>Ga0137308_100512_pt1 | contig 61276 bp, 56 predicted proteins | sample Inofrocosms_June_FD_97181 | JGI IMG/M metagenome (GOLD analysis project Ga0137308, IMG submission 97181) | Mouse cecal microbial communities from Vienna, Austria - N-Acetylneuraminic and N-Acetylglucosamine D2O microcosms_June | ecosystem: Host-associated > Mammals > Digestive system > Large... | reverse complement strand
CAGTCTGATAGGATTTTCCTAAAAAATCAAGGTAGTTCTGGGGGAGCATAATTTCATCCGCTTTCTGCGGCACACTTCCCTGAAAAGTTTTTTCTTCCTGATGTAAAAAATAATCTTCATTTCCATAAGCAACAGTGATTGTTTTATTTTCAACATAAAACACACCTAAAGCGGAATATTCGCCAATCCATGTAATATTTTCGTTTTGACGCAGCTGAGCCGTTTGTTCGTCCGTAACTCCCAAAATGCCAATCTGCGCTTTATTCCTCTGTGTGTTCTTGAATTTCTCTTGTGTACCTGTTGATATTAGGAGAATCGAAAAAACCATACAGACAGAGATGGCGATTGTCAAAAGCAGAAATGCCTTGTTTCTCTTATCTGCTTGCATACTCCTACCTGCCAATTTTTTTACAATGGCACTTGTATCATTCTCAAAAGGCCATGTCATAGTCTGCCACCTCCTTATTCCACAATCTTGCCGTCCTCAATGCGGATAATCCGATCTGCAAGGCGGGCAATGTCGTTGTTGTGTGTAATCATCACTACGGTTTGTCGGAAGTCTGCACTGGTGCGCTTGATTAGCCCCAGCACCTCGGCACTGGTCTTGCTGTCAAGGTTGCCGGTCGGTTCGTCGGCCAACACGATAGCCGGTTTGGTAATCAAGGCACGAGCAATCGCTACTCGCTGTTGCTGGCCGCCAGAAAGATTATTTGGCATATTTTTCAGTTTATCTTCCAGCCCCAGCAGATGAACAATCTCATTCAAAAACTTTTTATCTACCGTGTCCCCGTCCAGCTCCACCGGCAGGACGATGTTCTCATACACATTCAGGATCGGAACAAGGTTATAGTTCTGGAAGATAAAGCCGATATTACGGCGGCGGAAGATGGTAAGCTGTTCATCGTTCATTTTCGACAGTTCTTTGTCCCGAACAATCACATTGCCGGAAGTAGGTGTGTCCAGCCCTCCCATCATGTGAAGCAAGGTGGATTTGCCGCTACCAGATGTTCCCACAACAGCCACAAACTCGCCGTCCTCTACGGAGAAGTTCACACCATCAAGGGCGCGGGTAATGTTCGGCTTTGTGCCATAATACTTTTTCAGGTCAATAGTCTGTAAAACGCTCATATTCAAAACTCCTTTCAAGGCTTCTTGCCTGTTGATAAGGGTATTATAAAACCCAAATGTCTGCGAAATGTTACAGCGACCAAAAAATTTCATTGAAAATCGGGGTGAAATGTTACAACGCTCGGACATTTCAAAAAAATTTACGGCGGGCAGCCGGAAATGACCGTCCGCCGCGTTCTATTTTGTAGGCAACATAATAGAAAATTCTGAACCCTTGTCCGGCTCCGAAACCACTTTGATATAGCCACCCTGCCGTGTTACGATCTCACGAGCCAGATATAGGCCAATGCCCACGCCCTGCTGTTCGTGTACTTCTTCCTCACGATAGAAGCGCCGGAAGATGGCGGCCTGATTGCTTTCGGAAATGCCCTTGCCGGTGTCAGTCACTTTGATCTCCACATACATTTCCCACAGCACCACCGACACCGTGATTTTCCCGCCCGCCGGGGTGTACTTCACCGCATTGTCCAACAGGTTAAAGAGGGCTTCAGACGTCCACTTGCTGTCATGGGAAACGGTTAAATCTTCCGGGCAGTCCACAGTCACGGAGATTTCCTTTTTCTCCGCTGCATACACGATTCCACTCATGGCCTGTGCCACAGTATCAAAAAGGTACCCCGTTTTCTTGTCCAACTGGATCACGCCCGTTTCCAGACGGGAGGTTTTCACAAGAGCCTGAAAGAGAAAGTCCAGTTTATCCGTCTGGCTGCGGATTCCCCGGATAAAGTCGATGCGCTCCGTCTCGGTCATAGGCTTTTCCAGCAGGGTGTCCGTCGCCATTTTCAGATTGCTTACCGGCGTTTTCACCTGATGGGAAATATCCGATACAAGGGTCTGTAATTCCTGCCGTTCCTCATCCACAAGACAGCGGTTCTCCTGCATGATTTGATAGAGCTTTGCCAGCCAGTGTCCGATTCTGGCAAGCTGGGTTTCGCTGTCTTCTGGCCGCTGGAGAGCTTCATCCCCGGCAATCATGTGGTCTAAGGTCAGGCACAGGTCAGCGGTAAACTGTGACAGCCGTTTTCCAAAGACCTGCGTCAGTACAAAAATCCCCACAAGGGCGCACAGCAGCAGCGCCCCGCCTGTCAGCAGCGCCGCCGTCTGTTTTGTCACAAGAAACAAGGCTATGGTGATCCCAGACATGGAGACAGCAAGCCCCAGTGCCACCCGACCAAACAGCCGCTTTACTGAGAGGTTCTTAACCTTCATTTTGCCTCGCCTCCCGTCCATTGATACCCCATGCCGTAAACGGTCTTGATATAGGGTGCTCCGCCGTCGGCTTCAATCTTGCTGCGAATCCGGCTGATGGAGGTTGTCAAGGTGTGTTCGTCCACAAACCTTTCGTCTATATCCCACAGCTTTTCCAAAAGCTGCCCACGGGTCAGGACTTGCCGGGGATTTTTACGAAACAGGTTCAACATTTTGTACTCCATCGGGGATAGGGTCAGGGGCTTGCCGTTTAAGGAAGCTGTCTGCTCCGAGAAGTCCAGAAACAGCCGCCCGTCATCGTAAATATCCTTGGCTGGTTTGTGGTGTTCCAGCATGGCGAACATGGCTTTGATTTTCCGCTGCAAAGCTCCGATTACAAAGGGCTTTGTGATGTAGTCCACCGCACCCACCTCATAGCCTTGTATCTGGTCACTCTCCTGATCGTTAGCAGTCAGAAAGATTACTATGGTGTCCGAGTGCTGGGGCTTTATCAGCTTGCATAGCTCAAAACCGTTCCCATCCGGCAGGTTGATGTCCAGCAGCACCAGATCAAATTCCCGCTGGCGGATGGCGTCGGTTGCGGTTCTGGCATTTAGGGCAGAAGTCACGCCGTAGCCGTCTGCGGTCAGGTTATAGGCCAACATCTTATTCAAAAAACTGTCGTCCTCGACAATTAAAATCTGCTTCATATCCTCACTTCCTTTTCTTTTTGCAAATAGTATAACAGGCAAATGTCCGAGAATTGTAAGCGCAAAATAATTCGACGGATTGTGTTGCCCTAAAAATCATTCCATAATAATCATTAGAAAATGCAAGCATTTCACTTTATCTTCTCTTGCCAGAAATGATAGATGCGAGCATTTTACTCTATCCGATTTATGGAGGTGTGCTCATGAGAAGCAAAAGAATACCTGCCGAAGAACAATACCGTCTCATCATGGAATGCCGTCAAAGTGGATTGACAGATCATCAATGGTGTGTGGAACACGACATCAAACCGGGAACTTTTTACAACTGGGTAAAAAGGCTGCGTCAGAAAGGTTGTGTGGATTTGCCAGCGTCAACCGGACGCAGCTATCGTGCACCGGAAAAGCAGGAAGTTGTCAGAGTGGATTTTCATGATACTGACCCGCTCCAATATGAACAGCCATTAAATGTGATTCCGGTAGCTACGGAAAGAAATAACCTTTCCGTAGCAGAGCCAATGAAGCTGTCTGTAGGAAGCTTTCATCTAACAATACCAAATGGAACAGATCCTCAGCTTCTGGCTCAAACGCTTCGCATTGTGAAGGAGTTGGAATGTTAGGGGATATCACAGCCGCCGATGAAATCTATATCGTAACAGGCAGAACGGATATGCGGAAATCCATTGACGGGCTGTGTGCTATTGTAGAGGATCAACTCCATATGGATCCAAGGCGAAGTGCCCTGTATCTTTTCTGTGGAAAACGTTGTGACAGGATCAAAGCTTTGCTCTGGGAATCTGACGGATTTGTGCTGCTGTATAAACGTATGGAAGTCCAGGGAAGATTCCGCTGGCCCAGAAATCAGTTGGAAGTAAAACAATTGACCTGGCAGCAATTCGACTGGCTCATGTCCGGGCTTGAAATCGAACAACCAAAGGCATTCAAACCTACGGAATGATCGCGTAAAACATCTATGCCAACCAACAGAAACGGAGGGGGTTCTCACCCTATATCATGTCTGAAATCCCTTGTAAATGCTGGGTTTTCTGCTTCTTTTTCATTGCTTTTTATGGTATAATAAGAGCAGTGAAAAAGGAGCAGAAAACATATGGCTGGTAATTCAAAAGATTCAAAAATCCTCGCGTACAAGGACATGATCAACCAACTGAATAAGACGATTTCCACACAGACAGAACTGATTCAGTCTTTACAAAAAACATTGGAAGCAGACCGTCTGGAAAAAGAAAACCTTCGTCAGCAGATTGAATATCTCACGAAGAAGCTTTTTGGTACTTCCAGTGAAAAACGGAAAGATATCGATGGTCAGCTGAATCTTTTTGATGAAGCCGAGCAGGAAGCAGATCCGACATGGAAACAGGAACTTCCTGATGACATCACTGTTCCGGAACATAAGCGAAAAGCACGACGGACACATGCAGATCTCTTTAAAAATGTTCCTTCCTGCGACGAGATCATTTCTCTTCCGGAGGAGGAGCGAAACTGTCCAACCTGCGGAACGCAGATGGAATGTATTGGGAAAGAATTCGTCCGCCATGAATTTCGCTTTACCCCTGCCAAAGGAAAAGTAGTAAATATCTATCGTGAAACCTATAAATGCCCGGAATGTGCCATATCAGAGGAACACCCAGATGATCAGACATTTGTCAAAGCGCCTGTCCAGGAACCATTGATCCCAGAAAGTTATGCATCGGAATCCGTTGTAGGATGGGCAATGCACCAGAAGTACCAGAATGGTCTGCCATTAAACCGGCAGGAATCGGAATGGAAGCAGCTGGGTGTCCCATTAAGCCGGGCTACGCTTGCTAACTGGATCATTTACTGTGCCGAGAATTACCTCTGTCATGTTTATGATTATTTTCACCGTCAGTTACGGATGCGTAAATATCTGATGGCAGATGAAACCCGGGTTCAGGTACTGAATGAGCCGGAGCGCAATCCTGAAACAGATTCCTGGATGTGGCTCTTCCGCAGTGGAGAAGATGGGCTTCCGCCGATCCTGCTCTATCATTACACAGAGACAAGGGCAAAGTTCCATGCGGCATCTTTCCTACAGGGGTTCAGCGGATATCTGGAGACTGATGGATACCAGGGTTATAACAATCTGCCGGATATCAAACGATGCTCTTGCTGGGCACATGTGAGACGTTACTTCACAGATGCCATACCGAAAGGGAAAGAGTATGATTACAGCCTTCCGGCAGTGCAGGGAGTACAGTTCTGCTCCAAGCTGTTTGATTGTGAGCGGTACTCAAAAGCAAAAAATCATACTGCGGAGCAGAGAAAACAGTTCCGTCTTGAAAAGGAGAAGCCGATACTGGAGGCATTCTGGAATTGGCTGGATCAACAGCGTCCAAACAAGGGAACCCGTTTGGCGAAAGCGGTGAACTATGCCCAAAATCGGAAAGACACCCTGATGACCTATCTGGAAGACGGTCATTGCAGTTTATCCAATAATCTTAGCGAGAATGCAATCAGACCATTCACTGTTGGCCGGAAAAACTGGCTGTTCAGTGCCAGCCCGAAGGGAGCTGCCTCTAGCGCTATTGTGTATACAATGGTTGAGATGGCAAAAGCGAATGACCTGAATACCTACAAATATCTGACATATCTCTTATCACAGCGGCCAGACGCTAAAATGTCAGATGAACAGTTGGAACAGCTTGCCCCATGGAGCGAGACTGCGAAAGCGAACTGTCAAAACTAAACATAGAGCAAAACGCTTGCATCTATCATTTTGGTGCAAGCGTGATTCATGGGCAGCGTAGCAATATTTTGCGCTTACTTTTGACACTATATTAAATTAATATCAGCTTTTGAGAATAATAGAAGTCCCCAAGATTACTAAAGGAATTGATGTATTAGAACTTGAAAATTGGTTCTGAATTACCGGAATATCTAGCTCTGCTAAGCCAGTAGGGTAGCTCTCAAACTCCGGACATGTGGCTCAAATAGAGCCAGTATAAGCAGGAGCAAGTAACTTGATAAATTCATCCATACAGATGTCCCTCTTGGTAAATATATTTTTAATGTATTATATAACTTTAACACATCAATTTCAACTAAGTATGGAAAGAACGTAAGCACAAAATAATGCGAAGGATTGCATTGACCCAAAACCCGATTTATAATGATTGTTGGAGAATGCATTTTTCTACACCTTCTTTCTATTGCTAGAAATGATAGATGCGAGTATTTTACTCAAGACACCATTATCATTTTAGCATAGGCGACTTTTTATTATTATCTTACACACTTCTGCTTACTCCACTCTCCTCAGCATAGCTGGGGGATTAAACCTTTCATTTATTACCAGAACAAATTTCAAATTCTCTCCTAAAATAATTCCATTGATTCATTTTTTACATTTTCAAAAATTATTTTTACACAAGCTCCTCCAGATGTAAGATTACTTAAAATCAACTTCCCTCCATGCTTTCTGCATAGAACATCACTTATATACAATCCCATTCCATAATGTGTTTCTTCCAAATCTCCCCCATGATAATATGGCTTTGTCGCTTTATCAATTTCTTGCTGCTTAAAGCCAGGACCATCATCACAAATTATTACATATAACTGATTCTTGTTACTGTATAACTCTGCACTAATTTTTCGGTTAGCAAATCTCACTGCATTTGCAACTACGTTTTCAACTATTTCAAGATAAATATTCAAATCTAAATACATCTCTGATATATCACACTGATAACTTACTTTATAATTCTTTTTCCCTTTATCAGCTAACATTTCCAAAATTTTTCTTGTCTTTTTTTCTATTGTGCAACTATCTATACATGATTTTGTTGGGCGAATTTCTTCTAAATAGTTTATTTCTTTCATAGTATTAGCAAATTTTTCAATACGCAAGATTTGCTCATCTAAATCATTTACTACCTCCATCACCTTTTCATTTGTTAGTTTTCCCTGTGGGAAATATCGATTTAAATATTCTATATATGCTTTCAAAACTGACATAGGAGTTCTCAAATCATGTGAAAAAGCCGCCCGCATTTGTTTCTGCTCCTCAATCGCTTTCCACATTGCTTTATTATTTTCCCAAAGCTGTTCCCTCATTTTTTCAAATGCTGTACAAAGTTGCCCCATTTCATCATTTATCCTATAATCAATTCGAAAGTTTAAATCCTGATTACCTATTCTCATTGCACTGTCTTCTAAAAGAACTAAAGGTTTTTTTAATCTTTTTTTATAAAACCTTGTTAAAATAATGAGTACTGACAAAGATGTAAAAATTAGACTACACCATGTAATAGCAAAATCACATATTTCAATAATTACAGCATCAGTTTTACTCAATTTGCTCAATTGAGTTGGGGGTATTGATAATTCTCCTCCAAACAACTTACTGTATTCATTATAAATCTCATAATATTCCGAAATATTATCTACAGATTTTAGCCAAATAGCCTCTTCAACATGGCTGGCTAATGTATTTACAATCACAGAACAACTAGTAGACAATATAAGGGCAACAGCTAAATGTAAAAATAATGACCATTTTATACTACTTACTTTCTTTCGTTCCATTTATATCCACATCCCCATACCGTTTCAATATATTCATAATCTGTAAACTTTTTTATCTTTCTCCTTATTCTACTAATAAACTCTGTTACCATTCTATTATCCCCCTCTTTATCAAACCCCCAAAGTTTTTCATAGATCATTTCTCTATCAAATATTTGCGTTGGATAATTAGATAGCAATTCAACTATCATAAATTCACTTTTAGTCAAGCCTATTAAACATTCATTATAAAATATTTTTTTCTCCTTATAATCAATCCATAATTTCCCATCTGAGTATACCTTTCTCCGATCATGCTTTTTTCTCTCTCGTCTTAAATGAGCTTCTATACGTGCCTGCAACTCTCCCAAAGAAAATGGTTTTATAATATAATCATCTCCACCTGCTCTTAAGCCGATAATTTTATCACTTTCCTCTATTCTTGCTGACAAAAAAATAATAGGCACATTCAAATAGTTACGAACTTTTTTGCATAGTTCGATTCCATCTATATCAGGTAGATTAATATCTAATATTATTAAATCAATTTTCTTCCCTAGCAACGCTAAAGCTGTTTTCCCATCTTCAGCTACATAAATATTGTAATTCTCCATTTCTAAAAAATCTTTAATTACTTTTATAATCTTAGAATCATCATCTACAACTAAAATATTTGCTTTCATCAATATTTACCAGTTAGCTATATGTTTATAATAGCCACTATTCTCCTTTTATAATATTTATAAATTATAACAAATTTTCCCCGAATCGCAAATCTATATTTCCGCATTATACAATGCATAATATTCTCCTTGCATTTCCATAAGCTCATTATGATTTCCAGATTCTGTTACTTGCCCATTATTAATTACTATAATGTTATCACACCTTTTTACTGCATTTAGTCTGTGTGCTATAATAATCACTGTTCTATTTTTGAGTAAGCTAAATATTAAATCTATTATATTTTCTTGGGCAGCATTATCTAATGACGAAGTTGCCTCATCAAATATAACAATCTGTGCTTCCCGCAGTAATACTCTTGCAATGGATAATCTTTGTTTTTGCCCACCTGACAACTTAATTCCATTATCACCAACTACCGTATCAAACCCTTTGGGCGCATCTAAAATCATATCATATAAGCCAACTTTTTTCGCAATATTGACTACTTTTTCCATTGATATGTTCTCATTTAAAAGAGTAAGATTATTCTTTATAGTATCATTCAGCAAAAAAACTTCCTGTGAAACAATATCTATATTCTCTCTCAATTTGTTAATATTGTAATTTTTAACATTTATGTTATCTATTTCTATTTCTCCTGACTGAATATCCCACAAACGAAATAAGAGGTTTATAAAAGTTGTTTTTCCCTCCCCACTTTTTCCAACAATTCCATTAAAAGAACATGGCATGAAATGACATTCTAAAGCATGAAAAACCTCTTTACCTTCCACATAATGGAAACTTACTTTTTTAAAATATATATCACCTCTTTGAATAGGCGAATCACAAATAGGTTCTATCGGAATAATTTCATTTTCTTGATTTAGTAAATTAAATACTCTATCAACAGACACCAATATTTTTTTCAATTGTGTACTATTCTGTGCAATTGAAACTACTGGCTGAAAAAGTTTTTGCGAATATTGATTAAAAGTAATAAGCCCGCCCAGCGTCAATTCTCCTAAAATAACTTTATAACCTCCATAACCAAATATTATACATGCTACACCCCCACTCAATAAAGATCCCAAAACGCCACTCTTGCAATAAGCCATATCTAATCCTATACATTTATGTACATATTCATCACTACTTTTTTTATATCTTCTCCAGAAAACATTCTTAGCATTTAGTTTAATATACTGAATCATTGACAATAAATATTCTTGAACTTGCTTAATTATTTCTCCCAATGTAGATCTCGCTTCAAATGCTAAATTGTTACTATTCCTATTTATTTTCTTCTGAACTATAAACATAATTGGTTGTATAAACAAAATAGCTGTAAAAAGTTCCAACTGTAAGTGTCCCAAATATATACACATAATAATGGCAATACAAATATCTGAAATCACCGAAAAAATCATTTTAGATGCTAGCTGTTCAATATTATCAATATCATCATCAAAAATAGTAAAAATCTCACTTGCATCCGTATTGGTAAAAAACTCTCCCGACATGCTTTCAACATGTTTAATTACCCTAATTCTCAAATCTAAAATAAATTTCTTACCTATAATTGAGTAAATATATGTTGTAAAATATTCACATATATTTTGTACAATAATAATTCCTATAAAATATAAGATATTCTTTAATAATGAGACTATATCCAAATTTGTTATACCTTCATCTATAATCTTCATTAAAAATATGGGTTGTAGTAATATTAATACCGAATTTAAAACCGAAAAAATCATTGCAGCAATATGATGCCATTTATACTGCAATAATAATTGAAAAAATTTTTTTAAATTTCTTTTTCTTTCTCCACTCATATTACCTATTTTTCTCCTTTGAAGTAACGATAAATTGATAAAATTGTAGACAAATTAGAAATCTCAAATTGCCCCAGTATCACTTCTTTATGATAAAACGCAGACAGATATTCAATTAAGCAAATAAATTGTTCCTTTTCTATATATATTGATGGTGGAAATAATGTTCTTTCTAATATATTCTCCCTCTGCTTTTTATTGAATTTTAAAAAATCACACACTTGTTCTGAAAATGCTAAAAGTTCCACTCCTACATTTTCCTTATTGGGGGCAGTAAACTCTTTTTGAATGTCATCTTCACACCAATCCGTTTTTATCACTAAACTTTTCAGTGCATTTTCTCCATCAATTTGCATTGTATACATAGCTTTTGCTAATAATCCAGATACTAAAGCTGTCGCTTTACTGTTACCACCAAAAAATGTTTTTTTACAATCAATATTGCTAACCAAAACAGGTGTTAAATTGGATACACACTGAATTTCGTTCTTTGCATTATACCATATTTTATAGGGATCAACATTAAAAGCCCCCCGTATACCTAAAGTAGAGTCTAAAGAAGCCGGAAAACTTGTTGATGCATGATTTAATACGGAAACATTAATAATCGCACCATTATCTCTTATCCTAGAACACAGTACTTCTATTTCTTTTTTATATTCATCACAAAGCACTGCTAAACTCATATTCACAATATCCACAGAAAATGGAATAATATACTTCAACCCTTCAACCAAAGCTCGACTATATCCTATATTATTTTGATCCAATATTTTAATTATGATAAATTCAATATGTTTACAATGTGAAGTAATTATTTGTGCACAGTAGGTTCCATGTCCATTTTCATCAGTGTAATCATCTGATAGATACACTGAATTCTTATTCTCATCATACAAAATGCAAACTCCCGAAACAACCTGTTCTTGAAACCTACTATCTATGCCACTATCTATAAGAGCTATTTTTATATTTTTTTTCATCTAACCACACCACCAATCTAATAATATACGAATAACCAATACCATACTCACTAATCAATATGTACCCATCTGCATAAATGAGTTATTGAAGTCGTTTCCATCTTTCAGTTCGTGAAAATTCCAATAGGCTTGACAAATTAAATTTCATAATTACACGGCAGTGGACTATAATTGCCCACTGCCGCTATAATAACCACTCAATTTACTTATGACACTATTTTGATCTTAGAATATTATGTAAAGTATTATATAGTTCTTATCTATAAAATATTATAAGAACCAGTTATCATGCGCTGTATGTGTATACTCACATTTAGGTGTTGTCGTATTTCCATACCATGTTTTGCAATCATGCCAACAGCCACCTGACTGTCCCTGAATTTCCAGCTTCTCTTTCTCACATTCTTCAATTTTTTTAATTTTCAATTTTTCTGACATAATGTTTCCTCCTTTATCAATGTACATATTTGCTTTATGTCATAAATTTTCTTGAGTGCTTATATCATGTTTTATATTTTCAATCATACATAATACTGGAATCGGTTTTGTATATTCTCCCATAACACTATGATTCAAAAATTTACATCTTGAAGATGCACACCTGTTATAATTTCCACATCCGATACACTGCTCATTTTCTAATAAATATAATTTTTGATATACTTCAACCTTTTTTTGATCAATTCCCTGAAACACATCACCCATTTTTTCATTACTATTTCCAACTGCATAAGCACACGGATATATATCACCATCAGGCGTTATATGAAATGAGGTCACCCCTCCGTTACATTTCCCTAATATTTTATTTTGGTCATTAACCATAGACACTACTACCTCAGAAAATTTATTTTTCTTTATGAGGTATTTTTTAATTTTATCTAATTCCTGATATATAATCTCTATATCTGACTGTTTCCAATTTTCGTCGAAATAGTCAATTACTGGAATAATAATCTCAAATCCTTTTTCTATAAGTTCTATTACACCTTTTGCCAACTCCCTTATATTATTAGGAACAACTGTCATTCGTATTCTTACATCGCAACGTTGCTTATCTGTTAACAAAGCCATCGCTGTCCCCAATGCTTCATAATACGTACCTCTTCCATTTGAGAATCTCCGATTTGTTTCGTGAGCTTTCTTAGTTCCATCAAGGCTTACCGTTAAAGAATACCCAAAATTATGAGAAAGGAATTCTAAGATTTCTGGTGTACATATAGTGCCATTCGTTGTAATACCAAAACTAAATTTATAATCCTTGTACTCATTGTGTAACTTATCAACAATATATTTTATCACCGGAAAATTCAACAACGGTTCTCCACCATGAAAATCAATTATAGTTATATCTGATTTATTTATCTTTTCTATTACAAATTTTATGATTTCATCTGCTGTTTTCTTGTCCATAAAATGACTTTCCTTATCATTACCTTCGTAGCAATATGAACAACGCATATTACATTTAGTAGTTACCCAAATAGCAAAAGCATACATCTATGTCACCTCCAGATTCTAGTCCCATAAAATTTGATAAAGAATTTTTTTCTTGTTTTCACATCGTCTTAAAAATGCAGCTTCATCCTTAATATGTAATTCTATGTCCTCTAAACAACTCCAACAAAATAAATTAACTTTGCAGTCTTTACACCTTTTTACATTTTCCGGTTGAATATTCATCAACTGACAAAAACCTTCCGCATTTTTTTCAAAAATTTCATCACTCAATTTTTTTAAGTTACCAACATCATTCATATGAATCAACTTGTATTTATTATTAATCATATTAGGACACGGATAGATCCAACCATCATAGTTCACAACAAACTCACTTATTCCCGCCCCACACGTAATTATTTTCATTGACTTTTTTGCATCTCTGATTTCTTTTTCAGAAAGTACGGCATCTATATCTTCTTGTATATGGCTATTAAATTTTTTTACACTCTTCTCTCCCCTCCCTTTCGGCATAAAAATTCTTACAATAGGCTTTGTATTCAATTTTTTATTTAATTCAACAAATTTTTCTTTAAGATGAAAATTTGTTGTACCAAAAGTCATAGATAATGTTATTTCTTTCACACCATTCTTTTTTAGTAAATGAACAGAGTTAATCACCTTATCATATGTACCTTTCCCTCGAACTATCGAGCAACTTTCCTCATCCACACCATCAATACTAATATCAAATTTATCAATCAGTTCAGCTAATAATTTAACATTATCGTCATTTATTAAAGTGGCATTAGTAGCCAATGCAACTTTTCCATTATATTTGCTTCTAAGATACCTTAATATTTCGAAAAAATCTTTTCTTAATAAAGGTTCTCCACCTGTTAATACTATTCCTCCTGGTTCTATCTCAACAATTTTATCGATTATTCCTGTCCATTCCTGTGTACTCATTTCTCTTCTATAAACTTCTGAATTTTCATCGGCGGCATCAGCACAACAGTGAATGCATTTCAAATTGCATCGATTAGTAAGCAACAAATATACAACATCAATTACTTCTTCTTTCTCTTCATCGCCAATTACCCCCAGTTCTTTCAATTTTTTCAGTAACTCATTGATATAAATCCTATCTTCATCATCTGCTAAGTTTTCTAGAATTTCGCTATTTTTTAAAGAAAATTCACATGCTGTACATACAATATCTCTACACTGACGGGATATTCTAATCCAAGATCCTGTATCCCTATTAGCAATAATGACTTTATCCCCATTTATGATTTCTCGATACGGTTTTAACTTTTTCACTTGTACATTCCGCCCTTCTCTTTCTTAAAAGTTTTTATATTTCTTCAAATTTCTCTGAACTAGATTTATAGATATATGCATCTTCTAAAGTTGGCTTAACATATTGAAATTCTATCCCAGCTACATCAGGAACACTTCTACTTACCAGTCGAATATCAATACCTTCATTAGAATAATTCTTACCTGTTATCTTGTATCTCTCCTGAACCCTCAAAAATTCTTCTTCACTACTTAACATACATGAAAAGACATGATTATCAGCCTCACATATTAAATGCTGTATTGTACCATCGTATATTTTCTTTCCTTTTTTCAAAATACACAAATCATTGCATGTAGATGCCAAATCTTCTACTACATGAGATGAGAATAAAACAGACCTATCTCTTCCAAAGTCTACAAGCAAATTTCTAATTCTAATACGTTCCTCTGGATCTAATCCAGTCGTTGGTTCATCAACAATCAAAAGCTGAGGATCTGTTATCAAAGCCTGTGCCAAACCAACTCTTCTTTTCATTCCTCCCGATAATTGTTTGTTCTTCTTTTTCTCATGTTCTTTTAGGCTAGTTCGCTCCAACAAATACTCTATTTTTTCCTTTTTTTTAATCGGATTAACTCCTGATAAAGCTGCTACATATTCTAAAGTTTCACGAACAGTAAGATTGGGATACATTCCTAATTCCTGCGGTAAATACCCTATCATTTTCTTTACTTTTGTATAATTCTGCGGTATAACATTTACAGAATTAACAATAACTGTTCCTCTAGTTGGTGTTAACAATGTAGTTAATACATTCATCAATGTTGATTTTCCTGCCCCATTTTCTCCCAAAAGTCCATATATTCCGTTTGAAATTGTTAGATTTACATTGTCTAATCCCTTTACACCATTTTTATACTGAACTGTTAAATTTCTTATTTCAATCATTTTTTCCCTTCCTTTACTTTTCTCATTGGTGAACGTTTCACCAACAAGTAATTCATGATTAACATTACAATGCCAACTACCATATATAATGCACGATTAAAAAAATATGGAGTTATCCCACCATTAATTTCTGGAGTTATTTTATACGCAAATATATTTAATACCGTTGGTAAATATTCTTTAACTTTTGTATTAAATACAAACCATACTGCTAAACTTATTACAAGTCCGAACCACATATTTTGAAAAAAATTCACCATAGTAACAGAAAGTGATGCAAAAAATAGCACTGTCATAAAACACATTAAAATGCTATATCCGTATATCGAAATTATTTCTTTAGTAAATAAATTGCTATTTTGAAACAAAATATAAATCCAATAAAATATAAGATCCAGTAATACCAAATACACAAAATCTATTAAAAATCTCTGTACTACAGCTTTATATTTTAATCTGTCTGGAAATAGATAAAACACATTTATTCTATTTTCTCTAAACTCACAGTAATATATATCTGCCACAAAAACAATTGCTAGAAAGCATAAATTAGGCTCTATGACAGTTAGAATTTCTATTGGTGTTACTGTGGGTCTAATTAATGCCATTACAAACATAAACACCATAGAATATAATAATTTATATAACGGAAGACTAATTTTAAAATTGCACTTCATAATCCACAATCCTCCATCACGTAAAATTTTATAAACCTCATATTATCCTTCTCCTCTTCCACAACTTTATAGAAATTCCAAGCAAACAAATTGCCAATATAATTAATATGCTCTGATTAATAATAGTCCATGTAGGAATATAATTATTACCTAAATCATTTGGGAAACGAACCACTATTGATAATGGATTGGGAATATACTTATACCCACTCTCTGTAATTTTCCCCATATTTGAATACGTTGCATACACTAATAACATCGGAATTGTTGGTAATATACTTTTAAAAATCACAGTAATAAAAATAAAGAATACCCCAATCATAAATATATTAGGCAAAATAAATAATGCTAACTTTACCCAAATACTAACCAATTCCATTTCCGAACCATATTTTGGTGCAACCATATTAGCAATTCCATCAAATATACCAGTCATTATCAGTGCAAATACACATATGGGAATTAAACCTGCTAAAAGTTTTGTCATTATATACGAAACACCACTTATCGGCTTGGTATGAAGCAAACTAAATATATCTTTTTTCATATCCCTCATGAAAATCAACACGAATGTAATGATAGATAAGTAAATTAAGCTAATGCCTAAATAATCAATATACTTAAAAGAAAAACTTTCTGGAAACGTCGATTTTGAAAAAGTTTCTCTTAGATACTCTTGCATTTCTTTTTTTGTAGCATGTTTTTCCATATAACTTTCAAAAACATTATCAACCCCTCTCTCTGATATTCCATAATTTTCATGTAAATATTCTGCTATCTCTTCTTGTGTATGCATCTTTTTTATTTTATTTAATGCATCTGTAGCTTCTTCTTCTGAGACATCAAAATCTTCAATCAATGATTCGTATATTCTATTAAAAACCTGTTTTCTTTGCTCATTAATTTCAGTTGGTATATACCCACTAATTATACCTTCATCGCCATATACAATTTTACTATTTTCTTCTCTAACATTTTCATATAAATTTAAATACGGCTTTAATGTTAACACTAACGTACAAATCACAATTATAATCCCTAAATAAAAAATAGGATTTTTTAACAAATACTTTATTTCTTTTTTCAACATATAAATATTCATGTATCCTCCTCAAAAATAAATATTTCTAACTACCACCACCACTTCAAGTAATGGTTTGGATTTGCCCTCATAAGAATTGATTACATGCTCACCCAAAAAGGTGGGTATTGTAAACATTGTTACTGGTCCGCTTATAAAGTGGTACTTCTTGAATCTTCTTTTCTCGACTCTTCTGCCTTCTCGCTTACATATTTCTTTATTGCCTCTTCTGTGATATTACCAATTGTTGAAACATAATATCCTCTGATCCAGAACGCTTTATCCCATTTACTCTGCAATTCTGGATGTCTATCATATAGCATTAACGTACTCTTGCCTTTTAAGTCCCCTATAAATTTTGAAATACTATACTTAAGTAGAATTGCTACACTTAAATGAATATGTTCCTTGCATACTGCACTGTCTATAATTTCCACATTTTTATATCCACATAATGTAGAAATTATCTCTCGTACATCTGCTTTTAGCTTTCCATACAACACTTTCTTTCTGTATTTCTGAATAAAAACTATACGGTATTGGCATTTCCACCTTATGTGTGATAAACTCTTATTGTCCATCTTGAACCGCCTTGTATACTAAATTTTGAGTTTAGCTTGCGACCCCATTCTCATTTTAGCATAGGTGGCTTTCTATTATTATCTTACATACTTCTGCTTACTCCATTCTCCCCAACATAGCTAGGGGATTAGACTTTTCATTTATATCTAATACTCTAAGATCTTCTTTTCAAATATTATAAATCATAAATATCACTAAAAAATCTATATTTGTTAAATATTCATTAACGCAACTTTTAGATTGTTAATAAAAAGCAAGTTTCGCCTGAGTAACTCAAAACTCCCTTCATGACTTTTTTCTACTCGACAAACTTGATGGGGATTTCGCTCCCCATACCCTCGACATCATCATATTTTTTCAAATACGTATATTGGATCCTATCTTGATAGTCGCAGCGTGATTGTTCCATCACGGTAACAAAAAAGATGTTTACTGCTACACGTTTCATAGCAATAAACATCTTTTTTCTAAATTACTGTTCTTCTTTCTGATCTTGGGATTTTAATATTGCAAGAACATCTTCTACGGTTCTTCCCGAAGCAACTACCGCCCGGAACAATGTTTCCTTTTCCCGCTCCTCAATTTTCTCCTGAATTTCTTTTCTTTGAGAACGAAGTTGCTTCAAGTCACTCTCTACTTCCTGAATTCTTCGTTTACTGTTACAAGCTGCTCCTCTAAAGTAAGCACATTCTGTTTTTTTCTTCCTCTTGGCATAGTAGACCTCCATACAATTATTTTTTCTATTGTACCATGTTTCCGAAATATTTTCACAGTTATTTTTCATTTACCGAGAATTGTTACAAGGACAAATATATTTATCATTTTACAGCTTTTTTCTGTGTACTGCAATTTTATAAAAGAAAGGACAGCAGTATCAAATTGCTGTCCTTGCGGTTTATTATAGCTGGTAGTGTATAAGCGTGGGTTCATCATATTTGGTGTGGTATCTTTAACTATGGGAAACTCCGGACTCCCACTTAGAAATGGTCTGCCGGGAAACTTCCAGTTGTTCCGCCAACTGCTCCTGGGTCAGATTTCTTTGTTTTCTGTAAAACTGCAAGTTTTCTCCAAAATCACTCATAACTGTTCTTCCTTTCTGTCATCCTCATGAATTCCTTCCGCGCTTCCGGTCAAAAAATACTGTTCTGAACAGTTATCAATATACAATATCACCCATGTAAAGTCTGCATATTTCGTGTTGCTTTTGAAGATTTCCATGTAAACTTGCGGTTGCATTACCCTATTTAAAGGATTTAGACGGTCTTTTCCTCTTTCTCCGCGGCCTGAATAGACAATGCCAGCTCTTCAAGCTGTTTATCATCTACCACATTGGGCGCGTCCGTCATCAGGCAGGACGCATCCTTAACCTTGGGGAAAGCGATAACGTCGCGGATGGAATCGCATTTCATCATCAACATTACCATGCGGTCCAAGCCATAGGCAAGTCCTGCGTGGGGCGGAACGCCGTAAGCAAACGCATCCAGCAGGAATCCAAACTGCTCGTGCGCGCGCTCCTTCGTGAAGCCAAGCACCTCAAGCATTTTCTCCTGGATATCATTCTGGTGGATACGCACGGAACCGCCGCCCAGCTCTGTTCCATTCAAGACTATATCATATGCCTTGGCGCGCACTGCGCCCGGGTCGGAATCAATCTTACCCCAGTCCTCCTCCATCGGCATTGTAAAGGGATGATGCATGGCCATAAAGCGATTCTCCTCGTCCGACCACTCTAACAGCGGGAACTCTGTAATCCACAGGAAATTGTATTGGTTCTTATCCAACAGTCCAAGCTGCTTTGCCAGTTCTAAGCGCAGCGCGCCCAGAACGTCCCAGACAACCTTATTCTTATCTGCCGCAAATAAAAGCAGATCTCCCGGCTCTCCCTGCATCTTTTCTACCAGAGCTTTCAATTCATCTTCCGTCATAAATTTGGCAAAGGAGGACTTATATGTGCCATCCTCGTTGACGGCAAGGTAGGCAAGTCCTTTCGCTCCATAACCTTTGGCAAATTCCACGAGCTTGTCTATCTTCTTGCGCGGCATAGCCCCCTGGCCTTTGGCATTGATACCGCGCACGGAACCGCCTTGTTCCAGGGCTCCGGTAAACACGCCGAAACCGCATTCTTTCACGATATCTGAGACGTTTACCAACTCCATCCCGAAACGTGTGTCCGGCTTATCGGAACCAAAACGATCCATTGCCTCCTGCCAGCTCATGCGCGGAATCGGCAGCTGCACGTCGATGCCTATCGCCTCTTTAAACACATATTGCAGCAGACGTTCATTGACGTCAATGACGTCATCCACATCCACAAAAGACAGCTCCATATCTGCCTGCGTAAATTCCGGCTGGCGGTCTGCACGTAAATCTTCATCACGGAAGCAGCGGGCAATCTGGAAATACCGGTCATAACCGGCACACATCAAAAGCTGCTTGAATAACTGCGGCGACTGCGGCAGCGCATAAAAAGTCCCGGGATGTACACGGCTGGGCACAAGATAATCCCTTGCCCCCTCCGGCGTGGATTTCGTAAGTATTGGCGTCTCAACCTCCAGAAATCCTTCTTTCTCCATAAAATTGCGCAAAAGCATCGCCACTTTGCTTTTCATCATAAGATTTCTTTGAATATCCGGCCTGCGCAGATCCAGATAACGGTAACGCAGCCGCAAATCCTCTTTCGTCTGTAAGTTCTCCTCAATCGGAAACGGCGGCGTCTCAGATTCCGACAAAATTCGGATATCAGACGCAATCACCTCGATATCTCCGGTCTTTAAATTCTCATTGACCGCAGCCGTTCTCTTTTCCACGGTTCCTGTGACTGCCACTACGAACTCGCTGCGCAAAGTTCCTGCTTTTGCAAATCCCTCAACGCCCACTTTGGGTTCGTCAAACACAATCTGCAAGATGCCGGAACGGTCCCGCAAATCTATAAAAATCAAACTTCCTAAATTTCTTCTTTTCTGCACCCAGCCCATGACTGTGACAGTTTCCCCGATATTCGCGCTGGAAACTTCCGTACACCGGTGACTCCTGTGCATTCCTTTCATTGACTCTGCCATGATAATTCCTCCTATGAATCTGCTCTTACTTTTTCAGGAAATGCTGATTAAACCCCTGTTTCCTTAAAGAATTCCCTAAATTCCTGATACCCTTGCGCGGTAAGCTTTTCTTTCTGGAATTTCTTATTCTTATTCATTCTTGCCACCAGCACCTGTTTGCCCAATGCCCGCTCTTTCTGCGCCTGCTCTATCACTTGCGCCAGCTTTTCACCCGGATAATTTTTCTCAATTAGATAAGCAATCTTTTCCGACTGTCCCGGTATCTCAAAACCTTGCTCTAAAAGAAGCAAAATGATGCGCTCAAAACCGATAGAAAATCCGCATGCCGGCACTTGATTGCCGGTAAACTTACCAATCATTTCATCATAACGTCCGCCTCCGCCGCAGCTTCCACCAAATTCCGGCATGGCAATTTCAAAAATTGTTCCTGTATAATAGGACATACCGCGCACCAGCGTAGGGTCAAATACCAGTGAGAAATCCGCCGCCTTTGTCGCGTTGACGCTAGCCGCAATCTCTTTCAGGTTCCCGGCAACCTCCGCATCCAGGTATTCTCCCAATTCTTCGGCAAGATACGCGACGCCGTCCGCTACTTCCTCTTTGCCTTGCAAATGCGCAAAGAGTGACAGATATTTATCTATAGACTCTTGCGCATAGCCGTTTTTGGCAAGTTCTTCTGCCACGCCGTCCATGCCAATCTTGTCCATTTTATCAAGAATAATAAAAACTGTGTCGTACGATTCTTCCGCAAAGCCACTGTACGCTGCCATCGCCTTTAAAATCCTCCGCTCATTGATGCGGATCTGGAAATTTTTGAAGCCTAACTTGCCGAGCGTAGTCGTGGTTGCAAGAATCAATTCAATTTCAGCAAGGTTGCTCTGTTCTCCTAATATATCAATGTCACACTGCATAAACTGGCGGTATCTGCCTCTCTGCGGGCGGTCCGCACGCCAGACATTGCCCATCTGCAACGCCTTAAAGGGAGACGGCAAATTGTTGGCATTATTAGAATAAAAACGCGCCAGCGGCACGGTCAAATCGTAACGCATACCGAAATCAACGACGTCATTCTCCGTCTGCGCCGTTTCCAGTTTGAGCTTCTCTCCGCGCTTTAACACCTTAAAAATCAACTTTTCATTTTCTCCACCCTGTTTATTGCTGAGATTGGCAATATTCTCCATACACGGCGTCTCAATCGGCGTGAAGCCAAAACTGCGGTACGTTTCCTTAATCACATTCATTACATAATCCCGAATCTGCATCTCTTCCGGTAAAATATCCTTCATGCCGTTTACCGGCTTTTTCGCCAGTGCCATACTGTCTCCTCCATTTTCTTATCGTTCTATATCGCTTGTTCTCCGTCTGTTTGAGAACGCTGCAAAATGCTTTACCTAAGCATAAATTATATTTTTGTAAAGCAGAAAAGTCAAGAAGAAAGCATTATTTAATTTTCTAATAAGTAACAGTTCAGCCCACGCCATTCGCAAAACCGCACTTACGTGCTCACCGTTGCTTCGCAACTCTTTTTGCTCATAATCTGGCGTTCCGCTCATAGCCGGCATAATATGCTCATTCATCCAAGCATGATTCGCCCATTATGCCTGGCTATGGCTGAACTGTTACTCTAATAAAATACGTTTTCTTTCTATCATCTCGTCAATTCTCGCGATATACTGCGCCACATCCTTCACATTCTCGCAGCGCTCAATCTTCCTGCCTTGCTCCACACGTTTTGAGATGCTTCCAGCCCCCAGAGCCACGATTGACTGCACTTCCTCCATAATTAAAATGTTGTAAAGCCCTGCCTTCCCGGGGCTTGCATAGCCCACATTTTCAAAATTGCCCGTCATATTTTTCTGCCGATAAAGGTAATAAGGCAAAAGCTCCATCTTCCTGGCATATGCAGCCGTCAACGCAATGATTTCCCAGGTATTTTCCATTTTCATCCCCTGATAGTTTTCCGGGAACATCTTCATCCTCGCCGCCCGCTTGAGCGCAAGCGAATGGACCGTCAGGTTATCCGGCGACAATTTTGCCACCTTTTCCATCGTATTTCGTACGTCATCCACAGTCTCCCCCGGCAGTCCCACAATCAAATCCATATTGATATTGTCAAATCCCAAATCTCTTGCCAGATGAAAACTTTCTATCGTCTGTTCAACGGTATGGCGGCGTCCAATCACGTCTAAGGTCTCCTGCTTCATGGTCTGCGGATTGATAGAAATGCGGGAGACATCATGTTCCCGCAACACCTCTAGCTTATCCTTTGTAATGCTGTCCGGCCGTCCGGCTTCCACCGTGTATTCCAGCAGATGCGAGAAATCAAAACTGGCCGCAATCTTAGCAAGCAGACGATGAAGCTGCCGCGGCGAGAGCGTCGTCGGCGTCCCTCCGCCAATATAGACAGCGTTCAATTTCTTGCGCCTAAAAGCCTGCGATGTGAAATCAATTTCCTTTTCTAACGCATCCAGATAATCGTCCGTCCTCTCCTCCCACAAGCCAATCGGGGAAGAGGAAAAAGAACAGTAAGAACAAATACTTGGACAAAAGGGAATCCCTACATAAAGGCTGTAACCATCCTGGTAATCAATGTTATGCAGCAGTTCCATCTCCCGCCTGGCTATCTCTATACTGAGGTTAATTTTTTCTTCTGAGGCCAGATAAGCCTCTGCCATAAACGCGCAGATATCCGCTTCGCTCTGACCATTTTCCAGTCTGGACATAGCAATCTTCGTGGGACGAATGCCCGTGAGCGTGCCCCAGGGCAATGTCCTGCCGCTATATTCCGACAACATGCGATACAGGCAGCGTTTGAGCCGGTTCTTTGTGTCTCCCCGGTCTGAAAAATCTGCCTGTATCTTAGCCTGGGCTTTCGCTTTGGTTCCCTTTCTATCTTGAGAACTTATCTCTGCCAAAAGCTGCTTTCCCTGTTCTTCACATTCCATTGCCAAAGGCTGCCGCCCTTGCTCGGAACCGCGTGTTTTTTCTTCTTTGAGGAAGATTTCAATTGCATCTGTGCAAGCTTCCGTTTCCCTGCAATAGAATATTTCCAGGCGAAATATGGGTGCGCATTGCTCTTCCAGCTTGTAAATCTTTTCTCTGTCTGCAAAAACTTTCACATCCTCGCCAGGATAAAATGCTTTTACCAGGGAATGTATATCGTATTCAAAATTTGCTTCATTCAAACAAACGGTTATCATCTTAATCCCTCTGCCGCAAACATACTCTTACGGCTGAATAGCTTCTTCCTAAAAAAACTTAGGAGATAAACGGGTTTCCTCTGCGTTCCATGCCGATCGTCGTAACGCCCATATGCCCCGGATAAACTTTCACATCATCCGGCAGCGGAAGCAATTTGTCCCTGATAGAGCGTATCAATTGCGACATACTTCCACGCGGAAAATCTGTCCTGCCCACAGACTGACAGAACAAGGTATCTCCGCTAAACAAGACCTTTTCCTCTTCCGAATAAAAACAGCAGCCGCCCTCCGTATGGCCCGGCGTATGCAATACCTTTAAATCCATACCCGCAAGCTGCAACACTTGGCCGTCTTTCACAAACACGTCCGCCTGATAGCTGTCCCTGCGCCCAATCATACCGGAAGCGTTAAGCCCGGACTGTTCTAAAGTTTCTTTCTCCGCCTCATGCGCATAAATCTTGACGCCAAAAATTCCGGCAAGCTCCTGCGCCGCCATAGCATGGTCAAAATGTCCATGCGTCAACAAAACTGCCTTGGGTTTTAACCCCTTTTGTTTGATATTCTCCGCAAGTAACTGCGCGAAATCGCCAGGGTCTATCACCACCATTTCCTGTGTTTTTTCATTAATTGCAAAATAACAGTTCGTCTGCACCTGCCCTACGCAATATTGCTCAATCTTCATAATCCGCTTAATCCTTTCTCTTACTTTTAAAGCTTTATTTCATTTTTATTTCCATGCAGAATTAAATCTTTATCAGAGCGGTCGACCCCTATAATCATTCCCGTCTTATCATACTGCGTCAGTAAGTCGGAATTCTTTACAAGATGCCTTCTGCCATTGTCCGAAAGAAAATTCTCAATCTCCTTCTGATTACCTCTGCGAAAAATTGCCCGGATTTCCTCCTTCGTATAATTTGGCTGCGTAACATCAACCGGACCCGGAAGCAGAAATTCTCCCGGTATCTCTCCTGGCGCGGAGTACATATCCGTACCGGCCTCCGCCTTTTCTATGCGCTCTTCCAAAATCTCCGGGAACTCTATCTGCTTATCCTCCGCCGGCTCATTCCAAATCTTATCCCACAGAGATTTGAGAAACGTAACGGCAGCCTGTGCAAATTTGCGGACCTGCCCGGCGAAATCCGCGCGCATATCCTCTCGTTGCGTCTGCTCTCTCCCCTGGCGGGAAATCTCTATCCGCACACCGGAAGAAACGCTCCCCTGCGCCGTCTTCGGGGCGTCTTTTTCCGCCTCCGCTTTGGCGGCCTTTTTCTTCTCTTCGCTCTTCTCATAGATGACGCCCTGTTTCTCAGCATCTAAATGGAATTCCGGCGAGTCTACGCTTTTTCTCTTTGTCTGGTTGATTTTCGCATATTCATAATATTTCTGCCCATTTACTTTATCTACCATAAGTGCCTCGTTTCCCAATCTTCTTCTCAAATGATTTCAGCTCTATCATAACAAGAGGGCATTGCCGCGTCAATCATAACTTTTTCTTGCAATCTTGCAATAAGCATAGTATAATGACATAGCTGTTTAAAGCTCCACGGTTTTAAACCGCGAAAAATCACATAAGACAGTTCGTGACCATCCTGTCTCTAAACAAAACTAGGGATTTGAGAAACGGTTATTTTGCATGCCTTTGTGCCGAAGTATACCGTTTTTTGTATGCAACATGCGTAACGTACTGTCGGAAAGGACAAACATGAATGATTTTAACCCTAACCGTTACGCCGTTATCTATGAGAAAAACCCCAGGGAAATCGTGATGCTCCGGGGAAAAGGGTGCAGTTGGCGGCGCTGCCGCTTCTGCGACTACCATCTGGATTCTTCGCCGGACGAAAATGCAAATTTTGCTTTGAACCAAGAACAACTCTTAAAAGTCACCGGCATTCACCACAAACTGGAAGTCATTAACTCCGGCAGCTTCGTGGATTTAGACGAGCCAACGCTTGCTCTGATTGAAGAAGTCTGCCGAAAACAGCAAATCCATCAAGTACATTTCGAGTGCCATTGGCGGCACCGCGGCGCCATTGGCGATTTTCGCAAACGATTTGAAGCGCAAGGTATCGAACTGAAAATCAAGACGGGCGTTGAGACGTTCGACGCTTTGTTCCGCGAGAGTTATTTAGATAAGGGCATCGACACAGATAGTCCCGCGGAAATCGCATCCTATTTTGATGAAGTCTGCCTGTTGTTCGGCATTCCCGGACAGACCGCTGAAAGCATGGAACAGGACATACAGACCGGGCTCGCCCATTTTGAGCGCGTATGCATCAACATCATGCAGGAAAACTTAAAACCCATTAAACCAGATCCCAGAGTGATTGCCTCATTTACCAAAGAACTTTATCCCAAATACATAGAAAATTGCCGCGTAGATATTTTAATGGAAAATACTGCGTTCGGTGTAGGAGGTGTCGTAGAACATGCAAAATGAAATACTTTTACTCATATCGTTAGTTATCACTTACGCTGCCGTCTTGGCTTTATTTGCACTTTTTAAGGAACAGGGACTTTATCTGTGGACGGTTATCGCCACAATTGCGGCAAACGTTGAAGTATTGATTGTCATCAATGCCTTCGGCATGGAGATGACCTTAGGGAATATCCTTTTTGCCTCCACCTTCCTTGTGACCGATATCCTGAGCGAACTTTACGGCAAAAAAGCGGCTCAGACGGCAGTGTGGCTCGGGATTGCAACCTCGGTATGCTTTATTGCAATCAGCCAGTCCTGGATGCTCTATATCCCCAATGAAAATGATTTTGCCTCGCCCAGCATCCGCACCGTATTTTCCAATACTCCGCGGCTGATGGCTGTAGGCATTATTGTATACGTTATCGTTCAGCTTTTTGACGTATGGGCTTACCACAAATGGTGGGCGTTCACGGAGCAAAAATTTAAAGACCGTCAGAAATTCCTGTGGCTGAGAAACAACGGCTCCACGCTGCTCTCACAACTTTTAAACACGATTCTGTTTACCTGGGGCGCTTTCCTTGGCGCCCACGATACGCAGACATTGATTTCCATTGCCTGTTCCAGTTATATTATTTTTGTTATTACAAGCCTCGCCGACACGCCCTTTGTGTACCTTGCGCGACGTCTGCAATGCAAAAAAAGTCATTGCAATATACAATAATCAGATAATTTTATATATTGTCTGATATTGTCGAATTATATCGTATTTTGTCGCATTATTTCCCTTGAAATTTCCCCTTTTTCGACTTATAATGGCTAATATCAACATAACAGTTCAGCCATCGCCAATATTATGGATGAATCATGCCAGCATGAATGAACACATAATATCAGCATCGAAAAAGGGGGATTTTTTATGGCCAAACGAAAAAAGCAATTGTTATCTTTGGCGGGTATCATCCTGCTTGTGGCAGTCACCATACTTATCTGCTATTTCTTTTTTGCCAGGAAGGATGATAACAACCTTCTGTATGACGATAACGCCACCGTCGGCGTCCTGCCGGGCATCGACGTAGATGCGCGCAGAAAAGAATTACAGGACCAATTAGACCGCAGTATGATCGCCTTTTCCATCAATACTTCTCCGGTCTTCCTCAACGGAACCTCCGAGGGGAACCTGCTCATTGAAAACCCGGGAAATAATGCCAAACTTCTGCGGGTAAGTATCAGGGTTGACGGCACAGAAGAGGAAATTTACGCCTCAAATTATTTAAAACCCGGAACATACATAGAATCCGTGAAACTGGATAAAGTTCTCGAAAAAGGTACTTATGACGCCACCGCCTATTTCTCAGCCTACGACGAGGCGAACGGCGAATATATCGGCGAAACCGGGGCGCAGATTACCATCACCGTACAAAACTGAACTGAGAAAGACCGATACTATGGCGGATGCCGGCAGGAGGTATATCTATGAAGAAAAGACTATTATTACAGCTTATATTGATATTTGCTTTGCTGTTCTCCACTGTTTCCTATGCCGCAGACGTTAATTCCACCAGAGACATCCCTGTGGGCGGCTCCGGGCAGATGGAGATGGTTGGAACTATTGAACCGACGATCCTCTCTGTTACAATGCCAACCTTCGTTCCTTTCAACATCAGCAGCAGCCTTCCCACACAAAACAAAGTTATTTCTCCCAGAATCAAAATGAAGAATAACTCCAACGTTCCGGTGCGGGTAGACGTATCGTACACGAAAGTAGATTTAAGCAAATTAGATAACGTAAAGTGGAGCGATACCGGCATGGTTAGCGACAATCAGATTGCCATTGGCTTAAAGCAGGAAGAAAGCAAAGATGAGATGCCGGAAAGCCTCGCTCAGGCACGCTGGCTCAAGGCCAACCAGAAGCAAGATATGAACGTCCTCATCCTCAACGCCAACCAGGAAGGCGCATTGTACGTTGTCGGTACGATGGGACAAAACGTCTCTGACAACGGAACCTTCAACGTAACGCCGACTTTCGTGGTAAGCAAAACATCCGCAGCAGATTAACACACCGTCACCAGCAACTATTGACATCATAATCAATAGGCATCTGTCCATAGTATATTTGTCGACCGTTCAGCTTTGATAATGCAAGCTGAACGGTTTTCCCAAAAGGAGGGCCATTTCATGACGATCTACTACCTCACCATAGCCACGCTGGCAGGACTGGGCTATGCCCTCACAGATAGAAACAAACAAGCTGCTCACAAGAAAATGGAAAACAGCCGGGCCTGTGCATTTCACCTTTCTATATCATTTCTGCTGCTCGTCTTTCTTTCCTCCTGCCGCTACGCCATCGGCTTCGACTACTTTTCTTACCGCAACATTTATGAAATAACATCTGAGTTGACATACGCCGATATCCTGCGCCTCCACCCGGATGAACCTCTCTTTTTCCTGACTTGCAAACTGCTTGGTACGTTGGGCTGTCCCTATCAAATACTGCTGCTGATAATCAATGTTTTCCTGCTGGCTGTGGCAATGTTTTTTATTCGCCGTTATTCCAAAATCCCCTGGGTCAGCGTTTACTTGTACATCACCTTACAGTTTCTGGCCTACAACATGAATTTAATCCGCCAGTCCATTGCCACTGCCTTTTTCCTCCTTGCCTTTCCTTACCTGAAAAACAGAAAGCTTCTGCCTTTTACAACGCTCATTTTTACAGGCGGGCTTTTCCACAATTCGCTGCTGTTTTTATTTCCGCTGTACTTTCTGCTTCCCCAAAAACAGACAAAGAAATCTCTGCTGGCGCTGGCTGCGCTCACAACAATTATATATATTTTCTTTGAACCGCTATTTGGTTTAATAAAACCTTTTTTGCCGTTTCGGTACGCCAATTACCAGGGCGGCTATTTCTGGCATCCCAACGGCCTGCAATACGTTATCTTCCCGGCGTTCTATTGTATATTAATTCTATTATTCCGCAACTGCATCAAAGACTCTCTGCTTCGCTCTGTGTGCATAAACAGCGCCATTTACCATTTCATTATCAGCCTGTTTATCACCAAGCATTTTATCTTAGAACGGTTTGCTGTTTACCCCTTTGCCTTCTCCCTGATTGCCATCCCGGAAATCATTTACTCCTATGAAAAAAAAGAACACGACGGAAAGCCTTTTTGGACTTACCACCGCGTTCTGTTATTATTTCTGCTGTTTGGCGGCGCGTATTTTGCTTTCGCCGCATTGTTTGGATTCCACCACGTCTACCCTTACACCGGGCTGTGGAATAAAAGCATATCTTCGCCCAGGTAATAGACGCCCTATTCCAGCTTACGCTCTATAGAATTAAGCCCTATTCCGGCTTACGCTCTGTAAAAATTACCGGCCTAATTCCAGCATACGCTCTAAGGGTTTATTGGCAAGAAGCCGCACCTGCTCATCCATTTCAACCGTGTTCGTCATCTGCTCTAAGGCATCCGCCACCTTCTCAAGCGTAACAAGCTTCATGTTCGGGCAAAACTGCTGATGCCCCGCAGGATAAAAACGTTTGCCAGGATTCTTCTGCTGAAGCTCATATAAAACGCCGACTTCCGTACAAATGATAAACTCCTGCGCTTCACTTGCCGTTGCATAATCAATAATCCCAGAAGTACTGCCAATATAATCCGCCATCTCTGCCACATCCGGCGTACATTCCGGGTGTACCAACACTTGCGCGTGGGGATGGGCTTGCCTGGCTTGCTTTATGTGTTCTGCGGCAATGTCCTTATGTACATGACAGAAACCATCATTAAAAATAAATTCTTTCTCCGGCACCTGCGACGCCACATAACGGCCTAAGTTTTCATCTGGAATAAAATAAATATGCTGATTTGGCAGCTTTCTGACAATCTTTAAGGCATTCGATGAGGTCACGCACACATCGGAATAAGTCTTTAACTCCGCCGTAGAGTTGATATAGCAGACAACTGCGAGGTCTTCATATTCCTCACGCAGCTTTTGAATCTTCTCAATATCCGCCATGTGCGCCATGGGGCAGTCCGCCTGCATATCCGGCATGATTACCGTCTTCTGCGGACTTAAAATCTTCGCGCTTTCTCCCATAAAGGATACGCCGCAGAAACAAATAACGTCCGCTTGCTCCTTTGCGGCTATCTTACTGAGGTAAAAGGAATCCCCAACATAATCGGCTATCGCCTGTACCTCATCTTCCACATAGTAATGTGCCAGAATCACTGCGTTACGCTCTCGTTTTAATTCCTTAATTTTATCTATCGTTGACATATTGTTCCCGCTTTCTCTATTCCTGCGTAACAAGAATAGCTACTACTATTGATAAGAGCATAGCAGATGAATTTGCCGGCGCTCTTTTACATATCCAAAAATTACTGTTGTTTCCTTTTCTGCTTACTATCTCACAAGAATAACGTTCTGTCAATCCCCAAACTTACCACGTGAACGGTTATCCTCATGAAAGACTTCTGTATTTCAAACACGCTTCAAAGCACCTCTTCACGCCCTCATAAACAAACTGTTTTCGCGCCCTATCCATCTGCGCTCCCAGCAAATCCGCCTGCTGCTCAAAATATTCTGACGCTTCACAGCATGAGTACTCGCGTCTGCTGCTTTCTGTATCTTCACCCAACAACAAACGTACGCTGCCCTCCCCGTTTCCGTCCATCATCTTAAAATAAACATACCAGCACAGTAACCAGTACAGACTGTCCAGAGGCGTCTCCTTTTGCCCCCGCCAGTCCCGGTCGTCCTGCTCCGCCAGCAAAAGCCTCTCTTTCTTCTGCGACCAGTCTCCCGCCAGCGCATGGAACAGTACATTGTATGTATCGTCCGCTTTTTCCTGTTTGGGCTTTTCGTATCAACCTCCGCGCAGTAATAAACGGGAAAACGCTTTGCCGCCTCTAAGAGCTGGAATCCAGTTAAATCCCCTATATTAGTGACAAAGGTAAGGAATGGAAAAAACAGCTTATATATCTGCTCATTTTCCACAGCCAGGGATTTGATTGCCACATTATGTATGATGGTCAGCCTTTTGAGCTTGTTTACATCGAATTTGGAAAGGCTCATGAAATACTCAAACAAGCATTTTTCGATATCGTTGCGCGCTTTCGCCAGCGCATGGTCTACGGCAAACCCTTCCCGGGACGCCATCGGCGTTAAATGTTCGGCATTGACAATACACCTTGTAAAAAATGCCCATTTGGGAATCAGATCTTTGCCATCCTCCGTAATCAGCATATCTTTTAAATAAATTTTATGCCGCCCCATCGTAGCCGCGCTGGTCTGGCGTTCCGAGATAATCGCGTACCCTTTGAGCCCCTCTCCCAGAATTGGGACTACGCCGAAAAACTTCTCGCCAAACATCAGCTCGCCAAACTGCAAAATTTCCTCTCCGCTGCAAAACGACTGCCGCCAGGGAATAAAACCATCGTTAATCCGCCGGCTGCTTCCATCCCCCTCAAATTCCACCGGAACCCGAATCAAGAAACCGTATTCCTTCAGAAGTTCAATCGCCCGGGCTTCATGGTAACGGCGCGCCATTTTTTTGTCTAACTTAATTTCTATGCGGGTTCCCGGAACAAGGACCTCAGCGTCCGCCGCCACCTGATAGGTGCCGTCGCTTCTGCCAAGCCATCTAAAGCCTTTTTCCTCGCGTACTGACCGGCTTCTCACCACAATCTCATCCGTCACCAGAAAACAAGACAACAGGCCGATGCCAAACTGCCCGATAAAGCTGTTGCGCTCCATCTCCCCCCGTTTAGAGGACTGTCCAATAACCGACAGAAACGTGTGAATTTCCTCGCACGTAAGTCCAATCCCATTATCTGAAAATACCAGGCTTGCCTGCCCATCCGCCTGCCCATGATATGTAACCCTTATCCTGCCGTCCTGAAAACCCGGCTCCAGTTCGCGCCGCGCCGCGATAGCGTCCACAGCATTCTGTAAAAGCTCCCGCAAAAATACATCTCCACTGGAATACAGGTTCTCACTGAGCAGGCGGATAATGCCCTTTAAATCCACCTGAAAACTAAAATCTTCTTCCTTTTTCGTCCTTTTTGCTTCATTGCCCATGATTTATCTCCTACTCAGCTTCACACCTGATTTCATGTTTTGCTCCACTGACCGCTTATCATTCTTTCAATTCCACACCTAATTTTTTAAATGTCTGCCACAAGGCTTCCATCGTCTCCGCCATATCTTTTTCATTGGCGTTGCTTCCCATATGCCCGATACGGATAACCTTTCCGGCAAGGCTGCCAAAGGAGCCTGCCAGAAGAATATTATGATCCGCACGCATGGTATCTAAGATTGCCCGCGCCGTGGTTCCCTTCGGCACATCAAACACAGTTACGGTGTTAGAAAATCCGCTCTCTAAATGCAGCTTTACTCCCGCCTCCGTCAAGGATTGCCGGCACGACCCGGCAAGTCTCGCATGGCGCGCCAGCATATCCGTATCCGCCGCGATATTATCCATAGCCGCACGCAGCCCATAAATATCGCTGACAGGCATCGTATAGGGAAACCATTTTGCTTCGTAGTAACCCTCAAACACTTTCAAATTGGCATAGAAAGAAGCAATCGGCGTTTTACGCCTGGCCATCGCATTTTTGGCGTCCGCGCTGATCGTCACGAAGGTCAGTCCCGGCGGCGCGGAAACCGCTTTTTGCGAACCGCCGCAGAGAATGTCAATTTGAGCGTCATCCACGCGTACTTCCTCCCCAAACATAGAGGAGACCGCGTCTACCACAGTCAATATGCCATACTTTTTTAAAAGCGGACAGAGCACGGCAATATCATTCAATATACCGCTGGGCGTATCGCAGTGCACCAGGGTTGCATATTTGTAATCGTGGTTCTTTTGCAGAAATTCCTCCAACTCCTGCGCATCAATGGGATTCTTACCATCCACGGTATACAATTGGGGCTCGCCGCCATACAGAGACACGAAATCTGCAAATCCTTCTCCAAAAATACCGTTGTCCAAAACTAACGCCTTATCTCCCGGCTCCGTCAGGGACGCACAGGCAGCTTCTAGTCCCAGAATTCCTTCCCCGCCGAGAATCAACGTCTCATTCTCTGTATGCAGCAGGCGGCTGATTAACTCGCATGTTTCCTTATAAAAATCAAAAAACTCCTCGTCTATATCCGGGTTACCGCATTCTCTTGCCCGCGCCAGGCGGACATTCTCCTTTACCTGCGTGGGTCCCGGCGTCATCATCTTGTACATTACAGCCCTTCCTTTCTCTCTGCATTTCTATTAGGCAATTCTACGCTTTTATTTCCCGCTGGATGCTGCAATCACATCACGCATCTCATATCTTCCTGCCGGCTTGCCCGCGAGGAACTTTGCCGCCTCCACAGCGCCTTTGGCAAAGACTGCCTTAGAATACGCCGTATGCTTAAATTCAATGACCTCATCTGTTCCCGCAAAGATTACCTCGTGTTCGCCGACAATGCTGCCGCCGCGGACTGCCTGGATGCCGATTTCATATCTCTCACGCTTCTTCCTGTCCTGCGTCCTGTCATATTGATAAGCATAAGCGTTGTCCAATGCTTCGTTGAGGGAATCTGCAAGGGCAAGCGCCGTACCGCTGGGCGCATCTACTTTCTGGTTATGGTGCTTCTCCACGATTTCCATGTCGAATCCAGCCGGAGCAAGCGTCTTTGCCGCCTGCTTTAACAAATCCATCAACAGATTGATGCCTAAAGACATATTGGCAGATTTGAGCACAGCCGTCTGCTTGCCTGCTTCCTCCACCTTGGCAAGCTGCTGCTCACTGAGCCCTGTCGTACACAAGACTACTGGAAGCTTATGCGATACGCAATAATCCAGAAGTCCATCCACTGCCAAAGCCGCAGCAAAATCTACCACCACGTCCGCTTCTATCTGACACTCCGCAATATTGGCAAACACCGGATAATCATTCTCCAAACCGGTATAAGGGTCAACGCCCGCTACAATCTCAATCTCATCGTCCTCCCGGCAGATTCCCGAGATAACTTGTCCCATCTTGCCGTTGCAGCCATGCATAATCATTCTAATCATTTTCATTCTCCTCCTGGATGTAAAATTTAACCCCGCTGCCAATGCAGCAGGGTTCATCTTTGATAAAGCAATCGCTGATTTAGAAAATTCCAAACTCCTGCATTGCTTTTTTCAATTTTTCTAAATTCTCCGGTTCCATTTCACTGAGAGGCGCCCGCAGAGAACCCACTTCCCAGCCCATAAGGTTTAAAGCGGCTTTCACCGGAATCGGATTTACCTCACAAAACAGCGCGTCTACCAACGCAATCGCTTTACACTGCATTTTCAACGCTTCCTGTTGATTTCCGTTCAAATAATTCATCACCATATCATGGGTAAATTTCGGCGCTACATTGGAGAGCACGGAAATCACGCCAATCCCGCCGCAGGCAAGCAGCGGAATCACCTGTCCGTCCTCACCGGAATACAAATCGAAATCACCCTGCGTCTGCTCCATCACGCGCAAAGTATAGGAGATATCCCCCACAGCATCCTTCATGCCGACAATGTTCTCCACATCGCGCGCTAAAGCAGCGGCCGTCTCCGGCGCAATCTTACAGCCGGTCCTTCCTGGAACATTATATAAAATTATTGGGAGATCCACATTCTTGGCAATCTCAGTGTAATGGCTGATAAGCCCCTTCTGCGTTGCCTTATTATAATACGGCGTCACCACAAGAAGACCATCCGCCCCTGCCTCCTGTGCCTTACGCGACAGATATACCGCCGTCTTCGTACAGTTAGAACCCGTTCCAGCAATCACAGGGATTCGTTTGTTCACAATGGAGACTGCCGCCCTTATCACTTCTAAATGCTCTTCCTCTGTCAGTGTGGACGCCTCCCCCGTAGTCCCGGTGATAATAATACTGTCTGTCTCATTCTTAATCTGGTCTTCTAACAGTTCTGCCAATTTATCATAATTTACTTCCAGATTGTCTTTCATCGGCGTCACAAGCGCAACGCCGGCTCCCTTGAAAATTGCCATGCAAATATCCTCCTTAAAAAGCCGACTACTAATAGCCGGCTTAAAATTCTGAAATGTTTCAACTGAACATAATATAGCATTTTCTCCACGCAAAGTCAACCATGTTATCAACAATTCTCATGAATTTCATAGACTTTCCCGATATATTTACGCAGGCTGTCACCCATAACCCTTCCGGTAAAAATAATCTCTGTGTCTTCAGAGGCTGCGTTCATCAGAGAATCTAAATCCTCCTCAGAAATCAGGCGGTTTTCCCAAAGCCCCAGGAATTCATCAAGGATTAAAAGGCTGCATTCGCCCGTCACCAGAACCTTTCTGGCAAAATTAAAACCATTGCGGATATTGATTGCCTCTTCCTCCTGTTCCTCTTTGGACAGCTCTGCAAAATTCTTCTCCGTTTTGGCAAATCTAAAAAACTTTATTTCCGGCTCCAGCCTCCGCAGGTATTCCATCTCCTCTTCCTTCCTCCCTTTAAGAAATTGGATGATGATGACGTTATCCCCCTGCCCCGCAGCCTGTAATGCATATCCAAGCGCTGCTGTTGTCTTACCTTTTCCATCTCCGCAATAAACAGTAACCTTTTCCTTACACATGCTGTTTTCCTTTCTCTTTCACAAAAGCTTTTCTTAAAATACCACAAAGCTGCGGAAAATGCAACTAGTGTACTGACACATTTATATCTGGTGAAACTCCGCTGAACAAATTTTCATCGGCAAGAAGCTTAAATGAAGCGATGCGGCGGCATCGTTGAGTGAAAGCGACGTAGTCCGATGGAACCTTGGGCAAGGAGATTTGCCTGAATATAAGTGTATCAGTACACCAGCAATTCAGCCAGACGCAATTATCATGAGGAACATCATAAGTACTCAATCTTACTGACAGACACTTCATAGGCCACTCTATGCTCCACCTCTGTCTCGGAAAGTTTTTTCACATACTCCCTGCTCTGAATTCTGCCATAGACCTGTACATGGCCGCCAATCTCGAATCCTGAAGCAAACCTCGCATTTCTGCCCCAGCAGATGCAGGGTATGTAATCTGACTTCCCATAAGAACGGTTTACAGCGATAAGAAGATCCGCAATTTCTCTGCCAAGCGGTGTTTTGCGGTAAATTGGCTCTTTGCAGATATAACCGTCCAGAAATATTTGGTTGCTCTTCTCACCTTCCGGAATTTCATCTACAAATTCCATCTCACGCACAAACACCGATAAGACAAGACGGTTCTTCTTCTCTTCATGCCGGTTATAGGAGCGGAACTGCCCGTCAACCCGAATATACTGCCCGATATAGCTGCACTGAGTGTCAATCAGACGTTCCGAAATCATCATGGGAATCACGTCCGCAAAATTACTCAGACGGTTCACAGATACTTCCACCATGTAGAACCCTTCGCCAAAAACTTCGTGGCTGTACTGAAAATCGGAAATGATTTCCCCTGTAATAGTGACCTGGTTGTTTTCAAATATTTTATCTGCCATGAGTGTTAGTTCCCCTTTCGTATATCGATGGCACATCGACGAAGTAAAATTTTTCTAAAAGAATATCATTGGATTTCTGAAAATATTCGCAGTTCATGTCGACAGTATTCCGGCTTTACGAATTGTGGTTTCTGCGATATAATTTGTATACTTTATATTAAATCACAAGAAAAGAGGTAAATGACAATGGCACAAAATCCAATCGTTACATTTGAAATGGAAAACGGGGACGTTTTTAAGGCTGAACTTTATCCTGAGATTGCCCCCAACACCGTAAACAACTTTATCAGCCTGATTCACAAGGGCTATTACGACGGTCTCTGCTTCCACCGTGTAATCAAAGGATTCATGATCCAGGGCGGATGCCCGGACGGGACCGGCGCCGGAGGCCCCGGCTACAGTATCCGCGGTGAATTCACCCAGAATGGTTTCACCAATGACTTAAAGCACAGCGCCGGCGTGCTCTCCATGGCGCGCACTATGGCGCCTGATTCCGCTGGTTCTCAGTTCTTCATTATGCACAAAAACTCCCCGCACTTAGACGGAGCTTATGCCGCTTTCGGCAAGATCACAGAAGGTATGGAAAATGTCAATAAAATTGCGGAGACCCCGACTGACATTTACACAGACCGCCCCTTAGAACCTCAAGGACTGAAAAAAGTTACCGTAGAGACTTTTGGCGAGGCTTATCCTGAACCGGAAACTTGTTAGCCGGAATGCTGTTCAGGCGACCACTCCTGACATCTTAAGAATCAGATTGGTCGTCCTGACTAATTCCTTCTCAAACTCCATATCTTTCCCTTCTATCCCACTATCAACAGAATGCTCGACAAATTTCTTAATTCTGCCCATCTGTTCCGCCGCATGTAGCTGCGCATTATAAGGAATCGCACCCAAACGGCTCTCCTCTATACGGTAAATGCGCTGAAGATTTTCCCTGTTATACAGCGCACTGCTGAAATATTTTCCCAAGAGAAAAAAATTTTCTCCTTTAAACTTGGGCGGACTGCGATAGTATTGTCCAATGCCGTCTGTCTCCTGTAATATGTTCAGCACACAGATATCCGCCTCTTCAAGAACCTTCTTTGCATAATCATCCTTGCGGCTCCCACAGTCGATAAATACAACATCAAAATAAGATTCTACCGCATCCAGCACCCTTCCCATACGCACAAACCTGTAATCCTGATACCACCATTCATACTCGCGGCCTGCGTTTGCCGGCAGACAGTACATTCTGTCCTTTACCACCTCACGCATATTCGACTTGACTACCGCTTCCGTCAAATCTTCCATTCTTTCCTTGCGCAACAGACACGCCAGCCCGTTACTCAGAAAAAATTCTTGTGTCTCTGCCGCCAAAACTGTCTCCTGTCCATGATCTGCCGCTATTTCTGTAATTTTCGACATATTCTGGTGGCAGCCAAAAAACTTCTGCTCTAATTTCTCATCGCAATATCCTCCGGAAACCACCGCAACGGACAAGGGATGCAGGCAGACTGACGCACAGGCAACTACCGCCAGATTAAACGCTGTCCCTGCCCCCTTTTGTTCACTCCAAAATGCTATTTTCATGGATTTCTCTCCTTTGTCGGAGGGAATACAAATCAAACCCGCTGCTTTCAATTAAAACAGGTCTCTTCTATTTCTTTTATCATTGGGATTGCGCACAGATTTCGTGCCGACTTTATTCAAGTTCAGATGATTACATTCTACAAAAGATATGCTCATCATACAAAAAATCAATCAAAAAGTAAACCCATTTGTATACAGTTTATAAAAATTTTATAAGGTCACAACCAAAGTATCATACCCATCCTGCCTGAGCTGATCCTGAAGGGTTTTGGCATCCTCCAGCGTAGACTCGCGCCCCACAATTACCGCATAATAGGGATCATCTCTGCGCACTGTCACAAAGTAGCCCTGATTCTCCAACTGCTCCCTGAGATATTGAGCATTAGGTTCATGGCGAAACAGACCTACCTGAACCCCATACCGTCTGGGGGTAGATTCCAGGGGAATCGCCTGCTCTACTCCGGTCACAATGGCATCTACCATTTCGTTAAATCGGTCGTCAAACATCTGGTTATCCATGTCATGATTGATAAAGCCAAGCTCCATCAAGACGGCAGGCATCTGGGTACGTCTCAGCACTACAAGCCCAGGACGTTCCACCACGCCCAAATCCTTAAATCCAAAGTCCACCAACTCCTGATTGATGGCTTCCCCCACACGTTCAGCCTCCGTACCCGCCTCATAGACTAACGCCTGGGTTCCGTTGTAGGTATTGGGATTAGCTCCCGAATTCCGATGAAATGAAATAAAATAATCGGCGCCGGAACGGTTGGCTATCCTTGCCTTCTCAATCGGAGAATCATAACGGTCAGTCGTTCTTGTATACAGCACGTTATAACCTGCATCCTCTAACTTCTGCCCAACTGCAAGCGTTACCCGCAGCGTGTCGTCTTTTTCTTTTCTTCCCTGGTAGGAGGCTCCATTGTCATAACCACCGTGACCAGCATCTAAAATAATTGTCGCAGCCATAGCTCCTCCATCGTTTTTCTTTTATTCTATGCAAAAGAGGTAAATTCGTTCACTTTACGTGAATGAAGCCGGCATTCAGATTCTGATACAGTTCCACTGGTACGAACGCCCGCACATAAATGCCATTATCCCGGTATTCCTCCTCCAAAAGTTCTCCATATTTCCTGATGATAGCAATCTGCCCAGCTAATTCATAAGGGAACACCCCTTCCAGAAGTTGTTTATCCTCACGTAAAACCTCTTCCAGCGTTTCTTTCACCTGCGCGAAACCTTCTCCTGTCACAGCAGAAATTTTCAGCGTAACATCCGCCTTTAAATCTTTGATAACATCTTCCTGTTCCAGCTTATCCTGTTTATTAAACAGTGTAATAATCTTTTTCCCTTCCACGCCCAGATTATGCAATGTCTCATAGACAATGTCCATCTGTTTTTCCCGCTGTGGATTAGAAGCGTCCACTACATGGATAATAAAATCTGCATATTTTGCCTCCTCCAAGGTGCTGCGAAACGCCTCAATCAAATGGTGGGGCAGCTTGCGGATAAATCCTACGGTATCTGTGAGCAAAATCTCCTGTCCGCTGTCCAGTCGCAAATTACGCGTTGTCGGGTCTAAGGTGGCAAACAGCTTATCTTCCTCCAGGACATCAGCGTCTGTCAAACGGTTCAGCAAAGTGGATTTTCCAGCATTCGTATAGCCCACAATCGCCGCTACCTTCGTATGGTTACGGCTTCTCTGCCCTCTGGTAATTTCCCGGTGCTGGCGCACCTCCTCCAGTTCTCTTTTAAGCTGAGATAAACGAGCCTTAATCAAGCGGCGGTCCATTTCCAGCTTCTTCTCTCCCGGACCTCTGGTGCCAATACCGCCGCCAAGACGGGACAGCGAGGTTCCAAGACCTGTCAGACGGCTTAACCTATAGCGCAGCTGTGCCAGTTCTACCTGAATTTTGCCTTCGCTGGTGGATGCCCTTGACGCAAAAATATCTAAAATTACCAGAGTTCTATCCATTACTTTGCAATCCAGCTCCTTCTCCATATTCCTGAGTTGGGCCGGCGACAATTCGTCATCACAGACAATCCCCGTGGCCTGCAAGTCGAAAATCATTTGACGGATTTCCTGCAATTTGCCGCTGCCAACATAAGTGCCTGGATGAATACTGTCCCTGCCCTGCACAGCCATTCCCACAACCTCTGCTCCCGCCGTTTCCACCAGTTCCGCTAATTCGATCATGGAATCCTGCGTGTCATCTCCCTCATGAAAACTCACGCCCACAAGGATTACTTTTTCCTGCGTCTGATTTATCTTTATAGATTCTGCCATAAAATGCCTCCTATTATTTCCGATATACGATACTTCAAATTCAAATCTCCTGATACCATAGTATCACATATTTTATGATTTTTATAGCAAAAGGGAAACAAAACGGACAAGCCAACATCGGCTTCCTCATATATCTTTATTTATTATATATACCAAAAAAACAGAAATCCCACATTCGGAAATTTCTGTTTTTTTGACATATATCATTATAAGTACAAAAATTTTGCCAACGCTTAATTTAAACTCTGCACAAACCGGCCAAACGCATTCTGCCCTTCTTGATCCCTCTTATACACGCCGGCATGTTCCAGTACTTTACTGAATACCTGGGCAACCTCATCCTGCAAAATATCCATGACATTCTCACTCGTCACACTCTCATATTTGGGCAGGAACTCCGCTACCCAGTCCGCATGTTTCTCAATACTCTCGTCCGCACGGATATCTTTTTTAGCGACGATAGCGTCAGCAAGCGTCTCCATCTCCTGCTTGAGACGCGCCGGAAGCACAGCCAGACCCATTACCTCTATTAAACCAATGTTCTCTTTCTTGATATGGTGAAGCTCTGCGTGTGGATGGTACACGCCCAGCGGATGTTCCTCGGTTGTAATATTGTTGCGCAATACAAGATCAAGCTCAAAGTTATCCCCGCGTTTTCTGGCAATTGGCGTGATCGTATTGTGCGGCTCTCCATCTGTCTCGGCGTAAATAAACGCCTCTTCATCCGTATATCCCCGCCACGCTGTGAGAATCTTATCTGCAAGCGCTATCAGCCTGTCGCTGTCCGCCGCAGAAATGCGGATGACGGACATCGGCCACTTGACAATGCCTGCTTTGACATCTTCAAATCCGGCTACCGTAAATTCCCGCTCTATTGGAGCCTTTGCCATGGCAAATTCATAGCTGCCGCCCTGGAAATGGTCATGGCTTAAAATGGAGCCGCCCACAATCGGAAGATCTGCATTGGAGCCCACGATATAATGCGGGAACTGCTTTACAAAATCAAATAATTTGCAGAATGTACCATGCTCAATTTTCATCGGAATGTGCTGAGAATTAAACACAATACAATGCTCATTGTAGTACACATAGGGAGAATACTGAAATCCCCAGCGGCTGTCCTGAATTGTTACCGGAATAATCCGGTGATTCTGCCTTGCCGGATGATTGATGCGTCCGGCATAGCCTTCATTCTCCACACAGAGCAGGCATTTGGGGTAACCGCTCTGCTTGGCATTCTTGGCCGCTGCAATCGCCTTGGGGTCTTTCTCCGGCTTGGACAAATTAATTGTAATATCCATCTCCCCATAGGGCGTCTGCGATTTCCATTTAACATCTTTCGCAATGCGGTAACGGCGGATATAATCACTGTCCTGGCTCAATTTGTAGTAATAATCCGTTGCAGCCTTCGCGCCCTCGTCCTTATATATCTGCCAGAATTCAGCAATTACCTCGCTGGGGCGCGGCATCAATTTTGCCATCAGTTTTGTATCAAACAGGTCGCGGTACACCACACCGTTTTCCTCCAGCACGCCGTTCTCATAAGCGTAATCCAAAAGCTCTTTCAGCACCGGTTCCAGCTCTACATTCTCATATGTACCCTCCGGCTCCCCGTATTCTTCTATCTGCAATGTTTCCAGTAATTGATTGGTTGTAAAGATCACATCTTCCTGCGCAATCAGGCTGTTCTCCAATCCGTAGCAAACTAATTTCTTGATTGCCTCGTTTATCATGACTTTTCCCTCCTTAGGTCAAATAATAACCTGAATCCCGCCAAACGGCCGCACCTTCAGCACATGGCAGGAACCGTCGCCATATACGCCGTCTAAAGTTTCCCGGTAAGTTTCCACAAAATCATCCGCCACAAACGCCTGGATCGTTCCGGCAAATCCGCCGCCATGTACACGGCTTGTACCATGCCCTTGCAGAATACTGTCGCTGACAGCAAGTCCTATCGGCACGCTCTGGTTCTGGACATCCTTGTTCGTATAAGTGTTCTGCAAATATTTAAAGGAAGAATTGCCGGATGCCTGTACATTATCCAGAAATCCCTGAAAATCCCCTGTCTGCAATGCGGCAACTTCCTGTTCCACGCGTTTGTCTTCCTCAAAGAAATGCAGTGCGCGTAAAACCGGCCTGTCGCCGCATTTTGCGCGGACCTTGGAAATATTTTGATAAAATTCCTCCGGCTCCACTTCGCGTAAAAATTCCTTGCCGAAAAACTCTGCTACTTTTTTCATTTCCTGCGGAATCAATGCGTAATCATCCGTCAAATCCGCATGGGAACCTTTGGTGTCTGTAATACAAAGGCTGTGACGGTATGCGCTAAAATCGACATCCACCTTCTCTACCATGGGCTTGCCGGGATCTGCAAAATCAATATGTATTAACCCGCCCACAGAACAGGCCATCTGATCCATAAGGCCGCAGGGCTTACCAAAATAAACGTTCTCGGAATACTGCGCAACCTGCGCGATTTCTACCGGGCTAATGCCCATATCGTTATAGAGACCGGAGAGGATCGTTCCCACCAACACCTCAAAAGCCGCCGAACTGGACATGCCTGCGCCGTTCAATACATCACTGGTAACAAAAGCCTGAAAGCCTCCTATTTTATGGCCGTTCTTCTCAAGCCCATACGCCATGCCGCGGATTAATCCGGCGGAAGTACCTTCTTCGCCTTTCCTCATCTGCAAATCGCTCAAATCTACAGTAATCATAGGATAACCGTCTGACAGCAGACGGATGGTATTGTCCTGCGCCTTGCTTACCACTGCGATCGCGTCCAGGTTGATGGAAGCTGCCAGAACTTCGCCATGCTGATGGTCTGTGTGATTTCCGCCTACCTCGCTCCTGCCCGGCGCGCTGTAGATTTCCGCCTCCTGCTCACCATAAAGTTCTTCAAATTTCTCAATTGCCCTCTGGTAACGCTCTGTTTGATATGTAATAATCCCATCGTCTACATAAATTTCTTGCAAGCGTTCCTGAAATCCCTGGGATTTCAACTCCTCTATTAATACCTTCGTATTCATTATGTTTTCCTCCATTTTCCACTTCCATATACGCACATTATAAAGGTTTTTTAGTAAATCGTCAACATGTTTAGTAAAGGTTATCCAACTTTCATTTAGTAAATTTACTAAAACTTATTTCCTTTTTTCCAATTTTTTGATATACTGTCCTTGTTCAAAACATAATTCAACATTATTTTCGCGCAAACCAGCAGTTTGGAGGTACATATGGCAACAATCAAAGACATTGCGATGTCAGCAGGCGTCTCTTCCGCCACTGTTTCGAGGATTCTCAATAATGACAATACCTTAAACGTTTCTCCCGAAACACGGCAGAAAGTGTTAGATACGGCACATGCTTTAAATTATAAAAAGAAATCACGCGCTTCCGGGAAATCGGTATATACTCTGGGTATTGTCCAATGGTTTTCCCCCCAGCAGGAAATGGAGGACAATTATTACCTGTTAATCCGCCAGGGCATAGAAGACTTCTGTATGCAGAATTGCATCCATGTAGTGCGTACCTACAAGGCGGACGTCAACTATATAGATTCCTTAAAAAATGTAGACGCGCTTGTCTGCGTAGGCAAGTTCAGCGCCGGCGAAATTAAACGTTTCCGGGAGATGGCCTCTGGCATTATTTTTCTGGATATGCCGATTGATGATACGGGAATATCTACGATTACTCTTGATTTTGAGCAAGCCATGACAATGGGCATGGATTATCTGACTTCTCTTGGACACCGCAGAATTGGTTTTCTGGGAGGCAAAGAATACCTGGCCGATCAGTCGCTGTTTCCCGATATGCGTAAAACATTGTTCACAAAATACTGTGAATCGCACGGTATCTTCTATAAGCCGTATGTATTGGAAGAAACCTTCACCATCGAATCCGGCTACCAGATGATGCAGCGCCTGATAGCAGCAGACGAGCTCCCCACGGCAATTATCGCTTCCAGTGATCCTGTCGCTTTCGGCGCACTGCGCGCATTAAGCGATAAAGGTCTCCGCGTTCCTGAAGACATTTCGCTGATGGGCTTTGACGATACGAGTCTGTCATCGTTCACCACCCCGCCGCTGACAACGATCCATGCGCCTGCATACGATATGGGAAGCTTCGGCGCAAACATTGTATTCAATATTTTAAAACAACACCCGGCGACCGCTCTGAAAATTAAACTGCCCTGCCAATTAATGGAAAGACAGTCCTGTCGGAGATTATAACCGAAAGGACTGCCTGTTAAGTTTCACAACGGTTGTATTTTCTAGCGGAAAGCCGTATACACGCCTCCGCCCGCCATCGCTCCGCGGCAGTCTGAAAGTTCACTGACTGTCACCAGCTGGTAACCTCTTCGCAGCAATTCTGGTATGATGACTCTCGATGCAGCCGCCGTCTGGCTGTAAAGGTCATGCATCAGCACGATATCCCCGTCACTGACCTTGCCCAAAACGGCCGCCTGCGTGGAAGCCGCGTTCCTTGTCTTCCAGTCAAGCGTATCAATAGACCACATAATCAGAGGCATCCCTACAGCGCTCCTGACTGTCGCATTATGTCCTCCTCCCGGCGGGCGCATGATAACCGGCGCTGTCCCGGTCACATTCTGCACGGCGCTGTTCGTGGCTCCGATTTGGCTCTGGATTTGAGGAACTCCCACCTTTGTAAGAATTTGGTGGCTATAGGTATGGTTGCCGATCTCACATCCCATCTGATATGCGCTCCTCACAATATCTGCATGACCGGGCACATTTTGTCCAACCACGAAAAATGTCGCCACACTGTTGTATTGCCTCAGCACGTCAAGAATTTCCGGTGTATACCTGGAAGGACCATCATCGTACGTCAACGCCACCATTGGCCGGCTGGTATCAATTCTCCTCCGGGGTTCCGCATTTCCGCTGTAATAGCACATGAAAACGCCGTCCTTTACGCGACAGCTTGCAACCTTGCCGTTTGCCATTGAGCATGATAATATCTGTCCAAAAATTCTCTTTGTCACAGCGCCGTTGGCCGCCGCATAGATAAGGCTGCCCTGGCAAGTCATATACATCCCAGCTTCACTCACACGCACGCCGTCAGCCCCAAAATAATATTCTTTCCCGGCAACCTCACGGACGTCATTTTTTACCAGTTTCGGCTTTCCTCTGCTGAAATCATAACATTTCCGGCTCACTGTGTTGTACATTCGCAGACATTTCCCCGAGCCGTCAAAATAATACTTCTTCTTCTCTACACTGAGCCAGGTCTTCTTCTGTTTCACCCACTTTTTCTTGCGGTAATCATATTTATAATAGTTCCATCCTCCTTTGGTATTCTGCATTTTTGCAGTCACCCATTTGGCTTTCCCTACCTGTATGTACAGTTTGCCCGACGATTTTTTCCAGCCTTTTTTCGTGACCCGTACGCCTTTGGCGCTGAAATAGTATAACCTTCCATTGCGCAGTTTGCGCATATCCTTTTTAACGGGCCGCATCTTGCCGTTTTTATACTCCCTGCATTTCTGGCTCTTGATCTGATACGTTCTGATACAATTGCCCTTCTTGTTAAAATAATATTGGCAATTATCAACGATGCGCCAGGTATCTTTCAGCTTTTTCCATTTATTTTTCTTATAATTATATTCAAAGAACCTCCAGATTTCTCCGGTCTTTTCCATTTTAGCAGTCACATAACCACTCTTTTTTATCTGTATATACTTTTTCGCGGAAACTTTTTTCCAGCCTTTCTTCGTCACCCTGACGCCCTTGCCGTCAAAGTAATATAGTTTTCCGTCTCGCAGCCTGCACATATCTTTCTTAACGGCCCGCATTTTGCCGTCGCTGTATTTCTGGCATTTGCCGGTTTTCCTGTCATAAATCCTGGTGCATTTGCCGTTTTTGTTATAATAGTACTCCTTCTCCCCTACGCGCCGCCAAACATTCCTCCAATTTGTGGTGTTCTGATTCCCATTGCCGGGACTTACCACCTTTGGCTGATTTCCAGCGGCTGCTGCATTCTCCAAAACAGCCTCTTTTGCGCTTTCCTGCTTCTTGCCTGCCGCCAGTGTATCGGCTGCAAGGGTGTTGCAAAGCAGGGACAACAACAGAAGCGTAACCACCCCCATCTTTCCCAAATTGCGAAGCTTCTCTCTCCTTGATACCATATCTTTCCTCTTTCCACCATCACTGCCAATGCTCCGGCAGATATTTATCTCGTCTGTAAAAATGTATTCTCCCGCTGCGCCTCCTCGTCCTCCGGGTAATCTTTCACATAGGAAGCCATCTTCTCCTTTGCATGGGCAAAATCGTGTAAATTCTCGTAACAGATAATTTCATTTCTTCTAAGGCTCTTCTCATTTTCCGGGCTGCCAGCCTCCAACGCCTGCTGAAACAACTCCAACGCCCGCTTGTACTTCCCGGCCTCCATCTGCATTTCTCCCAGCGCAACCATCGTGTCCGTGTCGGAACCGTTTTTCTCTAAATAACTCTCATAAAGGGACTTCGCTTTTTTGCCGTCATCCTGCGCGTCATAGACCTGCGCCAGATAAAGAAGCGCCTTGGTGTCACCCATTTTGATGGCCTGATCCAGTTCCTTCCTGGCATTGTCATATTCCTTGCGAATCAGGTAAACATGCCCCCTTTCCCGGTAATCTTCGGCTGAATCGCCCTCCAACTCCAGAGCCTTGGCAATGAGTTCCTCCGCCTCTTCCTCAAATCCTGCGCCGGAAAGATTCTCATAAACCGACAGATAAAGCGCATAATTGTTGCCGGAAAGCTCCAAAGCCCTGGCATAATCCTTTCTGGCATTTTCGCTGTCCCCTTCTTTTAAATACACGCATCCACGAATAAAATATGCTTTCGCGTCTTTTTTATTATAGTTAATCAACGCATCGCATGTGGCAATGGCTCCTTTGGCGTCCTTATTATTATATTGGGCCGTCGCTTTATAATAGCAGATATCGAGTTCCAGCTCGCCAATCACCGCCTGCGACTTGTCTAAGGCTTTCTGAAATGCCTCCACCGCCCCGGCATAATCGCCCTCATTCATCTTATTGATGCCCACCTGCCGAAATGCCTGCTGGTCCTCGACCGCCTGCTGATTATTCTGACATCCGGCCAGGCAAAGACACGTCAACAGCACAATCGGCGCCAGCCTCAGTTTCCTTTGAAATAATTTTCTTACTTTATGATTATCCATGCTGCTTTCCTCCCTCTCTCTGTGGAAGCTGTGCCAAAATAATGGCGGCAAACATCAACGCGCAGCCCAAGATTTCCCATGGGGTCAATTTCTGTGATAAGAGTACCATTCCCGCCAGCACGGAAATCACAGATTCCAGACTGAGGATTAAAGATGCGACCGTGGGGTTCATTCCCTTCTGCCCCACAATTTGCAGCGTATACGCCACGCCGCATGACATGATTCCCGCATATAAAATGGGTTTCCATGCCCGAAAGATATCTATGATTTGCGGCTCTTCCGCCACCAGCATTCCCAAACCAGACAAAATACCGCACACAAAAAACTGAATACAGGACATCTTCACGCCGTCTGCACGCACCGTAAAATAATCAATAACCAGAATATGCAGCGAAAACAGCAGCGCGCAAATCATCAGCAAGAGTTCGCCCTTGCCAACAGGCAGCCAGGAGATAAACCTCTCCGTCTCCACAGTAGAAGTATTGCCTTTTATACAAAGAAAATACAGTCCAGCCAAGGCAAACAGCACGCCAAACCACACACTCACTCCACATTTCCTGCGTAAAAAAATACCCAACACTGGCACAATAATAATATAGCACGCCGTGATAAAGCCTGCCTTGCCCACCGATGTGTACACAATCCCCATCTGCTGAAAATTACTTGCCACACAGAGCAAAATACCGCACAAAGTTCCGCCAATCAACAAATCTTTGCCTTCCTTTTTCCTGTCCCGGGGACTTACATCTGTTTCCCCGCGCTGTTTCTCCAACCTGCCAAGAAACCAGATACAGGGAATCAAAACCAGCCCCCCAATCAGGGAGCGCACACAGTTAAACGTCAGGGGACCAACATATTCCATACCCACGCTCTGCGCCACAAACGCCACGCCCCAAATGGCGGCGGTCAAAAGCAGCAGCAGGGAATTTCTAATTTTCATCTTATCCATTTTCTTTATCCTGTCAATTCAAGAACGCCTTGGCGTTCTTGCGGCGCGCAGGTCAGCTCTGCTGACAATAACAATTCTGCGCGCCTGCCATACGCCGGAGGCTTTGTCTCAATCGGAGATTGTACTCCCACTGAGACAAGAGCTGCCGCAAAACAGTCCCAGGCAAATCCTTGCCCTCCGTTCGTATTTGCGGCAGCCCCCTTATATTCCTGTATTAATTTGACTCCGGCATTTCTACCTTCACTCTGTCCAGATGCCAAATATCATCTACATACTCCTGAATCGTACGGTCAGACGTAAACTTGCCGGAATGCGCCACATTGAGCATAGCCATCTTTGCCCAGCCTTTCTCGTCTCTGTACGCTTTCTCCACTCTCTCCTGTGCCTCAACATAAGAACGGAAATCCTTGAGGATAAAGTAAGTATCTGCAAACTGTGTCTCCTTCGTATTTAACAGGGAGTTGTACAGTGGACGGAACAGCTCGGAATCATTCTTAGAATACATTCCATTAATGAGCTGCATCAATACCTGACGGATATCCTGGTCATTGTTGAAAATCTGCATCGGATCATAGTCGCGTCTCTGCTCATGCTCAATGACCTCCTGAGAGCTCATACCAAAGATAAACGCATTATCCTCTCCTACTTCCTCTACAATCTCCACATTTGCGCCGTCCATGGTTCCCAGCGTTACCGCACCGTTTAACATAAACTTCATGTTTCCAGTACCGGACGCCTCTTTGCTGGCCGTAGAAATCTGCTCCGACACGTCTGCCGCTGCAAAAATCCACTCTGCCGTCGATACCTTGTAATCTTCAATAAATACCACCTTAATCTTACCGCCGATGGAAGCATCGTTGTTGATTACTTCCGCCACGCTGTTGATTAACTTAATTGTCAACTTAGCAATGCGATAACCTGCCGCTGCCTTAGCGCCGAAGATAAATGTCCTGGGGTAAAACTCCATCTCAGGGTGTTCCTTAATCTTGTTATAAAGATACATTACATGCAGAATGTTCAAAAGCTGACGTTTATATTCGTGGAGACGTTTTACCTGTACATCGAAAATGGAACGCGGGTCTACCTTCACGCCATTATGTTTCTGAATGTAATCTGCAAGACGCAGCTTGTTCTGGTATTTGATGTTCATGAACTCCTGCTGTGCCTTCTCATCATCCACATACACAGCAAGCTTCTGCAAATGCGGCAAATCGGTTACCCAGTCGTTGCCAATATATTTGTTGACCCACTCAGCAAGCAGCGGATTTCCATGGTAGAGGAATCTTCTCTGCGTAATACCATTGGTCTTATTGTTAAACTTCTCCGGGAACATCTCATAGAAATCATGCAGCTCCTGGTTCTTTAAAATCTCAGTATGCAGTCTTGCCACACCGTTGACAGAACAGCCCGCGGCAATCGCAAGATGCGCCATTTTCACCTGGCCGTCATAAATGATCGCCATTTTTTCTACTCTTCTGCGGTCACCAGGGAACTTCTTTTCGATGTCCAGAATAAAGCGGCGGTTAATTTCTTCTACAATCTGGTAAATTCTCGGCAACAGTCTGGAGAAAATCTCAATCGGCCATTTCTCCAAAGCTTCCGACATAATTGTATGGTTTGTGTAAGCACACGTATGGGTGGTAATCTCCCATGCCTCATCCCATTCCATGCCTTCCTCATCCAAAAGGATGCGCATCAGCTCTGCCACCGCTACCGTCGGATGTGTATCATTCAACTGAATCGCCACTTTCTGCGGCATCTTATGCAAATCGGTATGATGCTTTTTATAACGCGCAACTGCACGCTGTACGCTGGCTGAAACGAAGAAATACTGCTGTTTCAGACGCAGTTCCTTACCCTGGATATGATTATCGTTAGGATATAATACTTCCACAAGGTTGCGCGCAAGGTTCTCCTGCTCTACCGCCTTCTTATAATCACCCTTGTCAAACGCATCCAGCTCAAAATATTCTTCCGGCTCTGCATCCCAGGCAATGAGCACGTTTACCATATTATTGTTATATCCGAGAACCGGCATATCATACGGTACGGCGCGTACGGACTGGTAACCCTCATGGATAAACTTTGTTCTTCCGTTGCCCGCCATCTCAGAGCGCACATAGCCGCCGAACTTCACCTGGAAGGTATGCTCCGGGCGGCGCAGCTCAAAGGGATAGCCGTCTTTCAGCCAGTTGTCCGGCACTTCCACCTGAAAACCATTCTCAATCTTCTGGCGGAACAGACCGTAACGGTAACGGATTCCACAGCCATACGCCGGGTAACCCAACGTAGAGAGGGATTCCATAAAACATGCCGCAAGTCTGCCAAGACCGCCGTTACCAAGCGCCGGATCGGGCTCTTCATCCTCTATCACATTCAAATCAAAACCGATTTCTTCCAGCGCTTCCTTGACCTCCGTATAGGCTGTCATGTTAATCAGGTTGTTTCCCAACGCTCTTCCCATAAGGAACTCCATGGACATATAATACAGAATCTTGGGGTCTTCCTTATCAAACGTCTTCTGTGTGGCAAGCCACTGGTCGATAATCACATTCTTAACCGCATTGGACACCGCCTGGTATACCTCCTGCTGGGAAGCTTCCTCTAATGTCTTGCGGTAAAGATTCTTTACGTTATTCTTAATCTCCTGAATAAATTTTTCTTTGTCAATTATCCTTTTCATAGCCATCTCCTTCTTCTCTGGTGCATGCATATTGGACAGACGAATTAAATTACGCCTCAAGGGGCAAATACGCCTGTTGCTTATACCTTTTCCACTCCGAGTACGACATGTTCTCCGTTGATATTCCATTCTTTCTCGTATCCTTTTATCTGCGTGCCGTCAATCTGTGCGGCAAGTACTTCTGACTGTATCTGAGCGCCATGCTTGGCAAAGATTGTCTCAATCTTTTCCTCTGCACGGTAAGAAACAACGATTTTATCCATGACCTCAAATCCAGCCTCCTTGCGCATCGTCTGTATCTTACTAATCAGCTCACGCACAAATCCTTCCTCTATAAGTTCCGGCGTCAGATTCGTATCGAGTACCACGGTTACCTCATTATCGCCCTCTGTCACATAACCCTCCTGTTGTGTCATGGTTATCAGAAGGTCCTCTTCACATAATACAACTTCTGCATTTACGCTGTCAAGGGTAAGACTGCCCTTGGCTTTCAACTCTGCATACGCTTTGTTGCCGTCAAGCTCAGAGAGCGCCTGCTGAATCTGTTTTAAGAATTTGCCGTATTTCGGCCCTACCGTACGCAGTTGAGGCTTAAAGGTGTAATCTGTAAAGCTGCTGACATCTTCTGTGAAGTCGACTTTCTTTACATTCAGCTCGTCTGCTATAATTTCCCGGAAGAATTCCGGCAGCCCATAGGGGGCTTTGACAAACATCTGCCCAATTGGCTGGCGATTTTTGATATTAGCATTGTTGCGGCAGGCACGCCCCATGACTACAATTTTTAATACCGCATCCATGTTCTTTTCCAGCTCTCGATCCACCATAGACGTATCAGCAACCGGGAAATCGCACAGATGCACGCTCTCCGGCGCAGATTTATCAACGCTGCACACCAGATTGCGGTAAATATCTTCCGTCATAAACGGGATCATAGGCGCAGCCGCCTTGCTGACCGTCACCAGCGAGGTGTACAAAGTCATATAAGCGTTAATCTTATCCTGCTCCATGCCCTTTGCCCAGAAACGTTCCCTGCTCCTTCTGACATACCAGTTGCTCATATCCTCCACAAACTCCTGCAAAGCTCTTGCAGTCTCAGGAATCCGGTAGTTACCCAGATCATTGTCCACTTCTGACACAAGCGTGTTCAGTTTGGACAAGAGCCATTTATCCATCACAGACAATTTATCATATTCTAATTTGTACTTTGTGGCGTCAAATTCATCAATATTTGCATAGAGAATGAAAAATGCGTAGGTATTCCACAGCGTTCCCATAAACTTGCGCTGTCCCTCCTGCACGGCTTTGCCATGGAAACGGTTGGGCAGCCAGGGCGCGGAATTGATGTAGAAATACCAGCGGATAGCGTCTGCACCGTAAGTCTCCAACGCCTCAAAGGGGTCTACGGCATTGCCTTTGGACTTACTCATCTTCTGACCATTCTCATCCTGCACATGCCCTAAGACGATAACGTTCTCGTAGGGCGCTTTGTTAAACAGCAGTGTGGACTCAGCCAGCAGTGAGTAGAACCACCCGCGTGTCTGATCCACAGCCTCCGAAATAAATTGCGCCGGGAACTGCTGTTCAAAGAGTTCTTTATTCTCAAATGGATAGTGATGCTGTGCAAAAGGCATAGCGCCGGAGTCAAACCAACAGTCGATTACCTCCGGTACGCGGTGCATCTCTTTGCCGCACTGTGGACACTTAATCGTCACTGCATCTATATAGGGACGGTGCAGTTCAATCTCCTGCGGACAGTTGTCAGACATTTCTTTGAGCTCTGCAATGCTGCCGATGGAATGCATATGTCCGCACTCGCACTCCCAGATATTTAACGGCGTTCCCCAGTAACGGTTACGGGAAATACCCCAGTCCTGTACATTTTCCAGCCAATCGCCGAAACGTCCCTTGCCGATGCTCTCAGGAATCCAGTTAATTGTATTGTTATTGCGGATCAGGTCTTCCTTAACCTCCGTCATCTTGATAAACCAGGATTCTCTCGCATAATAGATAAGAGGCGTGTCGCACCGCCAGCAGTGGGGATATTCATGCTCAAACTTGGGTGCGTCAAACAATAACTTCCGGTCTTCTAAATCCTGTAAAATCATGAGGTCCGCCTTTTTGCAGAATACGCCTGCATAGGGCGTTCCCTCGGTCAATTCTCCTTTGCCGTTCACAAACTGCACGAAAGGTAAATCATAGTCCCTGCCCACCTTGGAGTCATCCTCACCGAACGCCGGCGCAATGTGCACAATTCCCGTACCGTCCGTCATCGTAACATAGGTGTTGCAGGTAACAAAGTGCGCTTTCTTGTGCTGCTTTGCTGCCGCTTCGCCCGCACAGGCAAACAAAGGCTCATACTCCCTGTATTCCAAATCTTTTCCTTTATAAGTCTCCAGAACTTCATATGCTTTCTCTCCGGCTGCCTGCTGTTCCTTGTCAAGCAGTGTGGAGAGTACTTTATCCAAAAGCGCCTGTGCCATGTAATACGTATAGCCGTCCGCTGCCTTTACTTTGCAGTAAGTCTCCTCAGGATGCATACAGAGTGCAAGGTTCGAGGGCAGCGTCCAGGGCGTCGTCGTCCAGGCAAGGAAGTAAGCGTCTTCACCCACCGCCTTAAACCGGACAATCGCCGAACGCTCTTTCACGGTCTTATATCCCTGCGCCACTTCCTGCGCGGAGAGCGGCGTACCGCAGCGCGGGCAGTACGGTACAATCTTAAACCCTTTGTACAGTAACTTCTTGTTCCAGATTTCTTTGAGCGCCCACCACTCGGACTCAATAAAGTCATTGTGGTAAGTGACATAAGGATTCTCCATGTCCGCCCAGAAACCGACCGTGCCGGAGAAATCTTCCCACATGCCCTTGTATTTCCAAACGCTCTCTTTACATTTATCTATAAACGGTTCCAAACCATACTCTTCAATCTGCTCCTTGCCGTCAAGTCCCAAGAGCTTCTCAACTTCCAACTCTACCGGCAGGCCATGCGTGTCCCAGCCCGCTTTACGCGGAACCATCTTGCCCTTCATGGTCTGGTATCTCGGTATCATGTCCTTAATCACGCGTGTCAATACATGTCCGATATGCGGTTTGCCGTTCGCTGTTGGCGGTCCGTCATAGAATGTGTAAGTCTCTCCTTCCTCGCGGTTCTCCATGCTCTTGCCAAAAATATCATTCTCTTTCCAGAACTGTTCTGTCTGCTTCTCTCTTTCCACAAAGTTTAAATTCGTCTCGACTTTGCTATACATTGTGATTCTCCTTTCGTACGATTGTTCAAATTATAAAGCCTGCCCTTCCCTTTTGTCAAGGGAAGGCAGGCTTTTTTCGCTTCCAGCTATAGATTTATTCTCTACTGTGAACGCAGTGAACAACAGTTATTTTTCATCCAAGACTTCTTCCTTCACCAAATCATAATGTACACCGTCAATCACCATTTCCGTCAAAGCGCCAGGGTCGTCTATCGTCATTATCTTATCAAACTCTTCAGAGTCTACGTTAAAATGCCCTGCTGAGAGTAAAAGATCAGACCCGAGCGCCAGACCTTCGGCATGGCTGAGATCGGCTTGCGCATAACCCATATCAAGTTTCGAGCCGTCCTCCATAGTAAATGAGAGTGGAATTCCATCGGCATAAACCCAGTAATCCCCCAGCTCTTTGTCTCCCTTTTCCTCTAAAAAACCTTTGCCAAACCGAAAATGCCAGGTTCCGTCTTTGTCAATCCAATCACAATTCGCTCCTTGATTCTTCCCAAACAACGCATAAGACAGCCTGGAAACAACCAGGTATTTGGGCTCATAATACTTGCTGGGGGATTTATCGCCCACCAGCCGGTAGGAGACTGTGTCAAGGTTACTGACGATATTCACTTTGCCAATGCCCTGGCTATGATACATGGGATAAAATAAAGTCATACTTTTATTTTTGAAACTGTAACTGCCGCTGCTATTCTCAAAGGAAAATGCAAAATGCCTTTCCTTTTTTGTTGCCAGCTCCTCCAGCTCGTTCAGCTGCCAGCTCCCATAAGCAGAACCGTCCGTATCATCATATGTTGTAAATCTTATGTCGTCCACATCAAATATCTGATCTGCGAGCCATTCCTCACCTTCCTCATCTAACGCCTCATAGCAGATATTGAAATAAGCGCAGGCGCCGTCTGAGAGCAGTTCCCGGATTTGCATTCTCACATGCCCATACTTTCCTTCATCCTCATATACATTCTGTGCAATGTTCTCTTTGACATCTGCGCCAGTGTAGAAAAACTCTTTTATAAACCCTGTGATCTGATCTGCCCAGCTTGTCTGTGGAATTAAAAGGACAAACAATAGCACAGCGGCCGCAATACTGGCGGTTATTTTCAACCCCGCCCATCTGTCTTGCTTTTTCTCTCCTGCGACAGCTTTCTTCTCAATCTCTTCCCACATCCAGTCCTGCGTTTCTCTGCCAGGCATGAGCTCTTCCTGCATCCTCTTATAATCCTTCTTCATATTCACCACGCCTTTCTTATATTTGTTTGCGCATTCCCTCTTCGTTCTCCTAATTCCTCTTCTGCCGCTTCTTCTGCCTCCAATTGCAGGCGCAAAATCTTACGCGCCTTCGCCAGGCGGCTTCTGACCGTAGAAGCGTTGACACGGAGCATCCCCGCAATCTCCACGCTGCGATATCCCTCAAAATAATACAGGTACACCGGCAGGCGGTATTTCTCTTCCAATTCCTCCACCATACGCAACAGCAAATTGTCCGTTTGCTCTGTCCCTTTATCGTGAACAACCGCATCAAACGCAACTTGTTTCTTGCGCCAACATCTTCTGAGCTGGCTCTTGCAGCAGTTCGACGCCGTAACGATCAGCCATGCCTTAGCTTTCTCCTCATTTTCATAATTGAAATCCCCCTGCAACAGCCGCAGGAAGGTTTCCTGAACCATATCGCAGGCATCCGCCTGGTTTTTCATATAGAGAAAGCAGACGCTGTACACCGCAGCAAAATATTTCTGATATAACCTCTCCGCTTTTTCCATCTGCATACTTCCCACTCCTTCCTTTTGCCTGATATTACTTCATATTTATTTGCTATAACCCAGAACCACACGCTGCATGGTTCGTAAACGTTTACAGATATAAAACTCCTGGGAACGGTATTTTGTCCACAAATCTAATTATTTTTTTATTATGAAAAAGCTGCCGCACCAAAAATGGTACAACAGCCTTTCAAACTTCTAAATTATTCAATTTAAAATCTATCTCACTTGCGAAATTTTAATAAGTCCGATAATTATTCATATCCTCCAAATTTTGCAGCATATCGTAATAATCCTGATAATAATTGCGGTAATAATCATTGAAACTTCCGCTTGTATCCATGACTGCTCCCATTATCATAAAAATTATCATAAATGCCAGCCCTACAGCGGAACATATAATACCGGCAACCGCCATGCCCTTTGCCGTTCCCTTTTTAATCTGTAAGATACCCATAACAATCGAAACGACTGCCAGCGGCACGCTCGGAAAACAGCAGCAGCAAGTGACCAAAGACAGAATTCCACAGATTAAGGAAGCAATGCCAAACCCCTGGCCTTCTTCCTGTCTGCTTGCATCATATTGGCTGTAGACCGGCTCTGCATAACCGGAAAGCGGAGTCTGTTGGTTCTGCCCCTCATAATACTGATTGTAACCCGGCTGCTGGTTATAACCGGGCTGCTGGCTATACCCAGATTGATTATTGCCATAACCGTCCTGTTGATTATAATCCTGCTGATTATAACCAGGCTGCTGACCAAGACCGGGCTGCGCGCTATATTCCGCCTGCTGGCCGTATACCGGCTGCTCCGTCTGTTTCTGTAGACTTACACTCGACTGCTGGCCTGATTCCGGCTGCCCGGACTCTTTGTTCAAACTTACGCCTGATTGCTGGCCGCTATTCTCAAACGTATGATTCTCTTCACTCATGTAAAACTCCTCCTGCTTTTCATTCTTAGTTTCTGCTCATTAATCTGATTATAACAGACCTCATTTTATAATACAAGAAATATCCTGCACAAACCGGGACTTGCCAAATTCCGCCGCGGGCAGTATAATACGCTAGTGTGATATATGGTAGTAACTACTTACTGATTTGAGAAAGAGGGATATTTTTATGAAAACGAAACGTGAAGATATACGCAACATTGCCATCATCGCCCATGTAGACCACGGCAAAACGACGCTGGTGGACGAACTCTTAAAGCAGAGCGGCGTATTCCGCGCCAACCAGGAAGTACAGGAGCGGGTAATGGATTCCAATGATATTGAGCGGGAACGCGGGATAACCATCCTCTCCAAAAATACCGCTGTATTTTATAAAGATACGAAAATCAACATCATCGACACCCCCGGACACGCAGACTTCGGCGGCGAAGTAGAGCGCGTGCTTAAGATGGTGAACGGCGTCGTGTTGGTTGTAGACGCTTTCGAGGGCGCCATGCCGCAGACAAAATTTGTGCTGATGAAAGCGCTCGCTTTAAATCTTCCGGTAATAGTATGCATCAACAAAATTGACCGTCCCGAGGCACGCCCGGATGAAGTGATTGACGAAGTATTAGAGCTGTTTATGGATTTAGACGCCTCAGATGAACAGTTAGACTGCCCTTTTATCTACGCATCGGCAAGAGACGGCTATGCTGTAAAAGACTTAAATGACGAAAAGAACGACATGACGGCTCTTTTCGAGACTATTTTGGAATATATCCCCGCGCCGGAGGGCGACCCGGACGCCAGCACTCAGGTATTAATCAGCACGATCGACTACAATGAATATGTGGGCCGTATCGGCGTCGGAAAAGTGGATAACGGCTGCCTGAAAATCAATCAGGACGCCGTAGTGGTAAACCACCATGAGCCGGACAAGCTGCAAAAAGTGCGTATCAGCAAATTATATGAATTTGACGGGCTGAACAAGGTCGATGTGAGCGAAGCGAAGATCGGTTCTATCGTTGCCATCTCCGGTATTGCGGATATCCATATCGGAGACACCATCTGCTCCCCGGACAACCCGGACGCGATTGACTTCCAGAAAATTTCTGAGCCCACGATTTCCATGAACTTCGTTGTCAACGACAGCCCGCTTGCCGGACAGGAAGGCAAGTTTGTAACTTCGCGCCATATCCGCGACCGCCTGTTCCGCGAGCTCAATACGGACGTCTCATTGCGCGTGGAAGAGACCGACAGCCCGGACTGTCTGAAAGTCTCGGGAAGAGGAGAGCTGCATCTATCGGTACTAATCGAGAATATGCGCCGCGAGGGCTATGAATTTGCCGTCAGCAAGGCGGAAGTATTATTCCACGCAGATGAAAAAGGCAAACGCACGGAACCCATGGAACTTGCATATGTCGATGTGCCGGATGAATTTACCGGTTCTGTCATCGAAAAATTAAGCCAGCGCAAGGGAGAACTTCGTAACATGGGACCTATCAGCGGCGGTTACACCCGTTTAGAATTTAATATTCCCTCCCGGGGGCTGATTGGCTACCGCAATGAATTCATGACGGATACGAAAGGCAATGGCATTATCAACACCATTTTTAACGGTTATGAGCCATACAAGGGAGATATCGCTTACCGCAAACAAGGTTCCCTGATTGCCTTTGAAACCGGAGAATCTGTGACCTATGGTCTGTTCGGGGCACAAGACCGCGGCACTCTGTTTATCGGCGCCGGCGAAAAGGTCTATGCCGGAATGGTAATTGGACAGAGCGCCAAACCGGAGGATATTGAAATCAACGTGTGCAAGAAAAAACATCTTACCAACACCCGTTCTTCAAGCGCCGACGAAGCGTTGACTTTAACGCCGCCCAGAATCCTCAGTCTTGAGCAGGCGTTGGAGTTTATAGATGCAGATGAACTCTTGGAAGTTACGCCGGAGAGCCTGCGCATCCGCAAACGAATTTTAGACCCAACCCTTCGCAAACGGGCTGGATTTAAGAAATAAACTTGAAAATATAGGGGGAACAAAATGCTCCTTTTGCTAAGAATCCATTATGCATTTCTTAACAAAAGGAGCATTTCAGTTTGTATAAATTATTTGATTTATTTTTTTATCAGTCTGGCATTTGCAATGCTTCCAGGGCAATTTTTTCCAGCTGCTGCTGCGTGACTATCAATTTCATTTCTGCCTCTTTCTGCCGGGATTCTATCTCTTCATAAGCCCGGTTGGTCTGGACATCATCTTTCAGCAGCCCTTCCACCTCTTCAAACGGCTGTACCGCGTGCTCAGTACGCTCTAAACAGCGCATAACCAGCAGATTTTCCCCGACAGCAAAAGGCTCGCACACTTCTCCCTGCTGCATCGTGGATGCAGTCAGCCAACGCTGCATATATGCGCCGCTTTTGCCTTCCTGCATATTCTGAGACGTCATCTCAAGCTCGTAAAAGCTGATATCCGGGTATCTTTCTGTAAGATACTGCAAGTCTGTGCTCTCTTTCATATCCTCTGCCGCCTGCCATATATGGCCTTTTTCTGATTCCGCCGCCTGTGATGACGCTCCATCCCCTGATTCTGTCATTGCTTCTGCAACCAGCATCTTAACGCGCACGTCGCTCGTGTACGCCTGCTGGTTCTCCCGATATATATTTTGCAGCTCTTCCTTCGTGGCTTCATGACTTTTTTTCAATGATTCCATTACTTCATATTCCAACTGTGTATACACATAATCGTAATATTCACGCATCTGAAATGAAGTCATCCCATATACATTGTCTCCGGATTCATCGGCTGCACCACGCTCATCATTCTCACTGTCCATCTGCGCGGCTAACGTTACATAATCTGTCTGTACGTCTATGCCCAAATCTACGGTAAACTGCGCAATCGTCTTTTTCTCCTTCAATTCCTCCCCGGCAAGCTGCATAATCTTGTCCAACGGCCGCTCCCCGGTCTTCCCGGACGTCCAAAAATCTTCACGATTGGCCGTGTCCGTATCATACTGCCGCTTAATTTCAGATTCATAATCGCCAAGAATCATTTGATATTCCGCTTTCACAACGGTTTGTCCTGCAATTTCCATGACAACATCGCTGTCTTTCACAGCCTTTGTGCCGCAGCCTATGACTGCTGCGGCACAAAAAACTGCTGTCATGCACAGGATGTTTCTCGCATACCTGTTTCGCATATTTTATTTAACCTTTTTGCTTGTCATTACTTTACTCCATGCACCAGTAAGCTTCGTTGATTTACCGCCTATTTTCACGGTCTTGTATGCACGGATGCGCACATAATATTTCTTGCCCTTTTTGAGCTTCTTCATTGTGGTGGAAGTTGTCTTTGCTTTCTTGATAGTCGCTTTCTTGACGCCTGATTTAAAGTTCTTCTTTAAGCAGCACTGTACCTCATATCCGGTCGCTTTCGCATCCTTTGTCCAGGTTACTTTCAAACTCTTTTTGCCCGGTTTCAAAGCCTTTAATTTCGCTTTCTTAGGGTTGACGGTCAACGTCACCTTCGTCGTCTTAGCGTTATACGTCGCAGTCCCTGACGCTGTTACTGTAATGGTACACTTTCCGATTCCCTTAATCGTTATCTTGCCGCTGCTGTTTGGCTGTGCCACTTTATTGTCAGAACTCTTGTAAGACAATTTTCCATTACCTGCCGTTATCTTGGCTCCCAGACTAAACGCTTTGTCGCCGTACGCTTTGGTGATGGCAGATTTCACGCTGATTGTCTGATTTTTCTTCGCAGCCGGCGGATTTACAATCGGCGCCTTCTCTTCCAATTTATTCACGGCCGTCTTCAAATCAGCCAAAGCCTTGTCGGCAGCCGCCTGCGTAGCCTGGTCTCCCTGGTCTAACACCTGTTTCGCATTTTGCAGCGCTGTCTGGAACCTGTTCCAGCTGACATCGGTATAATTTCCCTTCTGCTTCGCAGCCTGCACCGTATAGTACGCGCGCAGAAGTCCCGTTTTCTCCGCTTTCTTTGCCAGATTGCGGTACGCTGTGTTGAGGGCGGAAGCTGCTGTGTCAATATCTTTCTGTTCCGACACCGGATTTACACGCGCAAGCCTTGCAGCAGCGTACGCTTCCTGATAAGCGGTCCACAATGCAGTCGGATAATCTGTCTGCGCATACTCCGGCTCCATTGCCAGCGCTTTCTCTATGTTTGTGCGGTTCAGTTTTGTAACCGTCTTCTGTGCCGGATAGAGCACGGCGTCATCCATATAAACGGTCTCAAGATTACTGCTGACAACGAGGCTGACCTTATTGTAATCCTCTGTTGTTATTGCCAATTTTGCCTTATACCAACCGGAGTGTTCCGGATCTGCCTGCGCATTTTCCAGATTCACACTGCCCAACGGATGATCCTTCTTGTCAGAAGTCAC
>Ga0137308_100510_pt1 | contig 61292 bp, 60 predicted proteins | sample Inofrocosms_June_FD_97181 | JGI IMG/M metagenome (GOLD analysis project Ga0137308, IMG submission 97181) | Mouse cecal microbial communities from Vienna, Austria - N-Acetylneuraminic and N-Acetylglucosamine D2O microcosms_June | ecosystem: Host-associated > Mammals > Digestive system > Large... | reverse complement strand
AATTCAATTATGAATAATGACTTATATAAATTTCAAACTTTTGTATATCGTATTAAAGCACTAATCAAAGAGGCACGCAATAACGATATAGAAGTTATTTATGTTAGACATGATGATGGTGTTGGGCAGAAATTAACTAAAGGCGCATTAGGCTATGAAATATACGAAGAATTTCAGCCAATGCCAAATGAGCGAGTTTTTGATAAAAACGTAAACAGTGCTTTTAGAGATACAGGGATGTTGGATTACCTACATGAAAAAGACGAAGATACAATTATTATTGTAGGGCTGCAAACAGATTACTGCATAGATGCAACAGTGAAATGTGGTTTTGAGCATGGACTTAAAATGATTGTTCCAGCAAATACAAACAGTACGCTTGATAATGCATATATGACAGCGGAAAATTCTTATAGATATTATAATGAGTTTATGTGGAATGGAAGATACGCAGAATGTATTTCATTTGAAAAAACTCTTGAATTGATGAATAGATAAATTCCAGTTTGATATACTGGAAAGCCGGGAGTTAAGAAAGGAGAAAAAATGAACTGTAAAATAAAAAAATGGGAATTGACAGACGCAGGCGATTTGGCAAGAGTTCTTTCTAATACAAAAGTGCAAGACAATCTTCGAGATGGATTGCCTTATCCATATACCGAAAAAGATGGAACAGATTATATTTCTGCAATGCTTTCCGCAGACGAAAATGAAACTTTTGCTTTTGCTATTGTGTCAGACAATAAAGTCATTGGAAGTATCGGAGTTTTCCGGCAAGAAAATATACACAGACAAACTGCTGAACTGGGATACTGTATTGCGGAAGAATACTGGGGAAAGGGAATAATGACCGATGCTGTAAAACAAGTATGCAAGTATATATTTGACAAAAGCGATATTATCCGTATCTATGCTGAGCCGTTTGCGTACAATACGGCATCTTGCAGAGTGCTTGAAAAGGCGGGGTTTCAATATGAGGGAACATTAAGAAGTAATGCGGTTAAGAATGGTAAAATTATTGACATGAAGATGTACTCCTTATTGAAAACGGAGATATAAATTATATTTATTAATGATTCTTGGAAATTACGGAGGAGGACAAAATGATATTTGAAGAGAGGGAAATAAATTTAAAAGACGGCCGCATTTGCACACTTCGCTCTGTCGAGATAAGAGATGCAGAAAGTATGATTGAATATCTTCAAATGGTATCTTCGGAGACTCCATTTCTTCTTAGAAATGGGGATGAGGTTACTTATACCGTTGAAGCAGAGGAACAGCTTTTAGAAAATAAAAGAAATACTCCACGTGAAATAATGATGGTGGCGCAAGTGGAAGGTATTATTGCAGGAAATTGTGGAATTGAATCTATTGGCAGTTTAAGGCGTGTTTATCATAGATGTGGTTTTGCAATAGCGCTTAAGAAAGAATATTGGAACCTTGGTATTGGTTCTGCAATGATGGATTATGCTTTTTACCTAGCGAAAAATATGGGATATGAACAAGTTGAACTGGAAGTGGTTGAAGGAAATACCCGCGCAAAGAATTTATATGAGCGATTTGGGTTCAGAGAAACAGGGAAAAATTTACGTGCTCTTAAATATGATGATGGTAGCTATAGAGATGAGTACAAAATGGTAAAGATTTTGACAGATTAACAGTGCAGTTTATCAGAGAGTAACATAATAAAAAACAAATTCGGGCTTAAAAGGAGAAATGTAAAAAGCGGAATCTTACAAAAGGCTAATGGTTCAAGTTGATTATGTGATGAAACAAATAACAGAATACAATGCCTACGGCTTTGAGATAATCGGGATTATTTGTGCAAATCGCTCGCCTAATGAGCTGCGGATTCGGGGATATAAGGTAGATGTCGGTCTTGTGGAGCATTATAGCACCGGCAAGGATGGAAAAAGACAAAAAAGGCAGTTGGAAGTTTAAATATATGATATAGACGAGTGAGATAAACTATTTTGAAAGGACATAATAAAATGATTTCTGCAATTTATGATAGACGAAGTATAAGAAAATTTTTAGATAAACCTATATCCCAAGAAGATATTATGGATATTATTCAAAGTGGAGTGAAGGCGCCTTCTTCAAAAAATAGACAGCCATGGAAATACATTGTGATACAAGGAAATGCTAAAACAGAAATGCTAAAAGTTTTCTGTCAAGGAGTTGAGAGGGAAGAAAACGAAAGTGCATTACTGCCACAAAGCAGGCAACATATATCTGCGGCAAAATATACCGTGGATATAATGCAGAAGGCTCCAACTATAATTTTTGTTGTTAATTCTTTGGGGAAAAGCATTCTGTCAGAATTGACACCAGAAGAACATATTTATGAAATCTGTAATATTCAATCCATAAGTGCTTCCATACAAAATATGCTTCTTGCCGCTACTGAAAAAGGGATAGGTAGCCTTTGGATATGTGATATTTATTTTGCATATTTAGAACTATGTGAATGGCTAAATTGTGATGGACAGCTTATCGCAGCGATTGCGCTTGGCTACCCCAATGAATTTCCTAAAGAAAGACCCCGCAAAAAACTTGATGATATAGTGGAATGGAGAAATTAGACTATCAAACCAAACCGACAAATTCTTTAGGTTATGGGCCTTCGCAATTTTCTGCTTGACGAAAGCAGTTTAAATATATGATATAGACGAGTGATATAAACTATTTTGGAAAGGGTGAGACAGAATGAAAGGATTTAACCGAGAAAATCTATTATTTTCCCTCTGCGGATTGAATTGCGGGCTTTGCCCCATGTTTTTGAATAAATACTGTCCTGGCTGCGGCGGCGGGGAAGGAAATCAGTCGTGCAAAATTGCAAGGTGCAGTATGGAGCATGACAATGTCCCATACTGTTTCCAATGCAGTGAATACCCTTGTGAAAAATATGATCATATTGACGACTTTGATTCTTTTATCACGCACCGCCGGAGAAAGTCCGATTTAGAAAAGGCAAGACAGTATGGTGTAGAAGCTTATAACGCGGAACAGATAGAAAAGGCAAAAATTCTGGACATTTTTCTGTCCGGGTACAATGATGGCCGTAAAAAGACTCTCTTTTGTGCAGCCGTCAACCTTTTAGAATTGCAGGAGCTGCAATCGATCCTCAGCGAAATTGAGCGCCAATCCGATATGGAAACAATGACGCTCAAAGAAAAAAGTGCTTTTGTCGCCGGGTTGCTGCAGGATGCGGCAGTAACGAAAAATATCGATTTAAAGCTCCGTAAGAAAAAGAGATAATTTTTTTTTGGATATTTTTATTTTATACACCTTTCGATTTTTTTAATTGTTTGTTTTGGCAGCTCTTTTTTAGCTGCCTTACCCGCACATACAATTTTACCGATTGACTTCATTCCCGCTGTTTTAAAAAATTCGTCCATGCTGCGGATTGCGCCTCTGCTTTGTCCGAATATCCATGAAAAAGGAAAAGGCGTGTTGCAGGAGGTTAAAAGCATATATTTCTTACCCGTTAAGCGTGGTTTGGGAAAAGTGTTTGTTTCTTCCATAGCAGTTCCTAATAGTCGGTCAAATAGATTCTTAACAGGAGCAGGTACATTCGCCCAATAGACAGGAGCTGCAAGTAAAACCGTTTGACATTTCTGTAAACACGCTGCAATTTCCTGTATATCATCCTTTTGAATGCAAATTTGTGTATTCATGCAAGCCCTGCATCCTGTACAGTATGAAAGATTTTTTTCGTATAGATTAATTCTTGTTATGTTGTAGCCCATTTTTTCAGCTTTACGGATTGCATAGTCCAGCATGGCTGCGGTTGTTCCGTTTACATGAGGGCTTCCCAAAATCGCAAGTAAATTTTTTTCATTCATGATCATTCCCCCTCGTTTGAAATTGAGCAATACAACATATGAAAACCATACTCTAAAAATTGGGTTTTCGATAATCCCATTGCTTTTTTAATATATTCTTCTTTATTTGCCGCAAGCTGAATAAGCCCGGACAGCATACCCCAGAAGTTAAAAATAACGGGCATGATTTTTAAATCGGCGCGTAAATCGCCCTTACCCATGCCGGATAGTAAGAACTCCTTTATCTTTTCGTTTATATCTTCCCCTATTTGATAAGTTTCTTTTTCTTCGGGAAGATATTCATGGTTTTCAAAATCAATATTGATTTTATCCAATACCATTTTGAAGTAAAATGGAAATTCTTCTTGATACCGTACCAATCCGCGGCAAATGAAATTGTATTGTTCTCTTGTAGTTTCCTGCAGCTCTAATGCAGAGACAATGTAATGATACAGTTTTTTCATGCTGTCCAGCACTAGGATACCAACAAGCTCCTCTTTGTTCTTGAAATACACATATAAAGTCGCTTTGCTATATCCGGCTGCTCTTGCTATATCGTCCATAGATGTTGCTGCAATACCTTTATCCATGAACAATACTGATGCAGCAGAAGCAATTTTTTCTCGGTGTACGCATTTTGGCTCTTTTTTTCTTCGTCCCATGTCCGGTTCCTCTTTTAATTAAACTTAGAGTTTAATTATAGCGATTTTAAGAAACAATGTCAACTTTTATTGGGGAAAAGTATTTGAAGAGCTCAGTGTGTGAAGTGATGAATTAGAGGGAACTGTAAGCTTTTTGTCATTAGAAGAAGTTTCTCTTTGGTTGACTTTTTTGCGAAAAAGTGGAATACAGTTCGATTGATAGGGAATCCCCTTTTTATTATAATGAAGAAAAGAGGTAATACAATAGAGGATAAGGAGAACAATAACAGTATGGACAGACTAAATTTATCGGACAATATTATCCGGCTCAGGCGCGAGCGGAAGATTACCCAGGAGGAGCTTGCAGACTTTCTCGGAGTAAGTAAGGCAGCTGTATCCAAGTGGGAAAATGCCCAAAGCACGCCGGATCTGATGCTTCTGCTCGAACTTTCTGCCTATTTTGGCACGACGATAGATGAGCTGATCGGGTACAAAGCCCAGCTATCCAAAGATCAGATCCGCCGCTTCTATGCGGAGCTTGTAAAGGATTTTGCCAGGCTTCCTTTTCATGAAGTTATCGAAAAGACCCGTACTCTGGCCCACAGGTACTATTCCTGCCACGCTTTTTTGCTGCAGCTTACGGTATTGTACCTGAATCATTACATGCTGGCAGGGTCAGAAGAGGAACAAAAAGCGCTTTTGGAGGAGGCGGCTTCATGGTGCGACCATATTCTGGAAAGCTGCAGTGACGTAAGCATATGCAGTGATGCTTTGGTTTTGAAGGCTGTCATCAGCCTATGGCTTGGGAAGGCGGCTGAAACGATCACTATGCTGGAGCCTTCTTCTGACCCCGCCCGTCTTGCAGGGCAGGACGGGGGCATACTGGTTCAGGCATATCAGATGGCGGGGGAACATGAGAAGGCAAGAAGTTATATCCAGGCAAGGGAATGGCTGGATATTCTGAACCTGGTCAGTGATGCCGCGATATCCCTGGCTTTATATCAGGATGACATAGAGCGGTGTAAAAAGACGGTATGCAGGATCAGAAATGTGATGGAATCCTATCGGCTGGAGAAGCTCCATCCCAATCTTGCGGCACAGTTCCATTACCAGGCGGCAGTCATGTATGCAGCAGGCGGGGAGGAGGAAGAAGCGCTGAAGGCCCTCTTCCTTTTTGAGAAATGTGTTGACGGGCTCTTACGGGCAGAGAAGGTTGTACTCCACGGAGATGAATATTTTGACCGCTTAGACGCATGGATTGAAGCCCTTCCATTGGGAGAAATGGCTCCAAGAAGCCGGAAATTCGTTTTCCAGAATCTGCAGGAGGCATTCAGCCACCCGGCTTTTGAGGCTCTGAAAGAGAATACGGATTTCCAGAAGATACTGCAGCATTTTGCAAAAAACTGACACATAAAAGGCTAGAAAATGCGAAGCAGCTGCCGAGACTGCTCTCGTAAAACAGGAGGGAAATAATGCTTATTATCAATCATTTGACGAAACACTATAAGGGCAGCAGCAAGGGCGTCACGGATCTGAGCCTTCATGTGATGCCGGGTGATATCTGCGCATTCATCGGGCATAATGGAGCCGGGAAGACAACGACGCTGAAATGCATTGCCGGGATCCATGGCTATGAGGCGGGAGAGATTCGGATCGGAGGAGTAAACCTCCGTGATGATCCGCTTGCATGCAAACAGATGACTGCGTATATTCCGGATAATCCGGATCTGTACGAGTATCTGACAGGCATCCAGTATCTGAACTTTATAGCCGATATTTTCAAAGTTCCGGCAGGAGAGAGGAAGGAACGGATCCAAAGGTACGGGGATGAATTTGAAATAACGGAATCCTTTGGGGATCTGATTTCTTCTTATTCCCATGGTATGAAACAGAAGCTTGCAATCATATCTGCGCTGCTGCATGAACCAAGGCTGCTGGTTTTGGACGAGCCTTTTGTGGGGCTTGACCCGAAAGCTTCCGTTATCCTGAAAGACAGGATGAGGAAGCTCTGCGACGGCGGGGGCGCCATATTCTTTTCCACCCATGTGCTGGAGGTGGCTGAGAAGCTCTGTAACAAGGTAGCGATGATCAAGGACGGAAGCCTGATTGCCTCAGGCACCATGGAGGAGGTTGTAAAACAGGGCAATACTCTGGAGTCCATTTTTATGGAGGTGGTAAATGATGCTGGCGCAGATTAAGCTTATGGCTAGGCTGGAGCTTTGTAATCTCTTTGGCATAAATGTTTTGCGATTTACGAAAGATAAGCGGAAAAAGAAGAGGGCCGTAATGCTTTCTGTCCTCTGGGTACTCCTGATTATCATGCTACTTTTTTATGTGGGCGGCCTTTCATGGGGCTTGGTGGAGATTGGAGCGGGAAAAGATGTTCCGGCTTATGTAATCGCCATATCCAGCATGCTCATTTTTGTCTTTGGAATCTTAAAGGCGGGAAGCATTATTTTCCGGAAGCAGGGATATGATATGGTAGTTGCCCTGCCTGTAAGGAAAGGCGCGGTAGTGCTTGGACGGTTTTTGCGCATGTATACGGAAAATCTGCTGATGGCTGCTCTGGTACTGCTTCCGGGGATTGCAGTGTATGCATGGCAGACGAGGCCGGATGTATCATTCTATCTGTGTGCGTTTCTAGGGATATGGTCAGTGCCGTTACTGCCAATGACAGGGGCGGTCCTGATCGGGGCGCTGGTTACGGGAATTTCCTCCAGGATGCGGCATAAAAGCCTGATAGCGTCAACGCTTACGATAGTATTTGTTTTTGCTATTATGTATGGTTCTTCGCGTCTTACGTCAGCGGAAGGGATGGAAAGCCTGGAGGTTATGGAGGAACTGTCCGGAATGGTTTCGGATATGCTGGGGAGATTCTATCCTCCTGCCGTGCTGCTTGGGACCGCGATTGTAGATGGGGAAATCGGCCGGTGCCTGATGTATACGGGCTTATTTCAATCTGTATTTGCCATTGCGGCGGCGGCCGTATCTGCCTGTTTTCAGTCCATCTGCCGAAACTTATATACAACGGCGGCAAGGCACGACTATCAGATGGGCGATCTGAAAGCAGACCCGGCGCTGGTTTCCCTGTGCAGGAAGGAATTCCGACGGTATTTCTCATCGAGTATTTATGTATCCAATACAATCATCGGACCGCTTATGGGCTGCGTCCTGGCAGGTGCGCTTCTTTTTACAGGTCCGGAGAGGGTGGAAGAGCTCCTGCCGGTTTCGGTGGATCTGGCAGTCATCGCACCATTTCTGCTGGCCGGTACTTTTTGCATGATGACAACTACAGCCACATCTGTTTCCATGGAAGGGAAGGAGTGGTGGCTCGTCAAAAGCCTGCCTCTGACGGCAAGGACAGTCCTGGACGCAAAGCTTCTGATGAATCTGATCCTGATTCTGCCTTTTTACCTTCTGTCGGAGGTTTTCCTGATCCTTGCATTGAAGCCGGGATTACAGGACGGCTTCTGGATGATGGTGATTCCGGCGGTGATCCTGCTGTTTGCCTGTGTATACGGGATTGCCGTTAACTTGAATTTCCCGGTTCTGGATTGGGAGAATGAGGTGAGCGTGGTCAAACAGAGCGCATCGGCCATGCTCGGCGTGGGCGGGGCAGTCCTTGCGATCCTTGGCGGCGCGGGCGCCTGTCTGGTTCCGGAAAGGTATTCCGGGGGATATCGGGCTGTTCTGTGTGTGCTGTTTCTGGGGACAGCGGGTCTCATGTATCGAAAGAATAACCGCATAGATTTGCGGGAACTTTGAGCAGAACAGGACTGAATTCTGATATCATGCAATATTGTATATGGGAGCTGTGATGAAAAAGGGCATAGGGTGAAAAGCCTGATAAAAAACAGTGTGGTATGATTTGAGCATCAAATAAAGGAGGTGCCGCAATGCACGCATGGGAAACTATAGACCAGTCATTGAATTATATCGAGGAACATTTATCAGGAGAAATCTCTACAGAGGAGCTTGCCGATATGGTTGGCTTGTCCCAATTTTATTATCAGCGTCTGTTTAAACGTCTGGTCAGAAAACCGGTCCAGGAGTATGTGAAACTCCGCCGTTTGGCAAAGGTGATTGAGGGGTTAAAGGATACGGACCGTAGGATTCTGGATATTGATTTGGACTACGGCTTTTCAAGCCATGCAAATTTTACCAGGGCTTTCAAGGAGACATATGGGATTACGCCGGAGGAATACAGGAAGACCTTACCGATGCTTAATACTTTTGAAAAGCCGGAAATCTCTATGAATTATGTACTCGTGGACGAAGGGGTTCCGCTGGTGGTGGGCGGTATCGTCCTGGAGATCCAAAGAAAGACGTTGGAAAAACCGGAAATTTATCTTGGCTTTGAAGCAGAAGTTGAAATTTCCAGACAAATACCCGTCGGTGAAAGCACCGGCATAGATGTGCCAGGACAGCTTTGGAAACAGTATCATGCGAAAAAAGAACTGCTTGCAGCGAATCTCAACGGCAGGGTGGAAATAGGGATGTCCCATATGGGAAATTTCGCACAAGGGGTGTTCAATTATTTTGCGGGCGGAATGATCCAGAAAATGCCAGAACAGCTGCCGGAGGGGTTCGTAAAGCAGGAGCTTCTGCCGGGAAAATATATTGCCTGCCGAATTGAGGCGGAGAATTTTGAAGATTTGGTGACAGTGAAGCTTGATCAGGCAAATAAATATCTATTCAGCACATGGCTGCCCCGGCATAATCTCACTACAGAACCATTTTCGGTAGAAAAGTATTTCCGGGATACAGAAGATATGGCGTACATGGAAATCTGGGTGAAACCGTTGCTGCCTGAAAATGAAAAATAAATCTGGCAAGATCAGGTACAGGCAAAGCCGGCAGGGATCTCACTTTACCCGCCGGCTTCATCTTTTATGCAGGCAGTGTATGCCTGTTATTCTTTCTGCCGCCTGAATAGGAAAAGATAGAGCAACAACCAGACGATGCAGTGAGCCGCAAGGATGACGATATCTTTGCCTGGGATTATAGCACTGCCGTTTGCCATATTCATCAGCCCATAAAAGGCTGCACTGGATGGCAGCAGATAAGAGAATTGGAACAGCACGCTATGACCGGGAACCATCAGGTAGAAAAAGATGGGCGGCGCAAGGAATAAAATCATGATCATTTTGATGTATACAATCCCAATCATCAGCCCTTCTGAAAAATGTCCGATATACAGTCCTGCCAGTGCCGATATAAAAGCAGACAAAATAATTATGAGAATTAAGGGAACTACCTGTGACAGCGTGAGCTTCATACAGATCAGCGCCGTCAGTACGGTAGACAGGACACCTCCGATAAATCCCAAAAGGATTTTCTGCATCAGATAGGATCTGGCTGTCATGGGAAGTATCCTGTTGATAAATGTGACGCCGTCTTCTTTTTCTGTAATCATGTTCATTGCATTGAAGGTACATCCCATGAACATGGCAGTAACCAGAGTGATTACAATCAGCAGGGATTTTAAGCCGTCATTGCCGCTGGATACCGGGACAACTGTATTTTTATACACATGATCTTCTCCACGGCTTTCATATAACCAGGGAAGTGTATCAGCTATAACCCTGTTTACCTCCAGTTCGTCACCGGAGCAGAAAGAACGGATGCCTCCACCTGCTCTTAGGACGCCGATCATTTGTGTAGAGGGGTTATTGACTGCCTGATGAAGATCAGCAATGGTTTCATATTCTGTAACACATCCGTTTGATTTCAGCCATGCGGCTGCCTCACTGGAAAGGTCATTTTTCAGAATCCCAAATGAGGTTTCACTCATAGTTTGAAGGCTCACACCAGACAACAGGCTGACTGCTATGCCCACAATAATTGGTAACAGAAAAGTCAGGACACACATCTTATCCCGCCGGATATTTTTTAGTTGATATTTCAGTCTTTTCATCTGGTTATCCCTCCCTGGACATTTCACGTGTCAATGTCTGATGGGCAATCAGAAACAGCAGAATAACCGTTCCCAGACAAGTAACGTAATAGGAAGTTTTGACCGTTGAGACGGAAAAATATGCTGCTTTCATTGCTGTAAACAGATGATACATGGGATGGTAAACAATCCAATCCCATGAAACCCCAGTCTGGCCCGCCAGAAAAACAGGTGTTGTAACAAAAATGGCAATGACCAGGTAGAGCAGTGAAAACTGTTTAAAATCAGGCAGCCTGATTGCAAAGAAGAAACCGGTCAACGCCATAATAAGTGATAATATACCAGCCTGAATAAGTACGGCCGGCAAAACCGCAATGCCGTGCCGAAGCCCCAGATTCAGCACGGTCAGAAACACAGTAAAGACCAGATCCGAGAGTAGGAACACAAGCAGCTTAGACAGAATGAATACTGCCTTGCTGACCGGAAGTATTCCATGTACCCGGATCACACCCATCTGCTTTTCTTTGAACAGCATGGAAGCAAGCCCTAAAAAGCCGACTGCAGACAGCTCAAAGAACAAAAACTCAGCGGTGATTTCACGTCTGTTTTTCATCTTTCTGTTATTCGTACCAATCATTTCCGCCTGGCCCTTTATATTTCCGCTTAATACTGCCTTGGCCCAAATTGTACGGTAATGATCCATCGTGTCGATGCCAGAAGCGAGCATATAGAATTCTGGTTGCTCAGAGGCAAGATCAATGCCTACAGAATACCGGTCGGCACAGGCTGACTCCAAAGCATCCCTGGTATCCACCCTGGTCATGTAATCTGACATGGTTGTCTGCTTGGCCTGTGGATCATATAAATAAACAGGGTAAATCTCCTGATCCAAATTCACATACACGAAATTGATATAGCAGGAATACAGAACAAGGGAGGCGAGCGCCAGAATGACAAACTTACTGGACAGCATGAGCCTGAAATCCTTCTTTAGTAAGTGGGAAAATTTCTTCCACATTAAGACAACCCCCTTCCTGTGTACTGGATAAATATATCCTCTAAAGTCGGCTCTTGAGAGTGGACGCTGATCAGTTCGTCATATGCGAAAGGAATACCAGATTTCAGCTCCTGGGACAAAATCGTCTGTTCTTCCCGCCTGCCCTGATACAGATAATCAAAAACAATGTTGCGATTACTGTTCTGTTCCTTTAATTTTTTCGGTGTGTCAAGGGCGACAATGTTCCCGCCTGCGATAAAGGCTACCCTGTCACAGAGCAGGTCAGCGTCCAGCATATTATGGGTCGTCACGAATACGGTTGTCCCTTTCTGACGCTCTTTCTCTATGATCTTGCGAAAGAGGACGGCACCGGTAGGGTCAAGGCCGCTGGTCGGTTCATCCAGGAACAAAAGCTTTGGATTGCTGATCAAGGCTCTCGCCATACTGACACGCTGGCGCATCCCCTTGGAATAAGAGGACACCGGTTTCTTCCGGAAGTCCCGTTTGAATTCCAGCTCGTCAAGCAGTTCTTCCGCGTTCCTCAGCTGTTCAGTGGGATAGAAAGAGGAAAAATAATGCAGATTGTCAAGGGCGCTTAAATTCGTATACAGATAGGGAAATTCAAACAGGACTCCAATCTGCTGAAAAAAATCCTGGGTATGTACGGTCGCTAAATCTTTTCCGAACAGGGATACCATACCGGCATACCCTCTCAGGATACCAGTCAGAATCTTTTGTGTCGTAGACTTCCCGGAACCATTCGGACCCAGGAAGCCGAAGATTTCTCCGTCGCCTACGGTGAAATTCAAGCCATGTAAAGCCTGTTTGTCTTTCCCATAGGAAAAAGTAAGATTCTTTACTTCGATCATTCGTCATCCCCCCATTTCCCATGAGTGCCCTTTTTCCTTTCCTGTTCCCGTTTGCTCCACCATTTCATGAACTTTACCTTAAACGGGACAGAGATTACCAGCACGGCCAGAATCATAATCCACCAGTACCATTCCAAACCTAAAAACATAATCATTACCTCCTTTTCGAGGGATTCCCTCTTGATGGAGTAAGAATAAAAAAGTGCGTTGAAGTCCATGTGAAGTCGGTGTGAAGTTGGTGTGAAATTCGAAAGCCGAAGCCTTTTGGTGAAGATTCGTTTTATTTTACAGTAGGAATGGAAAAATAGAATGTTACTCCGTCTCCCTGGTTGGCAGCGCCATATGTTAAATGCTGCATCGTAAGAATCTGTGCGACAATCGCAAGTCCCAGTCCGGAACCACTGTATTTTGCATTCTTATCACGATAAAATTTTGTCCAGATTTTTGAAAGCGTTTCCTGCGGAATAGGCAGCCCTTGATTATAGATTGAAAAGTTCAGCATACTTTCATGCTTTTTCAACAGCAGCTTTAAAATGCCGCCTGGCCGGACATTTTTCTTAGCATTCATAATCAGGTTGTTAAGTACCTGTTCCATCCGGCTTTTGTCGGTATGGACATAGACAGGCTGCTCCGGCAATTCATATTGCAGTTCAAAATCAGCGTCCGGGGTATCAAGCAGCAGCCTTCCGGCAACGGTCTCCAGAAATTCAACAAAGTCAAAACGTTCCGGGTGAAGCTGTGTTGCTCCGTTTTCCAGTGCGGACAAATCAAGCAGGGTAGTAATCAGGTTGCCCATGCGTTCCGTTTCAGCTATGATGACTTCAGAATAATTCTGTCTTTTTGCTTCGTCTGTTTCATCCTGCAATCCTTCGGCATAAGCCCGGATAATACCCAACGGGGTTTTCATTTCATGGGAAAGGTTATCTACCAGCTCTTTCCTCTCATCCAGCAGACGCTTCTTTTGTTCTACATCCTGTTCTAATTTTCCGTTAGCCTTTTCCAAATCCTTAAATGCCTGCTGCAGGTTTTCCGCCATTTTGTTCAGGCTGCCGGACAATTCGCCAAATTCATCTGCTGTATCTATTGTACATGGCGAAGAAAAATCCAACTGTGCCATATGATAGGCAGCCTGATTAAGTTTGGAAATAGGATCTGAAATAAATCGCCCCATCAGGTAATCTATTGCCAGAACCAGAGGGATAACAAAACCAAGCCAAATCAATGTGGATATGTTTGGATCGTTAGATAACTGAGTGGATATAACATAAGAAATGATCAGAATGATTCCGGCAATTTTAGAAACCATGATAATTTTCTTGCGGACGGTTCGTAATGTGAAATTATCTTTTATCATCATATGCCACCTCGAATTTATAGCCGGAACGGATCAGTGTAACGATATGTCTGCCCTCATTGCCTAATTTTTGGCGCAGGGTTTTGATATGCGTGTCTATTGTTCTGGTCGTTCCTTCAAAATCATATCCCCATATCCGGTTAAGCAGTTGTTCCCGGCTGAAAATCTGGCCTGGGTTTGACATAAGAAAATGCAGCAGTTCATATTCCTTGTAGGTCAGGGTAATTTCCTGCCCTTCAAGAAAGACCTTATGCGAGGCTGGAATGATTGAAATTTTTCCGGCGCTCACTGTATCTGATGGAAGGGCGGAAGAACGGCGCAGTAAGGCATCGGCCTTTGCCAGCAATACTCTGGGGCTAAAGGGCTTTGTCATATAGTCGTCTGCACCAAGGTCATATCCTTTCAGTTTATCCTCCTCGCTTTCTTTGGCAGTCAGCATGATAATCGGGAGGCTGCTGATTTCTCTTGCCATTTTACAGACGGAAAATCCGTCAAGATGGGGCATCATAATGTCCAGTATCATCAGATCCATAGGATTATTTTTCAGCGCCAGCAATGCATCTACGCCATCATCTGCCGTAAAACAGGTATGTCCGCCCCGCTGCATATATTCAACAATAATTTCCTGCATTTTCTTTTCATCTTCGACAATTAGAATCTTTGCCATCGTGTGATTCCTCCTGGTATCTTGATAGAATATATTAATTATAAGGTCATGTTTCTAAAAAAGCAATTACAGAAAAGTATCTAAAAGCTGAAGACTATCCTGGCCCGTTAGTTCACAAACGATATCGTAATTGAGTAGCATGATGAAAAGAAGTTTATTCATTATTCTTTATTCTGGCCTCAAACATTTTCACATCGCGCATGGAATATTTCGCTGCTTTCAGTATTTCTACCAAAACGCGTATCTCATATTCATTGCAATCTCTAAAGATTTCATTTGCTTCTTTGCTAAATACATATTTAGTTTTCAATACCGTATCACATATCAACTCATCGACCGACACTTTTAGAAGATTTGCTATAGCAATAAGCGTTGTCAGGCTGACGCTGGAATTACCGGTTTCAATATTGCTGACATGCTGAGGTGTAACTCCTATCTTTTCTGCCATAATTTCCTGAGTCAGATCGGTTTTAAGTCTTGCTATTTTGATTCTCTTACCTATGGCTTTAAAATTAAGCTCCATGGACGGGGGTACTCCTTTGATATAAGTATTCCTGTACATTGTAACCTTTGTAAAACTATATTATAATAAAATTATAAAGTTAATCATTCTATGAGTTATAGTTCTATTACAGAATACATTTTATTCATGGAATTTAATTTGCAGATGGCTAGCAAATAAGCAGTAATAATTTTACAAGGGCTATTTAAGCGGTAAAACAATAAAATCTATCCATGAGGTTCCGAAAATAAGAGATATTTTATATTTTTTATTGAAAGTATTCATATAAAGGTATACCATATAAAAAGACAGATATAGGTTTGCAGTTGGCGGAATGATGGAAAATCGTGTAGTAAAAATATAGATATGTTTTATTAAGCTAAATAGCGGGGATTGCCGTATTTACCTGTGTCTGAGGTGTTTTTTGCAACTTGCCGAAAGAAATATCCGGAAAGAAATAGATGGAAAGAAAATTTTGCTCTTTATATGGTAAATAATGGTAATAAACATGAACTGCTGGAATCGTATATCGGTATCTGATATAATTTCAACCAATTTGTGGCGCAGATATGAAAGGTACAGGAGACATTAATATGGATTTGACGGAAAGATTTACTGGTAAACTAGGTGGAGAAACGGATTTTAACAGCGTAAGAAATGCGATTGAATCTGTTGATACTTTTTTTTCAAGCGTACTGAGGAAGGAGGCAGAAGAAGAGGAATGTCTTCAGTTCTTTTTTAAAGATGAAAAGGCAGCACAACCCAATGAGCATTACTTTGATATTATGGACTTTTGGAAAACAATAGAACCTTATGTATGGAATTGGGCTGGAGAAGATTTAAAGGATTTTTGGATTATCCGCGTTATGAAAGAGGTTGAGACTGTTCGGGAAGTAGCGAACTATAATAAGATTTTGGATCAGGAGACGAAGGAACACTTATATATTCTCAGGAGGATGTCGGAGTCTATTGAGGATATGCCCAAAAAGGGAACAGCTCTAAAGCTTTGCAGGGATGAGAATGCTGACAAAATAGAAGTAGTATATTCACTGAGATATTTTGATGAGCAGTGTTACCATCCATACCGGGAATTTATCATGCAGAATCTCTATATGCTGCTGAAAAATGGCGGCAGGCTCCTGGTTACTACGAGTCAGGATGAGTATTTTGTGTATGAAATGGGGCATTTTGAATGGAAAAGAGATAGGATGGACAATCAAGATGCATATAAAATATGTATGAGCAGAGAGGACTCAGCGATTAGAAAAGGACTGATTGCCGGTTTTGTCTACGATGAATTAAGATAGGAAAAATACAAAAATCAGGAGATGTCCGGTTATCTCAAAACGGGCAGTTATCCTGATTTTTGCATCACATTTATGTTATAGTATGAAGTATACATATAACATTATTTGCTCTTTCCCGCTATTTTTTCTCACTGCCACCTTACATTAATCAAGGCGCTGCCACACATTTTTCATTCTGACTGCTCAAAATGTCTTCGTCAATATGTACCGGCAATTTTTTATTTATCTCTGCAAAATAACATGCAATATTATTTACCAAATCACATAAGTAACCATATTCCGAGGGAAGTATGGAAAATATCATATTATTTTTACTATAGGATAGGAGTAATATTTCATGAATTTCCGGAATTCTGTGCTTCATAATTTCCGAAAGCATGGATTCAATTGGAAATTCATCTTTTGATTCCCATCGGATCTGATAGCGGACAGCCATATACGGAGCCATTAATGTATCCTTTTCAGTATAAGCAAACTGATAGCCATCCAGGGTCTCTTTTAGAAACAGGGGCTTTCCTGTTAAGCCGCTTCCTTTTCTGTGATAAGAATATCCTAAAAATTTCATGATATAATATCTTTCCCAGTACGTCTTCTTTTTTTCTAAACCGGTCTTGCTTAAATATTGGAACATCTTATAGTAGTTCCGCATGCTGTCCATTACTGCAGGGGCATGATCAGGATTTTCTGTTTTGCATTTTTCATGCAGGACAGTATTTATATTACAATTCCATAAAGCCGGGGAACAGGCGAAATCCATTCCAAGTCGGATGCTGAACAGGGTTATGCCGTAGGCTTGCTGCCGGAAAAAATATTCATACAATTGATAAGGCTCGTAACAAATGATTTTGCGGAAAGCACTTTTTTCAATATAGGGCAGTATGGTATCTAATATGGTCAGATTGCTGCTGGAATAATAATAAAATTTGCCTTGAACATAGAGAAGCACCCATGACGAACCCTTATTATCTATCAAGGTTTCCATAGGGAGCAAGGGCGTCATTAGCAGTTTTTCAAGAAACAATCTCATCTGCCATTTGTCTGCTGTATCCAGGTTTACTGCCGGAAAATCTTGAAGCTCTTTACAGGTTATCTGCCATGTATGGGGAGGGCGTTCCATAGCTGCAGCGGAAATTGGTTTTATCGGTACAGATGAAATATCTTTTGTATAGCAGGTGTGAACTGCCTTTTCACGCTTATCATTTGTTACTTTTTTCTTACTGGCAGTTTCTTGCAGAGGCTTTCTGTTTCCCGCTGCTGTCAGAGATTTCCCTGCTAACAGACCCTCCAGGCGCAGAGGGCTTTCTTCCATGATTTCTTCCTGTTTTTCCTGTTGTGTTGAAGGCTCAGGCGCCGGTCGGAAATGCAGCTGAAAGCATTTTTTCAAAATGTTTTCAATCTTTTCTGGTGGCAAAGCATGATAATTACTTCGGAAGAGATTATCAAGGTATTTTTTTGCAATTTCAAAATCATCTGCAGAGAGCTTATTTTTATTATTCTGTTTCAAGGTATGGATAATATTTTCGGAGATGGACAACATATCCGATTGTGATTTTGGCACCTTTTCCATATATTCAAAAGCCAGCCGATTTAAAGGTATTACTGAGACGGATGATTTTTCCGATACGGGAATCATTGCCCGGAAGTGGCGGCAGGTAAGGCCGGATTCTAAGAGAGCCTGTAAATTATTCCAGCTTCTCAGGGCATAACCAATTAATATGGATTCCTGCATTTCCCACTGGTTTTTAAAGAGCGGTGAATAGGCGCATAATTGACAGATTGAATTACATTTATATTGGGAGATAATCGTAAAACAGAGTTCCAGATGTTCCGTATTCAAGTCTTCCCCTTTCGTTTCTTCCGGAATCACATGGTTCGCCTTTAAGAAACTGATCAGTTCCCTATCTTCTAATTTCTGATCCGGATATTTTGCTTTAAATGCAGACTTTGCAACGCTGAATATGCGCTGCTGGTCGGGAGTACCATCTCTTTTCCTGATATATTTGTGGCATGCCGGGACATATAATTCTTTTTTCACCTGTATTCCTCTCCTTATTGTATTATTTTGTCGGGAGTCCTTTTAAAATCCAATATCGTATACCCATAGCTTAACAGAGCCCTCCGGAATGCTCAATGAAAGAATAAGGAGAAGATGTCGCAAAACAGGGAATGGGCAACAGAATAAAAGAGAAAGGCAGGGGAACAGATAAGTTGTCTTAATATCAGATATGTTTTCCTCGAAGGACAGCCGTAATATGTATTTGGCAGTATATGGCGTTTTGTGGATTTGAAAGAGCGTGTTTCTTTCTATATAATAAGGATATATTTTTTTAGCGAGCCAAAGTGCGGAAGGCTTTTTGTACAATTCCTGGAAACAGGTATCAAGAAGCAGTCTGCCTTTGGCTTTTTTGGGGCTTGCAGGAGAAAGGAGGAGAGAAACAAAAAGGCAGATTTCCCGCACTTAAAAATTTATTTAGCCGCAGGGCTGGCCGGGCAGGGATATTCCCTGCCTTTTCATTATTATATCAGGAGGAGAACGATGATTAGAAAACAAAGAATTATGTCAGGAACCCTGGCATTCTTAATCTGCTGCACAACAATACTTCATTCAAGTATGACGGCGTTTGCAGCAGAATCTGCAAAGCCGGAAATCCAGACAGTGGAATCAGCAGAGGATAAGGCACCGGTCCAGGAAGATAACTTTATTTTGTATAATGAGGGTGCATCCAATCTGCCTTTTTTATCTGAAATGAAAGAACGATTAACAGAAGACGAGTTTGTTATTGCCCAAGATATATCCATAAAAGCGCAGACAGACTTCGATATCGAACATGATTTTACCAAACTGTCTTTTGCAGAAGAAAAAGTAAAAATTATATTTAAAAATGCCGTTGATGAAAAATTAAGCAGCTTTTCCAATGATGTACCGGGAAAGTATCAGGCTGTCTACGAAGTATATCCTGTCAGGGACGAAAACCTGGCATATCAGATCAGCCGGATGATTACTGTAAAAAGCAGGGAGCCGGAAAGCCCTTCAAAAAACGGGCATACAAAAACAGGAAATGATTCTGGGGAAGACTCGGAAGACGCAGATCCGTCAGTCACGCCTGACACGGCGGATATGAATCAAACAGGGGAACCGGGAAAGTCAGATTTAGACGACTCCGCTGATAATTTTGACACATCCGGCGGGGAAAACGAACAGGAACTGGTTGCCGTAGAAGATGTGGAGGACAGCCTGTTTCTATCTGTTGTGCCTGCAAGAATGGCGGCCCAGAGAAGCGCAAATGTCTCTCTGGTGAAGGGGAAGACTTTGCGTTATCCCTCTAACATTGGAAATTACGAAACGAATTATTTTTATGTAAATGGAAAAATAGCATACTGCCTGGAATCTCCGAAAGCCTCTCCGCCGGACGCAGACTATGTTGCAGAGGTTCTGAACACAAATGCTAATCTGCAGAAAGTCTTATATTATGGATATGGCGGGCCGGGAGATCTGACAGAGCAGTATATGCCGCAGCTGGATGCGGATACCAGGTATATATTTACACATATTGCGGCGAGTTATGCATATATAGGGGATGCGGGTTTTCATGGCTGTACAGCAGGATCTCTGGAGGAAACCGGTGTCCTGGGTTATATCAACTACCTGTTTGGACAGGAAAACCCGCCGGTAGCTGCTATCAGCCTAAATTCTGATTATGAAAAAGCATATCTTGACGGAGATTTACAAAAGACAAAAACCTTTCAGTTAAATGGGGATCACCGCAATTATGTTACTCTGGATCTTCCGTCAAACGTGACATATCATAATGCTTCTGACGGTAAGAGCCAGACCGGAGGAACTATAAAAATATACGGCGGAGGGAGTTTTTATTTCACTGCACCTAAGACCGTAACCGGTGAATGGGACAGCGGAAAGCTGACAGGACAGATTGGCGCACAATGGAAAACACTGGTGCTTAGTACCGGAAGTACCAGTCAGGATATCGGATACGGAGATTTCATAGAAGAAAAGGCAAACTCTGTCCGGTTCAAAGTGAAGTGGATGGATATTGCCAGAATCACACTGATAAAGAAAGACAGAGATACCAATGTCAGCCTTTCAGGCGCGGTATTTGGAGTGTATAAAGATGAGGCCTGTACAAGCCTGATTGTAAACATGCCGCCTACAGATGAAAAGGGAAGTTCTTCTACGGAGTTTACCAAAACTCAGGAAACCGTTTATTTAAAAGAAATAACCGCCCCTGCCGGGTACTGCCTCAGTACGGAGGTTCATAATGTAAAGCTGGCAGCAGGAGGGAATACGGACGTAAAGGCGGTGAACAAAGAGCAGAAAGGGAAAATTAAGATTCATAAATCCGGAGAAAAACTCACATCAGTCAACGGCAGTGATCCGGTAAACTTCATATATGAAGACGCTTCATTTTCTGGCGCCGATTATTCTATCTATGCTGCTGATGATATTATAAGCCAAGATAAGAAAACGGTAATCCACAAAAAGGATACTTTGATTGCGAACCTGACTACCGGCGAAGACGGCTGCGCAGTTTCTGAGGAATTGTATCTGGGGAAATACCGCATTGTTGAGACAAAGGCGCCTGCGGATTTGGTAATCGGGAAAAACGAACAGGAGACAACAAAAACCGTTTCCCTTACATATGCCGGTCAGACTGCCTCTCTTGCCTTAGCTGAAAGCGAATATAATAACAAGCGGCCGAAAATAAAAGTAACATCTGTAAAACATTCACAGAATGACGACACAACGCTTGAAGGAGCAAAGTACGGATTATATACCAAGGAAGCCATCAAGATCAACGGACGAACCGTTCTTGATAAAGATACACTGATTCAGAGCAGTATTAGTAACCGAGATGGGATCGCAGAATTTACTGCTGATATCCCGATTAACTATACCTATTATATCAGGGAAATACAGGCGCCAGAAAAGTATTACAGGTCGAACGAAACATATGAGTTTACATATACATACAAAAATGACCAGACATATGAATACGTATTTTCACATGCATTTCAAAATGAAGAAGTCCGCGCAAAGATTCATGTACGGAAGATAGATAAAGAAACTCACGAATTCCTAAGTCAGGGAGATGCAGCCTTAATTGGTGCAGAGTATGGCTTATTCGCAGCAGAGGATATTCAGCATCCGAACAAAAAATCCGGAACAGTACATAAAAAGGGGGAGCTCGTTTCAAAAGGGGAAATTAATGAAAATGGAGAACTTGATTTCACAGATTTATATTTAGGCAAGTATTGTATCCGCGAACTTGCCGCATCGGAAGGATATTTGCTTGATCCTACAGAGTATCCGGTAGAAGCAGCTTATGAGGGACAGGATGTAAAAATCGTCCACAGAGAGGTAACCGTAAATGAGACCGTGAAAAAGCAGCCTTTCCAGTTAATCAAGGTCGGCTCCGACGGCGAACAGACAGAAGCAGATCTTCTAAAGGGAGCCGGATTTAAAATATATCTGATTCGCTCATTAAAAGGTGTCAAGGCTGGAGACATAAAACCGGATGGCAATGGAAATTACTCTCCGGAACAGTTCCGAGGCTATGATTTTAGCAAGGAGACAACGGCGCTTGATTATTCAGAAGACAGCAAAGGCATTCCCATGCCGGAGCTTTTTACGGATGAAAAGGGATATGCGGTAAGCAAGGAATTAGCCTATGGAAAATATGTAGTGATAGAATCGACCACTCCTGAAAACTACAATACAATCGATCCGTTTATCGTAACCATTAATGAAGATAAACGGGAACCCCAGCAATGGAGAGTATTCATTGACTATGAATTTCAGGCAATTCTAAAAATATATAAAATTGACGGCACCAGTAAGATGCCTGTACTGCATAAAGGCACTGTCTTTAAAATCTATAACCTGGATAATGAAGAGTATGTAAAGCAATATACACATTACCCGGAGCTTGTAGAGCACACGGAATTTGAAGTTTCTGACCAGGGTTATCTGCTGACGCCTGAAAAATTAAAGATGGGGAATTACCGTCTGGAGGAGAGCGTAGCTGCTGACGGCTATGTAAAAGGGGAACCGATTGAATTTACCCTTTCATCTGACCAGGCATACGAGGTGGAAGAGGAAACAGGCGCCGTAGTTATAAGGGTTGATTATGAAAATCAGCGCCAGACAGGTTCTCTACGGCTGCAAAAGAAGGGAGAACACCTGTCCGGTTATGGGGAAAAGAAGAAAAATATTCTGCGGCGTTTTGGGGAATTTTTAGGTATTCTTGATTCGGGAAACGATGATTCTGACTTTATTTATGAAATGGGAAATGTGGAAGGAGCAGAATTCAAAATATATGCGGCAGAAGATATTTATTCACCGGATTACCAGTGTGACAGGGAAGGAAACCGGATTACTCTGTATAGGAAGGATGAACTGGTATCTATGATTAAAACGGACAAGGACGGGAAAGCAGAATTGACAGACCTGCCGCTTGGGAAATATAAAATAGAGGAAGTCACAGCCGGATCGGGATATGTATTGAATAAGGAAATACAGGAATTTTCATTGGAATATGCCGGTGATGAAGTAAAGGTCGTATACAGCGACAGTGAATATGTCAATGAACGGCAGAGGGTATCTATCCAGATTAAAAAGACAGATATTGAGACAAAAGAGCCTGTGGCAGGAACCATTTTCGGCCTTTATACTGCAGAGGATATTTTAATAGGTGAGGGGATTGTCATTCCCGCAGATATACTGATTGAGACAGTATCCTCTGATGAAAATGGTGTGGCAGCTTTTACGAAAGATCTGCCCATTGCGCGCTATTATGCGAAGGAGCTGAAACCTTCGCCAGGATATGTACAAAGTGAAGAGCTGATCGATTTCAATCTGCAGTATACGAATCAGGAACAGGCGGTCATAGCCGCAGAGCAGGAGGTCACAAATGATTTCACTAAAGTAGATATCAGCAAAGTGGACATCGGCGGTAAGGAGGTAATCGGTGCAAAGCTTACCATTAAGGATTCTGATGGAAATGAGGTCACATCCTGGATTACTGACGGAAAAGTACATAGGATTGACCGATTAGAGCCTGGTAATTATATACTGATTGAAGAACAGGCTCCGGATGGATATGAGCTTGCGGAAGAAATCCCTTTTACTGTTCTGGAAAGCGGTGAGATCCTAAAAGTAGAAATGGTAGATGAATTTGAAAAAACCGGAACCATCACAATAGATAAGGTTGGAGATATGCTCACTGGAATCTCAACATATGATTCTGATTTTGGGAAAATCAACCGTATGGAGTATGAAAAGCGGTCCTTACCAGGCGTGGAATTTACAGTTTATGATATGGATGGAAATGCCGTGGACACCATCACAACAGATGAAGAAGGCAAAGGAATATCGAAGGACCTGCCGTTAGGTGAGTATGTCTTAAAAGAAACGAAAACACCGGTGGGTCTGGCCATGAATCATAAAAAGTATGAGGTTGTATTGACAAAGGATAAGAAAGATCAAGTTGTAGATATCAGCCTGGATATTGAGAATGATGTAATAGACACAGAAATTAACGTCTATAAAGTAGGAGAAATGCTGAATCCGGAAAACGGGACATTCGGATATGGGAAAAAGCCGTTAGAAGGAATCTTCTTTGGTATTTATACAAACGAAGATATTAAGGATTACCGCGGCGAAAGTATCCTTCCAAAGGACAGCCTGATCGGAGTAATTAAAACAAATGAAGAAGGTAAGGCAACATTAAAGGCCGCTCTGGTATCCGGCCATTATTACTTCAAAGAGCTTCAGACACTGGAAGGGTATATTTTGGATGAGGAAAAGCATGAGTTTGAGCTAACGTTAGAAAATGAGCCGGTAACGGTCTTTGATGTCAATAAAGAGAATCCGGCAGTCAATAAGCTGGAAAAGGCAAAGGTATCGCTTATAAAAATTGACGCAAATAATGAATCCAAGAAGCTTCCAGGGGCGGAATTTGAGTTATTTACAGCTGACGGAAAAAATATCGGAACATATATCACCGATGAAAAAGGCGAGATCAATATAAGCGACCTTGCTTTCGGAGAATATTATTTCAAAGAAAAAAAAGCGCCGGCAGGATATCAGCAGCTTGCAGATAAGATTGAGTTCCGTATGAAAGGACAGGATATTACGATTACCTGCAGAAACCATGCTATTCCAAAGACGGCTGTTCCGAAACTTGGTTTTGACGACAGTACGGCGCTGTTTGCAGCCGCATTTGTTGCAGTCGGAATAACAGGGCTTGGCATTGGCTTTTCTATCTATTATAAGAAACAGAAACGTAAAAAATAAACAACAGTTATCGCTGGTGCAGGGGAAGCTCTGCACCATTTTTAGGAGGACTTATGAAGAAAAAGATTAAACATTTATTTCCAATTGCATGCTTTGTTTCTGGAATTATCCTTATTATATCTGTCGGGTATCAGATATACTGTGAACCCTATCATGAAGCAGATAAACGGAACCATTTTGAGGATATGCTTATTGATGGCTACATGGACGAAAAGGCAGAAATTCCTGACGAAGCGCCATCGGAGGAGGCTCCTTTAGTTGAATACCAGTATAGTGATGTAAACGACTATTCTTTCCGAGGACACATTGACTGTATACTGGTCATTGATAAGATTAACATGAAGAAAGCGGTCATTCGGGGAAATACACTTGCCGACAATGATTTTAACCTGTCAAAATACTACTTTGTAACGGCAGATCTTTCAACCACCCTGGAGGGAAATTATATTATATACGGACATAGTTCCCAGACATACGGCCACAGCTTTAACCGCCTGGATGAAATGAATGTGGATGATACTTTCTATGTTATACAGGGAAATACCCAGTACAGCTATAAAGTAGAAGCTGTAGACAGGGTGCTTCGTTCAAAAAGTGATGCATATTTCCCTCATGATGTGGGAAAGAGGGTAACGCTGGTGGCATGTGAAAAAAACCTTGCAGCCGGATATTCAGAAAAACGGATTATTATAGTGCGTGCCGTACAGATGAGGGAAGAAAAAATATAACAGAGGGTTTTATAAAACCGGAGAGTAAGGGCGCTTATCTTATCTCCGGTTTTTCTTTTTATTCGATAGAGAATACGAAAACTTTGACAGAAGGAATCAACTATAGTAGAATAAACATAAAGTATTTTTATTCATGGTTTTCTGCATTTGTAGATTATGTAGTGTAATTCCCAGAGATGGGTACCCCTGTTAAGTATAGTAGGGAAAATTTTAATAGAAGGAGGGACAGTTTTATTTACAGCTCAGAAGAAATCATATAAAAATACTAAAATAAGTATAAGTCTAGCGATGAACATCTATAGAAAGATGTTCTTTTTTTATGCAGAAAAGGAGGTAAATTTATTATTGAAAGGCGAATTGAAAATGCAAAAGAAAACAATGATTAGTATAAGCGAACGCGAAAATGTTGTATCCTTAAGAACATATTCAAGAGAGCATCAATGTTCTGATAATTTTTTCCTATTAAAGAAAGAAATACAGCAGCTGATGTCAGAGAGAATGATAATTGTTAAAGATGTCTGTTCTTTTGCGGAACTGCGGTGTAGGGAAGATGTGAACTGTAATAAGAATATTAATATACGGTTCTGGTGGCTGCACAGTTTAGCAGACGGCAGATATGAAGGATACGATGAAGTTATATGCCTGCCACAGGAAGTCCTGTTTCAAGCCTTGCACAAAACAGGATATAAGAGGAAACTGCTTTCTATATCTCAGACCGTTCCGGCTAAAATAGAATTCCGAAGCAGAAAAAATCTAAAAGATATTATATCTCGGCCTAGAATCCGGCATAAATTCACAAAATTTCTTGAAGAAAAACTGAATTGGGAAAACTATGAGCGGTTTGTTTTATATGATGATTTTCTGCCATATAGTTTTCTGTTTGACGGATATACACCCTATGGTCCGGGAATCTCTGGCGGTATCATCCTTCATGGGCAGAGCAACCTGAATACAGCTTATTACAGTATACATACTTAAGGGAGAAAAATATTATGATGAACAATGACAACCCTTTTTTAAGGAGACATACTTATGAGAAAATCAAATAAATTAACCCCTGAGCAAAATCAATTTGCATGCCAGCATCTTTCTTTAGTAAAAGTTTTTTTGTTTAAAAACCATTTGGACCAGGAATTTTATGATGTCGTTATATTTGGATATCTGGATGCGGTCCGGGAGTATCTGGAGAACCCGGAATTAAGCAGATTTCGTTTTTCCTCTATTGCATGGAGAAAAATGAAATATTGTATGATAAGAGAATTTTTGTATCTGGAATGTCCTAAACGGAAGGCATCTATGGGAATTTATTGCGAAGAGTGCATATCATCAGATATGGACGGCCGGTTTACAGATGGAAATGGAATAGAACGTGCATCTGAGATCTTGGATGCAAAGCAACAACTGCTCCAATTGCTTCCACACATTAAGCCAAAAGAAAAAGAAGTAATATATATGAGGGCAGAAGGGTATACCTACCGAGAAATTGCCGAGCATTGCAACATTACAATCCGTGGAGTCTCATCACGTCTGACGCGGATGAGAAAACGTCTCAAACGACTTGGATTGATGCAGGAAGGAGCTGAACAAAGATGAGCCATTTTTCAGTTGCAGTATTTAGCGATGGGAAAAAGACTGTGAAAGAATTACTGGCCCCATATCAGGAAAACAACATGGGAGACTGTCCAAAAAAGTATCTTAAATTTGTATGTGCTGTTGAAAAAGAGCATGAGAGATATGAAACGGGAAGTATGGATATAGTGTGCTTACAGGATGGAAAATATGTTTTTCCGTGGAATATAGTAGAGTTAAAAAGTATATTTTCTTATACGATATTTACTGATGGGACGGATCATTCACACTTTTATAAGAATAGGAAGGAATATTTTTTTAATTATACATATGATCCCATATTAGGGCACGTCCAAATTGTGTTTGATATCGGTGAAAAGAACGCAGAATTACGGAGCGTTCCTTACAGAGAGATCTATCCTACGATACAGGATTATCTGGAGAATTATATCGTGTCTCCGTGGAACGAAGAAAAGCAGGAATATGGATTTTGGGAAAATCCGAATGCCAAATGGGATTGGTGGCAAATCGGCGGCAGATGGAACGGTTTCCTAAAAGCATCTGAGGGGATAAAGGGGGAAGATAGTCTTGTATATCCGACTCCTGATTTAGAGGGGAGATATGCACAGGCCAGAGTTAAAGATATTAATTTTGATCCAGATTGTGCGATCTACAATAGAAGTCTCAGATGGTGGGAAGTGGTTATTGAAAATTCTACGCTGAAGGATGGCGAAAATCCAGATGATTTTTTCAATACATTAAATGAAAAATTCTTATTAGGTACATACAAAAACAAAGAGACATATGCAAAAATACAATCCTCAGTCATTACAAATGCAGTAATCCTGCCAGACGGAAAATGGTATCAGACATATGATATAAAAGAGGCAGGTGCCGGATATGGCGCAGAAGAAAAAATCCTTGATTGGAATTTACATTTTAAAGAACGATTCATAGACAAAGCAGAGCCTGAATGGATATTAACCATCGTAGACTGCCACATTTAAAAAAATCTATTATTGATACAGTGGGAGGTGAAAGCCTCCCAAAGTATTTGATTTAGTTACAACAATAAGGCTATGGCAGAAGGGACATCCATGATTTAAGCCATTACTGCCTAATCATTAAGAAAGGGATATTTTGTCATGATGTTAAAGGAAATTCCTCCGTAAAACCGGACGGAAGATTGAGCGTCACCCTGTTTACTGTGCTCCAGATTACTATTATATCCGTTTCAACACTTCGTACTGGTATTACGAGGTATGGAACGGCCAACTCCGCCCATTTTACGACTGATAAGGCAGTGGTGTATGTAAAACGTATTCATAAATGAATAATGCAAAAGTGAGGAAATGAAAAATGACAAATGAACAAGAAAACCAAGATGTACAAGAACTGGCATTCCAATTAGCAGATCGTTATATTCGTATTCAGGAGACTGATGAAGGCTATGACTATACCATTTACGATATGAATTATCGGGAATTAGATGGCGGCGTATATGATAACCCTGATATTACAATCAGAGAGGTGCTCTATGAGATTGAGTTAGATCTAAAGGAACCAATGCACCGGAGCGAACTGGAGGGAAATATACACTCATATGATAAACTGATACCGATTGATTTTGAAGAATTGACAGAAAAAGTAGAATATACGGAAATGCACTGGTTTGAGGAGCACGCAAAAAAAGCTGCGAACGAGCGTAGGATTATAGAAAAATTCAAGGCAAAAACAAGTGATATGTTCCACAAGATTGACGGACTGGCACAGGAAGAAATAGAATTAAATGTTTATGCTTATCTGCAGTCCAAGATTGATGAATATCAGATATCTATAAATATAGTCGGGATTGCAATATATGGAAGCCGGTGCAGGGGATTGGAAAAGGAAGGTTCTGACCTTGATATTGTTGTGGAATATACAGGCTGCGAGGCAGAAGATGATTTGTTCAATGTATTTAATGAAGACGGATTCATGCTTGGCGGTATCAAAGTAGATATCAATCCCATTACTGAAGGTAAAACTGGCATATTGGGTTCTTACCTTCAAAGAGCAGAATCGATTTTGATGGAAAAACAAATCATCATTACGTATACAGTGGCAGAGTGCAGCGAATTCCATAGCTTAGGGAAATACTACGAAAATATACACAGTGTTGATAAAGCAATAGCTATTTTCAATAAAATACCGCCGGAACAGATGAATGGCATTCCAAGCATCGGTATTAATATACATACAGATGGAACAGAGTCCTATGCGGATACATCAATAGATATATTGTATGGAGAAACAATAGACTTGGAGGTTCTGGAATATGCGCCTGACATTACGGACAATCCAAAAGCAATAAGGGCTATAGAAAATCTGATTGCAAGACTACCATGTATGAAAGTAATTGGTTCTTTGGATAAGTGGAAGATGTAGAAAAGTGAATTAGGGGCTTGCAACAGCCCCTTTTCAAAAACAATTAATTTAGCCTGGCTCATATCCTCTGGAGCGGTCGTCTATAATAAATATTATTATTTTCCGATAACAATATTTCTCTTGCTTTTTTGGATAATTTAGGACTATCTGTTATTGCCCAAATTAAAATATGTGTGTCTGCTAGATAATTCATTTTTTTATATCCTCAAATAAATCAGCAATTTCATCGTTCCATTTATCAAAATCAGTTGGATCTTCAATAATTCCCTTTCCAACGCCGATTCTTTTTGATACATCAATCGCCTCTGTAGTAAATTTTAAATTATTTTTTCCTATAAAAAAGCAGGATTCATATTATTTATTACTTGCTCAATAAAAGCAGCTCCTTCATCTGACATGTTAATAATGCGTGCGCATACCTGTTGCTGTACGGTCATTAAATCACATCCTTTCTGAATTATGATTGCATTTATAGCGTTAATACTTTATATTATATGTATCATAACATGGTAATCTTTAAAATTCCACCCTCTTTTTATGTGCTTTTCTCATGTGTTTTTTTCAAGGGGACAATATTTGCCGCGCGTTTCCGATTATCATTGGTCATCTCGGCATAATGCTTTTTGGTAGTATTTACATCTTTATGCCCAAGAACATCCGCTACCAGATAAATATCTCCAGTTTCTTTATATAAAGCCGTTCCATATGTACTCCGAAGCTTATGAGGGGTAATTTTCTTATTTGTATTTATCATTGTACAGTATTTTTTAACCATAACCTCGATACTGCGGACCGCCATACGATTCCCTCTAAGCGAGAGGAATAATGCTTTCTCGTCATCATTGCCTTTCAATAGGGATTCCCTGGGGGATAGTTGTTTTATTTCATCATTCGTATTCTCTGCTTCTTCCTGAATACCCAAATAGTAACAGAGGGCGTCCCGGACATCATCTCCAAAGTATATGTATGCTTCATTCCCGCCTTTCCGGATCACACGGAACGTCTGATTATTAAAATCTACATCTGTAATATCCAATCCTGCCAATTCTGATACCCGCATTCCGGTTCCCAAAAATGATGTTAAAATAGCACGGTCACGGGCCATGGTAAGATTATGAAACTTTTTCTGACGGTCTGTCATATTAGTCGGACTTTCGACTGCATCCATTAAATCAAATATCTGTTCCTGATCCAGTGTAATGATTACTTTATCATGGACTTTGGGCCGTTCAATGGCATTTAAGGGATTATTTGAAACAATCTGCCGTTTATTAAAGAAGCTGTACATATTACTAAGGGCAGACAGTTTCCGTGCTTTTGCAGATTCACCGTTTCTATATACAGTTCCTTCAAATATATAGTAGTTAAGATGTTCCAGATATTCGTCGATATCCGCCGGCGTCATTTCCTCAAGGACTTTAAGGGGAATATCCTTAATTTCGGAATCCCTGTATATGGGATTTCTCATAACAACAAATTGTAAAAAGGTATAGATATCCCGGCAATACCCAGTCTGTGTCCTTGGAGATGTTGACGAAGCAATTCCCCTGAAATAATCCGTACAAAAAGGAGGCATTTGCTTCAGCAACGCCCTCAAAGCCAGTATATTCTGTGTTCGTACAGTATCCGTATATTCACTCATAAAATAATCCTCTATTCTCTTTTATCCCAATTATTGCGTAAAATCTGCATTTTACGCAATAATAGATATACTATCACTATATCTTAAGATTACAATTTTTTTACTGCCTGCTCAAATTCCTTCTCTGTGTCAATAAATTGATATGGCTGATATTCTCCATATGCCGATGGACGGCTAATCGTAACTAATTGAATCCTGTCTGTGCCTATTTCAGAAATTAATTTTTTCTTGAAATCCACTAAATGCTGCCCATGGGGTTTCCTATGGATCATTTCAAGTATCCTGCGCTGTTTTTCCTTCGTCTTATAGTATTTCCGCACCAGCTTTTCCACCGATTCTATTGTGACACGCTGCTTTTTTATCGCATAGGCGCCGAAGTCTCCAGTGAACTGATTTGGCTTTCCAAGATACTGCATTCCCATTAAATGCGGTATCTTAATCTCTGAATTTGTAAGGTGGAGGATACGCTTCTGTGTGTGGATATAATAGTCATACCTGCACAGCACTTCTTTTGTATCCTGAAAAATCTGCAAAAGTGTCCGCATTGTTTCATCCTTCCGTAAAAAGAAACTGCCTGAGCGGTTAGACTCAGGCATTACATTTCTTTTTTGAATTGCAATTCTGGGAGCAGTCCTATGATAATTCCATAGGCAGAGACGACCTTTGTATTTCTATTGCCCGCAAAGTCGGGACGGGTAGCTCCTCTCTATCGCCGCAAAAGCACTGAAGCTTTTCATTACCTATAATCTATCATGCCCCTGCCGCATTGTCAACTGCTTTCCTGCTTTTTTCCGCGGGGAGGGGGATTTTATGCCCTTTTGACATCTTCTTATGCCGCAAAGCTTTCATACTTATTTATTGGAAGGAAACGGAGACAAGACAATGGAACATTTAAACGAAGCATTTGACATATATCAGAAAATAATTCATGCTTATACACAAGAAGCGATGGAGAATTATGCGTCATCTCCTACTATTTAAATACTCCACCAAATCAGCTACTGTTGTCACCGGATTACTTTGCCTGCAAATGATCTCCAATTTCTCCTCTTTCAAAGTGCGGACACGCTCTTTTGCATTTCGAATAGCGCTTTCCTGTAAAGGTTTCAACTGATCATATACATCCTGACTTTTTTCATAACGCTCCAGACGTCCTGTCTGCCTCAACATTCTTATCACCGATTGACAATCTGCAATTTCTGCTTTTTGGTTTACAAAATGAAGAAGAAACCACAACTCAAATGACGGATTGGAATATGCAAGTCGATATCCCTCTTTCATCGCTGTCTGCTTTGCTTTCTGCAATGCCCCATCGGAGTTCTCGTCACGGTCAAACACGCACCAAATCATATCTCCCTCATCCGGATAGTATGGATTTGTCCCTATCGTTGACCTAACCTTTTGGACAAGGCGGTCTGCAGCCTTGTATTGTGATGGAATCGGTATAATATCGATATGGCATCCACGGCTTCTGAAGCGCTTGAAATATCGAATCTCTGTTTCTGTTCCTTCACAAATCAGGTATACCACAGGATTGCGTTTTCTCCGATAAGCAGATTTGCGGCTTATTTCCTTTATTCTTCCCATGGAACCTCACCTCCGATAAATGGAATCGCTCCGTATCGTCCCTGTAGATACCCTTTAGAAATGTTTTCACCCTTCCTTGGGGAAAAATCTGTCAGGGCGTAAACATCCGTCTCCATTGACTTTTCGTCTTTTTCTACAAACCAAATCTGATCACGCCTTAAAAGAGTAAGATCTAGGAATCCCGTATCATGTGTGGTAAAAATCAGTTGTGCATGGCTGGTGTTTACTGCTGCATCCTGAACCATTTCAATCAGATGCCGGGTAAGTAATGGATGCATACTAGACTCAATCTCATCTACCACCAGCACGGAACCATTTTGCAAGGCTTCCATCCACATCCCAATCCGTGAAAAAAATTTCTGTGTTCCTATGGATTCCTGCCCCATGCGTAGGGAATATTCTGTCTCTATTCCTTCCTCGCTAACCAATCTGTGTACAGCCTCAATCTCTGAATTTTCTTTGGAACCAATTACCCGTACATCTTTAATTCCAAGATCTGCATACATCATTTCCCTTAGGATAAGCTGCTTCTTTCTTCCGCCTTTTTGAATTGCCGACAAAGTAATATCCAAAGCTTCTGCGCTGCCAGTGATCCCCTTTAGTTTTTCAAAAAACCATTGATACGCTTTTTCAGTCTGGGCACAATTCCATTCATTAGAACTGACCAAATACAGGCGATTTTCCGCCGTCCTGCTTGCCAGTGTCATTTGCTCTTGAACATTCTCACGGAATTCAAAAGTATCTTTTTCTCTGGAAAATACGAGTGCCTCCCGACCCTTTGGCCAGTGATAAAGATATTCCGTCAAAATACCTGATTGATTGAAGGAATAACCATATGCATATTTAATCCCTTTATAAAAATAGATTATCTCAAAACTGGTCGGTTCCAGGCTCGTATCCATAAATGCGAACGGCTCTTGTGGCAGGTTTTCTCCTTTCAGCAATTTTGCATAATTGCCACAGATCATCTCTTTCATTAAAAGAAGCGCGTGAAGAACATTGCTCTTACCCGCTGCATTAGCCCCATATAATGCCATAACCGGGACTAATTCCTTTTTTCCATCTGGCGAAATGAGACTATTCTTCATAGAACTATCCTTAGATGCCTTCATACTAATAGTTGCTGTATCTTTTATTGATCTGTGATTTGTCACAGAGAACTGCAATAACATAAAGCTTCCTCCTTAGGCTTTGTTTCCATTGTATCATTGTTCCTTTTTTAGTCAAGTTTTATTTGTAATTTTTGCAGGAAATAAGCGATTTTCTCAAATAAATTCTCCCCTAAGGGCCCGATGAATTCTTCAGTTAAAAAAACATATGTCTCCTTCGGCTCCAATACTTTATGAAAATATTGACTTCTTTGTTTTGCTGTGCTGTACTTTCCAAAGTTAAATAAATGGTAATCTGCCACCAGGTAGATAAGCGAAAGCATTCGTTACACATCGTTAGGTCATTGAAGATGTATAAGCGGATGCTTATTTTATTTTAGGAGTTAATCATGTGTATGCGAAAGAACAAAAATCGTTATTTGAGTATTTTACGAAAGAAGAGATGTTATTATGGTGTATATCAGCAACCTTAATTGTCGTATCATTTTTTATGTTTGACCGAGAAAATTATTTAACGCTTGTTTATATCTTTTTCATTCTCCTATTATGGAGAAATAATAACCTATTTGGTAATGACTGCTCCAATGGTTTTCAAAAAGACACAAAAAGACGCGGTAGTTGCCCATAACCTGTAAATATGGTACAATAATTCCAATCATAAAACAATCATATGCTTTGAATTATTAAGGCATAGCAAATTAGATAAAAAGGGGATGCAAATGTTTAAACAGATAAGACTGAGAATTGAAAAAGATTTAGTAAACGAAATAGAATGTCTGGCTCCTGTTGACTTGGAAATCCTTGGACATAAAATGATTTCTATCCTGGAAGGGGAAGATTTAGTACACCATGGGATTAACAAAGATCATAGACCATCAGGGTATACCGTAGACACCTTTTCATCAGACAGTTCTATTATTGCGGAATACAGTACTGACAAGGATTATTTTTCGGATTATGTAACTCGCAAGCCAAATGACAGCTATAAAAAAATACATAAAGATATCAATCATGCCCTTAACCACACACTCCCTTCCGCCATAGAAAAAATTTACTTGGTCTGCAGCCATGAAGAGCCTCCATCCTTCAGGCAAAATTTTAATCAAACAGATATTTTTCTAAAAAACAGAGAAAAAATAAAAATTTACGACAGCCGTAAAATTGCAAAAACTATCTATCAGCAAAGCATAGAAAACCCTTCTTATGCTGATTTTTATAAGGATTTTTTCCCAGACTTTTCCCAGAAACTTGACTCTTGGGAATATTATGGAAAAATACCGGCTCAATGTGAAAACTTCTGTTCAGAATCGGCTGTTTTAGAGACAATTGATAACCATTATAAAAAAGGTAACCGTCTCTGCGTATTACATGGCATAAGTGGTTCTGGAAAGACACAGGCATCCATTGACTATGTTCATTCCAAAAAAAACGAATACGGAAATTATATTTGGATCACAGGAGAAGATTGGAAAAAAGACACTTCGCTTAGTGCTGTGCAAAGGACCAGGGGTGGTGCGCCCATAAATGCCGCAGGCATTTTTAACAAACTAAAAACCGTGCTTGTCATTGACAGCATCGAACGAGGCATTAGCGAGGAAATGTTTAAAGAACTGGAACCAGGCTTTCAATTGGGAGGGATTGTCCTTGCAACATCACAGATTGCGAGCCCCAAGAAAAGTTATTACCTTCCCATGCCGCAGATTTCAGAAAATGTGGCATTAAGCATTCTGGGTGAAGAAAATCCCCAATCTACACTAACCAGAAAAGTAATCGAAAAATGTAGGTTTTTACCGCTGATCTTATCAACCATAAGAAAGATGGTTGAATTAGAACATATTGATAGGCAGGACTTATACCAGGAAATACTAGATTCCCCAGAGGACGTTTCAGGACCGGACGGCGCATCAATCATCCGGAAAGTATTGGACAGACTGGATCCTAAAACCTTGGAAAATCTTAAGAAAATAGCTAATACTGGATTGACGGTATTTGACCTAGATTTCCTGAGAAGATTTACATCAAACCTATGTTGCAGTAAGCTTCAGCAGTTTTCAATTCTTTTGCCCACAAACATACCAGAGGTTGTAAAAATCCATGATTTAATATGCACTGCTATGAGCGATCATCTTGAACATATTGAAATTGTACAGAAAATCGAAAAATATATTGCTGATAAAAGAGGGGAAATGACCCCCAGCGTGTTACGCCAGATTCACCTTGCCAAGGAGCTGATCTGGGAATATAAAGGACAACACCAAGAATTGGACTGGCTGACATATGCACTGCTCCAGATAGAGTGCGAAGAAAAATATAGATTGGCAGATAAAATATTTTCTATGGAATTTGATGAAAATATGCCCTTGTCCATCATTATGTGCCTTATTGAAGCGAAAGAATTGCACAGTTATAAGATCAACGAACGGGAAGCGCGGGTAAGATATTATTCAGACTGCATCGGGCAATATACAAAAGCATTAGAATTATATACTGATGAAGACATAAGGGCTAAATTACTTCATCACCTTGGCAAAACCCTGCGGCGAAACAGGAATTATAAAGAAGCCTATAAGATATTTAAACAGCTTTTGGATTTAAAACCGCAGTGGCATGCTACTTACGGGCAGATTATAACCTTAGGAACCCTGAACGTATCTGTGGATCTAAAAGAAGCAGGGCAAAAGTATATGGAACTTTTATTAACCGATATGCTAAATGACTCCTCAAATGTTCCCCTACGGATTTCACTTGCAGCGATTACAAAACTGCGTTCCTACAGAAATGTTGTGGAAAAAATGATAAACAGCAAAGAAAAAGTTCAGTTAATCGCCCAGATTGCCAAGAGTGCAGCCCTTGAGGATATCGGTCAGTTCTTTGAGGCTTTTGTTGCCATTACATCTATTTTCTCATATCACTATGGCCAAACCTGTATTTTGCTTGCGGAAAGTGTGCCGGAAATGATCATGGTCACTCCTGATATGACGGACGACCACCAATGGATCAATGTCTGCGAAGCCCTGGCTAACCTGTCCACCACTGCCAAAGCTGAAGATAAATCGGAGCTTGCAAAAATGTTATTGGATAAAAGTATTGAATTTGCTGACAGTGCTACATCAAAAGAACATCTAGACAACTATGCTATAAGGGCTATTGCAAAATCTTATATCAGAAATAAGATGCCCCATAAGGCATTGGATCTAATTGAAATAAAATCTACCAGCCCCTTGGACCATTGGCTGTTATACCGTAAGGCAGAGGCGGAAATGATGTTAGGGAAGGAAGATGCAATTACCACAGCTAAGTTGGCTTATGAATTATTGCTGAAAGACAAAAAAAATTCTGACAGGCAGCCAAGCTATCTTGAGCTGATAAGCAAATGCTATGAAATGCAGAACGATCTGGCAAATGCCGTAAAAATGATGGAAGCGGCATTTGACAACTGCCATGATAAAAAATACAGGAAACAACTCCGGCAGCGGAAGAAGCAATTAGAGCTTACAGAAAACTCAAAAACTTCCAACCCCATAATAAAAAACGTATAATATGATAAACCTACGATAAACACAGGACAATATAGGCAATAGGTAAATTTAAAAGGGCTTTCGTATTTTTAGGGTTCTTTCTTAGCTTTAGATATTTTGTTTGTCAGTGTTTTAGTTTTTCCTAGAATTTTAAAGCTCCATCAAAACTAAACCTAACAGTATATCCAAACATGAGAAAAAACCTTTTTAGTGCGACTGTCCGCATACTAGAAATGCCAGTCCCATATCCTCTGACTGTAACCACATACAATCAGAGGATACTTCCTGCTTTTTTCAACACTCACCAACTTCCTTTTTGGCCGTTTCATGGGATAATGCAAATTCTGCTGTAACCTTTTTAACTACATCAATATAAGCTGCCTATCCCCACTAATTCCAGCAACCAATCACTATCATGGACCACGCTTTCTTTCTGCCGAGATTCGTCCTCCTGTTTCTGCTTTTTCTTATGCCGTTGAAGTATTGAGATGCCAAAAATAAAATGGAATGGAGTCAGCCAATAATCCCCTTCCATGGGACTGGACAAAGTATCTCCGACAATAACAATTCCCGGCATTCCCAGTAATGACATCTGTATATAGCACATCTTGGCGACCAACGAATCAATATCCTGTGCTACAAAATAAACATTACTCTGATAATTAACTCCTTTTTCCTTCATGATATTCGCTATTGCTATGAGATTGGCTCCTGAGCCGCAGGTCGGTTCACTGACAATCTGTGGCTCATCCTTGAAATCTTTTGCTCCAATCGTCATTCGCGCCATCATTTCAGAGACATTATAAGGCGTAAAATACTGTGCATTGACTTTACTATTAATACTCAAAGCATGATATACCTCTCCAAGAATATCCTGCCTTGCACATTTTTCAAGATCTGCAACTAATTTTGCCAGGAGCTTACAAAATATCTCCAATTCTTTCTTGTCATATTTTCCTACAATCTGCAAATATCTTTCCTCCCGTTCAGGAGCCCGTGCCAGATCGCATGCATTGACTATCGCTATCGCGCATATCGAAATAAAATCATTCCATATTTGCCATGCGGAATATTTACCACACATTTTTTCAATCGTATCTACATATTCTTTAATCATACTATTTTACCTCAAAAAAAGGGTCTGTATGAACTTTTACATACAGACCCTTGCCATTTACTATAATAACTACTAATCAAACAACATTTTTCCAGACAAAGCCATCCGAAGTTTTCACAATATCTCCGCTTTCCAGAAGAAAATCAAATTCCTCTTTTGGTTCAAGATGTAAATCCATAAATGCTTCAACATTACTGTAAAACTGATTTGTATGGATAAGAAACTCCTTCTCTCGATCATCAATTTCTTCCATTTCTATACTGTGAGCTTCGCAAATATTTTTAAATGCAACTTCGTCTCCAATGTTCCCCAGAATTAAATATACCAGTCTTTCCCCATCTGTCATGGTAAATACCGTTCCTTTCAGTTATGCAGATTTACATGCTACTTTCCTATATAATGTAATGCCCTCTATACCAATTTGCCATAGCGCTAAATATTTATTTATTATTTTCTAAGTACTTAACATATAATAATCCATCAAATACTTCTTGGCGTATCAGAATTTTCTCGGTGTCATTCTCGCCATAATCCCATTGGCTTAGATATAAAAGTGCCGCATCTATATCTTCTTTCTGCAGTTCCATAAAATAATCAATGACCTCTGGAACATTAAAATGAACCACTTCAACATACTTATACATATTCATTACTATCACCATCACATAGCCTTTATGAAAATGTATCAACAGATGCGATAATGTCTTCAATCTCGTAAAGGGTTGCCGGCATAACAGATTTGCATAAGTGATAGAGTATATCTAATGCATTATCTGCTTCCAATAACTGCTTAAGCTTATTTTCTGCTAATGGCTTGGCTGTAACCACTTTTAAGATTATGGCTTTGAGAGCCAGTTCCTCAGTATCAATTACAGAATCCTCTTTTTGACTGTATAAATGTTTCTTCATAAGACTTATAAATTCATGGTTGAGCTTTTCATCTAATGCCGCTTTATCTTGTCTGGAATTCTGCAAAAGAATATATCTTGCATGGACATTCCCATCCCCCATAAGCAGACGATAGATATAACCGCCAATATACTGCATACGATCAAAAGCATCTCCCGACTCAGATAAAGTTTTTCCTGTAATAAATGATATTTGCTTGTACTTCTCTTCTTCTGAATCAAAGACGTTTATAGTAATATCCAAATAAATTCCTTCACTTCCACCCCACTGTGCATTACAGAACAAATCGGAAATCTCAGGAAAAGGTTCATCAGCACGGCAGCTTGTCGGATAACTAAGAGTAAAATATTCCTCTGGACACAGTCCTTCCTCTGTTAATATTTTTTTGATGTCATTGAACACTTCCTGAATCATCCGCGGTTCGTAAATCCTGGTTCCATCTTCTTTTTGAATCATGGTTTCTGTTTTCACTCTCATAAAATGCCTCCTTCTATAAAAAACTTATATTTTCCCTTGATATGTTAATTGCTTTGACTAAGCTGTTCCTCATATTCACGGCAAACATTGCGCAGACGCCGGATTTCTCGCTGGCATTCTGCAAGCTGCATTTCCAGTCTGTCGATTTCATTTTGTTTTTCTCTTAATTCCTGCTCATAATCATATTCATACATAAGATAATTCTCCTTTGGTATATACGTCTTCCTTAGCGGCACATATTTTCCGGTATATCCGAAATTCATGGGAGCGAACAAAGGTCTTCCCGGCAGGTAAATCCAGCCCCAGTGAAGCGGCGTAGCTGATTGCTTCATCAGATGCACGCTGATTTTCTGGTAATCTACGGATATAACCGCTTCTGATCCGGACCTCTTCCTGATAATCCTCTTTGATATATTTGCGATTAGATTTTTTAAGATCTTTTTGGGAAGGATCTCTTTTTTGCTGATAAGTATAGGTAACAAGCGGCTGATATGGATAATGGAATTCATTTTCCAGATGGTCCGCCTGTCGAATTGCAAAGTTCTTCTTTTTGTCAATCTGATAATCACAAGTAAGAATCATATAGTTCTCCAGGATAAAATTTTTAAGATTTTTATGGCATTCCAGCAAATTTGTATGTTCAAAAATGCTATAAAAAATCTGCTGCCTTGTATGATAAAAACCGGAAAATTCACCATTGTCACAGGTAATGACACGATATAATAAAATCATCTCATCATTATGTATGGTCTCTATAAAGAATATTTCTTTTATATCTCCGGCATTTTTAAACCGTGCGGTTATGCCGGATACCGGTAACATATAGTTTCTCTGAAGCAGCTTTTCACAATAAAATTCAGTCGGTTTCCATTGTCTGGGGAAGTGAGTTTCATGCTGCTTAAAAGGCTCCTGGCTTACAACTTCCAGTTCTCTTTCTGTAATATAAGGAATCATAACAAACAGATTATTGTCATAGACCTTTGCTATCGCTTCCAAAGCCTGCACTTCATCAATACTGTAGATACTATAACCATACGGGCTATAGGCTTTATGGAGCTGTTTAGAAGAAATACGATCTTTCCCTGATAAATAGTCTTTCATGCTATTTTCTAATGCATAGCCGCCTATATCTATATAGGGATGAGGGTTCTTTTTATATAGAAGCGTCCCGTTTTCTGTTATGCCGATAACACTGTTTTCCAGCCGGTTCCGGCAGAAGTAAGCAGCTTGCTGCATTAGCAGGCTTAAATAGGCATCAAATAATTTTTTATGTCCTTGAAGGATCTTTAATCTCCGCTGCAGCTCCAGCAAATTGCAAAAATCATAAAAGTCCTGGAACAGATTGTTTTCTTCTATGTACTTACAGGTTTTGTATAGAAAAAAGTCCAATTCTTTTACAAATTTATCCGGGTTGATGGCAGCCAGCTCTATCTGACTTTCATATGCCCGGATGAAAGTTATGGAGCGTTTGTCCTCACAACGGAAATACAGCGCGCTCTCCAGATCCGTGAATCCTATATCGGCAATGCTGCTGATTACCATAGCCGCAATATTAATCGTTCGTTTGCGGAGTATCCATGACGACCATGAGTCACTGCCTCTTTCGCCATATTTCCGTTGGTAATTTAGTAAAATATCAATGGTGTTTAATTCTTGCATATATATTCTCCAATCATAAATTTGCACAATAAAATAGAGAATCCCTTTTTGAGATTCTCTGTTAATTGCCATATTACATTAAACTGAATCACTACCGGCTAAAGCCGGTAGGTTAGATTTGCTGCTAAAGCAGCCTAAAGCTGTCTCCGTTCTACTCTCTTCTTTTGCACCCTACTTTTATCCTATCTCAAAGTTATCGGATTTGTTCTTCTCCTGCAAATCCTGATTTCGGATATATTCTTTGATAATTTCATCTGTCACATTTCCACTACTTGCCGCAAAGTATCCCCTCGCCCACAAATGCTGACCCCAGAATTGTTTATTCAATTCTTTATATTCCATTTGCAATTTTTTGGATGTATTCCCTTTTATATATTGCACCAATTTACTTACTGACAAGTGTGGTGGGACAGATACCAGCATATGGATATGGTCTGTGCCTACATGCCCTGCTAGTATTTCCACATCAATCCTGTTACAGATGATTCGGATCAATTCTCTTGTTCTTACTGCTATCTTCCCTGTGATTACTGGTTTTCTATATTTCGTAATCCATACCAAGTGATACTTAATGTCATACGTGCAATGTGACGATTTTCTATAGTACTGCATATTGTTCACCTCAAGTTTAGTATCTCTATTTTTACTTTTTCTAAACTTGAAGATATGGGGTTGACCTAAAGGTTTCGCCTTAAGGCGAGGGTTTTAACCCCATTATACAGACAATAAAAATTTTCCGATTCCATAAATTGGAATGGTATATACATTATCTGCAATTCCCCCGTGGGTATTGCCTTTGGCAAATAGAATGAAATCAGCCTTGCTGCGTTCTAATACAGTCTGTATTGTTTTGCTGTTCTTTTTTCCGGCCTTAACTTCAATAGCATAACTCTTATGCCCCTTAATGGTTTTGACATAAAAATCTATTTCACCATTGCCCAGTGTTGCAAATGCGGGTGTTTCCAGTGCAATCTCACTTGGATGGCCGATCCTGCGTCTCAAATCCAGATATACGAAATTCTCATTTACGATTCCCGCTATATCAGCTTCGGAGCAGCCGATGTGCATCAGGAAATAGGATGTAAGTCCGACGTCCATAAAGTAATAACGGGATTTTGCCTTAAAATCCAAAATATTACATTCCGGAAGTTTCCCCGCAAAACCAATAATCCCGGAACTGCTTAACCAGTCTATTGCACGGTTGACAGATGCTTTTGTAATATTGCTGGAATAATCTTTTACGACAATATTTTGAAGTTCTTCACTGAAACTGTCCTTTTCAAATCCCTTTTTCTCTTTTACAAGAATCCGGGCGATACAGGAAAACATATTATCATACACTTCTTCATCAAGAATATCCTCAAAGTATCGCTTGCTTTCATTGATGAAAAGTTTAATGATTTTCAGTAATACTTCCCGGCAGTCATCTATAGAGTTGTTCTTTAAATATTGCAATACTACTGCCGGATATCCGCCGATGGACGTGTATATCTTATACAGATCGCTTAGTTCTTCATATACTGCCTCTTCACTGTTTCCATAAAGATCAATGCCTTCATAGAGAGAGTGCTTCCCCATCGCTATAAGGAACTCTTCAAAATTCAGTGTCTGGATTTCAATGGAATCCAGATCGCCGGCAGAATATTTGAATTCTTTATTCAGGATTCTTCCAAGATAACTTCCAATGATGATAAAATCACTCTTCAGCAGACGGGTAAATTCGCGAATCCGGTTATAAATAGCCGCTGATTCCTGAATTTCATCAACAATGATAACTGTATCATCAGAATCCACAAAATCAGGCCGGTACCTCTTGATAAGCTCATAAACAGGGTTTTCACACGGCAATCCGTCCTTAATCTCTCTTCGCAGATCATTGTAATGCTCAATAAAAATTTCTCCTGAAAATTCAAGAAGATTGACATATATTTTCTGCCTGTACTGCTCGTCGGCGAACTTATTTACAATATATGTCTTTCCTACCTGACGGGCGCCCGATACCTCCAGTGTGGAATGATCCGGATGGTTTTTCCATGTAAGAAGGCGGTCGTATACCTGCCGTTTCAAATAATTGTCCATAATCACACTCCTTGCGATTCAATCATTCTGTCTAAATGAATTATAGCGGATTCCCCAGTGATTACCAACAATAACCTTTTGTTACGTGTTTTATGTCCTTTTGCATAGCATTCTCCCTTCTGTAAAAATATATCTGTTTTGTCAACAAATTTGTAGTACCATACCTTATTGGACATTAGTAGTCCAGTAAGTGTCCATTATTATATATTTTGTTTTATCCTCCTTTTATAATTTTGCATAAAAAAACCTGCATAAATTATGCAGGAAAAAGCCATAGACCTGTTGCCAGGAATTATAATAATGGCTATAACTATGCTATAGCTAATATATAATAACGATTATGTACTTAGTATATTATAAGAATATGCAAAAGTAAATAACAAGCATATGCCTTTACACAATTTTTAAATGGTATTTTTCCCTGTGCCGGAACATATACTGATAGTGAATTGAATTAGTGTATCGACTTCTTTCGTCAATTCTACTATATTTAAACTCCGTGATTGTATTGCGGAAACCTGTGAAGCCCGGAACCGGGAGAGAACCTGCGGGTCTCTCCCTCTTTTATTTGAGTATCTTTGCAGTATAATATGTCTTTCCCGATTCCCATTCCCCTGTCAACATTATAGCAGTATGTGCCTTATCCTCTTCAAGATAATGTTTTATATAACGATTTAATTTGCCTACTGTCATCATAACAATCTCCTGGGTTTTAAAATATCAGAAACCAATTTTACAAAAGCGCCTTTTCCTTACGGATAGAGTGTAAAAGGGGACGTAAGGTCACTAATTTATTACTAATGAATCGCAATCTGACCAATCCGGAACATTCCCTCTGTTTCTACAACATCATCTGGATGTATGACAAAACAAACTTCTGAGATTTCACTAAGCGCCTTACTTCTCATCTTTTTCAAAGGCACACGCATAACATTTTCACCATATACTACCGGAAATTCAAAGGTTTCCAAAATTTTATTACTATCCGAATATTTAAATTCAACAAAAATCTTTTTTAATGAATTTGTAAAGCTGGTCAGAACAAATTCAAATTCTGATGCATCATTAAAATCCAAATAACGCCCAAGATCCAAACCATCTATATAACTCAAAACCATACTAATAAAATTTGGAAATTTCAAATTTTTAGATTCATATGGATCCATATTAAAATTGATAATAATTGCATTATCCTTAACGCTGTAATTTACGATATCATCTCTTTTCGTATAATCAATACTATCATCAAAATATGTACCTATTCTAGCCAGTTCAATGATATTCTGTTCCTTTAAAAAAATCTGATCAACTTCTGCTTTAAAAGAATGTAATTTTCTATTAATTCCAGACCCAATATAAAGTCCTTTTTCTAAAGAAAGACACTCTAAAAAACTTCTGATGTCATTTTCATCATTTATTTCACCTGTCTGTATATTTGCCATAGGAGTACCAGATAATGCCTGTCCTTTTCTAAGCGGATATAACGCAAATGGGAAAATATATTCCTCTCCATTCTTCTGGTATTTGTTATACAAATACGAATATGCCACTCCCAACTCTACCATACAAAATCTGCTCTCATAATACTCTCTGCTAAGAATGGGGACGAACAAATCACTTGCATTTAATTCCTCAAAAATTGTTTCAATAAAATCTTTTCCTACTTTAATACTTCCACTTTCGGAAGAACAAAACACTTCTATTTCGCTATTAATTGCTTCCAGCAGCTCGGCAAACTTCAAAACGATCTCTTTATTTTTTGTAGCATGGCTAATAAATATCCTCATACACTGCACTCCCTAACCTGTTTATTCTTTAAGTTTAGCTAATTTGGGTATCAGTCTTTTCAACTTCCTTTGCTTCCGGCTTTTAACCTGAATTTTTTTGCCACTTATATCACCTACTCCTGAGGATTTTCCAAGATATTCCTTTATGATATTGTTTTTATCACGATTAGTCAATAGATTATTATACTTATTTCAACTTATTTGAAATATTATAAGTCCAATATCTGACTAGAATCACTAGCTTATCCACTAGAAAAAGCGGGATCTTCCCGCTCCTTCTAAAATGCTATTATATTAATATATTACACCTTCCGCAACCTGTCAACAACGCTGTCTCCGCTAAACGACCAATAAGCCACAAGCGGCGTCAGGATACAGATGGCAAATACGATCACTGCCGATACTGTCAACGGAACAGCAGGATAGGTATAGGTAATATACGGGATTAGGCTGCTCTTCACAAAGAAAAATGTACCGGTAAAAATTGCGGTTCCCAAACTAAGAATAAGTATATAGGGAATCGTCCAATACCAAACTCCTTCATAAGCCAGCATCTTACGGATCTGCTGCTTTGTCATTCCTATGCTCTCCAACACTGCCAGCTCATGTCTGCGAACGGTCACATTCACCGACATTGTATTTATAAAATTCATAACACCGATAAAAAGTAAAATAGCAGACAAGCTATTGCCAAGCATATAAATCATACTGAATGATTTATTTAATTCCTGTTCTTTGTCATACTTAGAATTGATCACTACATTTCCATTATCAAACTTCGTGACAATCTGTTCTGTTACTGCCCGTTCCATTCCCTCCATTACAGTAATCTTCAGCTTCTGAATGGTACTGTTAAGCCCAAGGCCATCCATATAGTCCTGACTTACCAGCAGATACGGCATCACATATTCCGGCATAAGTCCTGTACCCAGATTCAAATATTCCGCCTGCCCGTCTACGGGAACTGCCGACATTTCAAAGGCATACGGCTTTCCTCCGATTACCACATCCAAAGACCGCGGCAGCGGCGCTGTCTTAAATGCCTTGACCATATCCGAAGAACAGAGATAAAAGGAAACCCTGCCTTCTTGAAATTCCTCGTAGCTGGACTCCAAACCTAAATGTTCCTTTATAATTCCAAACTCTCTTTCGTTAATCCCTACGATATTCGATTTCCACAAATCACCTGTATGGTATGCATCCTCATACTGTGCAAGCCCAGGTTCCACTTCATAAAGCATCTCCAAGAATCCGCTAAATGGCCCCTTTGTATTATCAAATCCATCCTCATAACCCATATCCGCACATTTGCGATATGCCGTCACATCCAAAACCCCATCCATATTCTGAATATCTGACATCATTTCTTCCGTAATCATCGGTTTTGAATTATCATACAATGTTACAGAAATGTCCTCATTTTCAGCAAAATACTGCTCGGCGATTACCGAGACATCAATACTTGACAGGATTCCCGTTGTCACAAGAAAAATGCTTAATCCCAAAAACAATGAGAGGAAAGTAAGGGCTGCGCTCTTCTTCCCGCGGAACACATTTCTCCATGCCATGCGGTAAAGCTTATTTTTATGGGGCGCTCTGCCTTTTTCTGTATCATTCTTTCTTTTATTCGCTTTCTTATTTTTCAATGCCATTCCCTGATAATGCAGCGCCTCAATCGGAGAAATGCTTCCGGCAATGCCTGCCGGCTTCAGGCTGCCGACAAGAGTTGTTAAAATCGAAAGTGCTGCTGCTCCAATATAGATAACTGGTGAAAATGAGATTGACACAGCATTACTGTCTTTAATCATATACCCGCCGCTCATTCCCATAACTCCCAGCGGAACAACCACGAATGAGATAACCGCTCCGATTCCCAGACCGACAGGGACACCGATCATACATAATTTCCCCATCTGCCGGAATATAATGCTCTTAATCTGCCTCTTTGTTGTCCCAATCGTTTTTAGCTGTCCAAAAAACCGAATATCATTGTTCACCGATATAAACAAAATATTATAGATAAGAAGATATCCGCAAAGCATAATCAATAATATTACGGCCATCAGTCCCCATACATTACCTTTAGAACCGGAATAGATCAGCAGATTCAGTTCCGAGTTATCAGCCATCTCCATACCGCGCAGGATTTCCTGATATTCTGCCGCAGCAGTCTCGTCATCAGAAAATAGCAGCGATGCCGCACAGCGGGTGTTATCCTCCGTGGCAGCCGACCCTTTCCAGTACTCTTCCGAAATATAACAGATTGCATTACCCATCTGATAGTTGCCGCTGTAATCCTGATACCAGCCGGAGAGCCTGAAGGTCTGCTCCTGAAAATCTGACAACGCCGGATGGTCAATGGTTGTACCTCCATAACGGCAGGTCATCCGAATCTCCATCCCTATTTCCGGATTTTTGATTCCCATGTCAGCTAACAGCCATCCGGGCATAAATATCTCGTCTTTTTCCTGTGGATATTCTCCATGCGCATCACCCATTGCGGGCATAGTCATCTCTTTCCACTGGTCATTATCTGCCCATCTGAGAAAAATCCCATTTGCCTTATGGGCCTGATCATTTTTCGCTGTAGCAATCTGACGTTCCAGCCCGATTTTCTCTACATTCGGATTCCGGTTAAGCCACAATAAATTATGTTCCGTTGGATTCACAAGTAAAATCTGCGCCTTTGTTCCCCGCTGCATCACTGCCTGTTTACTTACACTTTTCATATAGCTGATACCAATCCCAAAAACAGATGTCACCAACACGGTAGTCAGGATAATTGCAATTACCGTAACCATGTTTCTCTTTTTATTTGCGGCAAAGCTTTTATGGGCCATTTTTTTCATCATTGTCTGATTATTGTTCCCAAATAAAATATCATTCATATTCTGCCTCCTATTAATTTAGGCGCAGCCGCTCAATAATGCTTGCCCTGACCATCCTCTTGTATACAACAAACGGTATAGTCACCGTCAGAATGAAAAGGAATGGATATAAAGCCAGCATAGGCCACGCAATAAAATGATACGTAAAAAACCACACACTGCCGGATATCCCCCTCACAATCACCAGAGAAAGAAATGCTCCGAATAATACCGATGCCGCAATTGTCCCCACCGCATAATAAAACCCTTCGTAAGAGAGCATACTTTTCAACTGTTTCCCCGTCATGCCGATACTCTGTAACATGGCAAATTCTTTCCTGCGCGTAAGAATACTTGTCAGTACGGAATTTATAAAGTTTGCAATACCGATAAAGCCAATCAGGATACTCAGCGCACCGCCGATTGTAACAATTAGTGAAGTCAGACTGTCAAAAGACGCTTTATACGTCTCTTTGGAATCAAAATCCATGTTTGGCTCTGTATTTTTTACATAACTATCCAAAAACTCCTCCATCTCCATTTCCCTGCCATCTTTTACATTAAACGTAAAACTGACCAAATGAGGCGTATCAACAAGCTTTCGAAAACAATCAGTCGGCAGATAGAGCCTTGATGCGCCAGTGTTTCGGGTGGTAGCCGTATTCTCATTTGTGCGGACTTTCGCCATAACCGTCAAATCAAAACTTCTATCTCTGGAAATATGTGTGCCATCTACATTTATATGATTGAAACGTATCTTGTCTCCCACATTCACCGCAGGATTATTTATTATATTCCCATTATCGTCGCATTCCACGCTAAGTAAGATATACTCTCCTGATGCAAATGCTTGCCAGTCTATTGCGCCCTCCACAGTTTCCATAGAATCCAGCAAAAACTCATCTGCTCCGTATAAATCAACATATGGGTCCCCATTTTCGTCCTTATTATAGTTTGAAAATGCACGACTATCGGCGGAAAATGCCTCCTCCAGAATCCGAGAAGTATAAAGCCGGCCGCCGTCTTCAAAACTATCTTGCTGACGCACCGCTTCTATAAATGACTCCGACAGCTCATGCTCGCTTTTTTCAAACCGATACTGGAAATAATCTGCAGAGGAAATCACAAAATCCACATCCATAAATTTAGAAATATATTTATCAATATCAAACCCGGCGGCTAATGTAAATACCGTATTGAACAGCACCAGGCTCAGCGTCATGGAGCTCAACACAAGTACTGTACGACTGCCGTTCCGCCCCAGATTCGCCAGGGCCATACGGTGTATTTTTGCTCCTTTTGTTGACTTCTTATCGGCAGCTTTTTTCACGAAAGCTCCCGGATCGTTTTCCATATACCGGATTGCCTCAATCGGAGACACCATTCCAGCGATTCTGGCAGGTTTACGTACACTGATATAAACTGTAATCAGGGAAAATAGTGCAGAGCCGATGAAGATATAAGGATTTATTGTTACCTTGATTCCTGCCTCTGATGTATAGCTGGTTCCATTCATCAGAAAAGGCACCAGAGCACGCCCAGTCAAAAATCCAAGCAAAAGTCCGACAGGAATACCAACCAGCGAAAGCCGAAGCACCTGCCCGGAAATCAGCTTCTTAATCTGACGCTTTGTAATCCCCAGCGTTTTAAGCTGCCCGTAAGACTGGATATCCTGTATCACAGATATCTGGAATATATTATATATAATCAGATACCCCGCCACGATGATGAGAAGAATGCCTGCAATTCCAGAAATAAACATGGCCGGGTTTTCAAGCAGGTTTTCTCCTGTATATGCAGGGCTGACCCGCGCAATAATATAATTCGGATCCTCTGCACTTCCTCCCATCGTGTCACATGTATATCCTGTCTCGGAAAGGAGCTGATGTAATTTTGTCTCCGGATTCCCATTCCCTTTGAACATGATATACGATGCAACAGAACCAGTATAATCACCACCCACTGTATGGGTGTAACCGCCAAGTTCTGGACGACTGTCCAAAAATGCCTTTGAAACAAGCAGTCTCCCTACATTGCTCAGGCTGTCTGTTTCCCAAATGCCGCACAAAGTGAACTCTGTCTGGTATTCTTTCCCTTTCATTTCATAAGTCAGAGAAATTGTTTCGCCAATTCTGGCCGGTATTCCCAGCGCCTCCAGTGTTTTCGTATCCGCCATAATCTCCTGATCCATTTCTGGCGCATGCCCTTCTGCCGGCTCATATCGTGCGAATTCAAGAGCCGTATTGTCCATATACCAGATTTCAGCCCTCCATTTTTCAAGTCCCGTGTTCTTTAGTTTATAGGAAATACATTTCGTATAGGCAATCCTGTCAATCAGGGGATTCCCTTTCACATCTTCATAAATATTGTCATTAATATAGTTTAACACAGCCTGGCCGTCACCACCCGCCTTCCGGATATTCTGGTCATGAATCGTATCCATCATCCCAAAACCCAGAGTAAAAATCGTAGCAAAAAGGGTCGTTGTCAGAACAATTGCAATCACAGCAATGATATTTCTGCTCTTGTTTGCCTTAAAATACCGCCCAGACAGACGCTTTAACACACCCTGATTATTGTTCCCAAATAAAATATCGTTCATTTTCAGCCATCCTCCTTACTCCGAGATTCTGCCGTCCTCAATACGGACAATGCGGTCAGCCAGCTAGGCAATCTCATTATTATGCGTAATCATCACAAGAGTCTGGTCGAACTTGTAGCTTGTAGTTTTCAGGAGCCCCAGAACATCGCTGCTGGTCCGGCTGTCCAGGTTTCCGGTCGGTTCGTCCGCCAATATGATTGCAGGTTTTGACACAAGCGCCCTTGCAATTGCCACTCGTTGCTGCTGGCCTCCAGAAAGATTATTCGGCATACTGTTCAGCTTGTCATCAAGGGCAAGCAGCCCCACCACTTCCATCATGAATTTCTGATCTACAGTGTCACCATCCAACTCTACTGGCAGCACAATATTCTCGTATACATTAAGAATCGGAACCAGGTTATAATTCTGAAAAACAAATCCAATATTGCGCCGGCGGAAAATTGTGAGCTGCTCGTCTTTCATCTGGGATAATTCCTTTCCTTTTACCCTGATACTTCCAGAAGTCGGATTATCCAGGCCTCCCATCATGTTTAATAAGGTTGATTTCCCGCTTCCGGAGGTCCCGACAATGGCTACAAATTCTCCTCGTCCGATGGTAAGGGTAATCCCGTCCAGCGCTTTTGTTATATTCGGCTCCTGGCCATAATATTTTTTAAGATCCGTCGTCTGTAAAATGCTCATATGTCCACATCCTTTCTAATAATTCTGGAAACTTCTTTCTCCGTTCCTGTCCATATCATAACAGCCAATCCTCTCAGAAATCTCACCGGGAACAGGTAAATTTCAAAGATTTGACTATGAAATCTCACAATTTGGTGACATTTCAGTTGCAATAAAGATATCCAGACAGCTATGCATTCCTCTCTCTCAGGAGAAAAACAGAAAAGACAGAACCTTTGCCCACTTCCGACGCAACTTTAATATAGCCTCCCTGCATCGTAATAATTTCTCGTGCCAGATACAGGCCGATTCCAACCCCTGAGGTATCATGCACATCATTTTCCCTGTAAAAGCGTCTGAAAATCGCACCATGCAGATTTTCCGGTATTCCCTTTCCGGTATCTGCAATATCAATTTTCAGATATAATTCCTGGCCTTCAACATGGATATCTATCTTGCCGCCCTTTGGCGAGTATTTCACAGCATTATCCAGAATATTAAACAATGCCTCGCCTGTCCACTTCCGGTCATGATATGCCTTTAAATCAGCCGGACAATCCACGGAGACTTCCATCTGCTTTTTTTCCGCATGAAACAGGATGCTCCCAAGTGCCGACGCTAACGTGTCATAAACCGGCTGTATTTTTTTCTCCAGTGAGATAATGCCTGTCTCTAGCCGGGACGTTTTTATCATCGCCTGCAGCAGGAAATCCAGTTTGTCAAGCTCAGTCTCGCTATCCAGCAGGAATCTGATGCGTTTCTCCTCTGACATAGGCTCTTTTTGCATTGTTATATTTACCATCTTAAGATTCGTAATAGGCGTTTTAACCTGATGGGAGATGTCAGAAATCAATTCTTTCAGCATAGTCCTCTCCTTTGCAATGCTTTCGCGCGTTTTCAGCATTATTTCATAAAGCCTTACCAGTCTGTGGTTAATCTTATAGAACAGGTTTTCTTCCATTTCGCTCTCAATCAGCGCTGTCTCTCCCTCTGCCATCCGGTCTAACTGCTGACAGAGAGTGTCCGAAAATAGCAGAAGCTTTTGGCGGATCAATGCAAGAAAAAAACTCACACAGGCAAGCACAAGGAAAACATAAAGAAGCACCACAAGAAGCACCGCCTTTTCCCCTGTCAGCAGATAAATCCCTGCAAGCAGGGCAGCAGAAAGTGTACAGAAAATGCCTAAGAGCACCGCACTGGCCTTGTTTACAGAAATGTCTTTTTCATTCATTTGATACGTCCCCCAATCCACATATATCCCATGCCGTAAACAGTCTTAATATATTGAGAGCCATTGCGCTCTATCTTGCTGCGGATACGGCTGATGGCAACTGTAAGGGCATGCTCATCTACAAAATTACGGTCGCAGTCCCACAGCTTCTCAAGAAGTACCTGACGGGTCAGCACCATCTGCGGGTTCTGTACCAACACCTTCAAAAGGCGGTATTCCATGGATGTAAAAGCAATCGGTTCTCCTAAAAAATCCGCCGTCATCTCGGAGAAATGAATGAACAGATTCCCGTCATCATAGGTCTCCCCACCAGCCTGCTTCTGTATCCGTGCAAGCAGGGCAGAGACCTTTTTGCGGAACACACTGATATGAAAAGGCTTTGTCACATAATCATCCGCCCCTAACTCATACCCCTTTAACATATCACTTTCCATATCATTCGCAGTCAGAAAGATAACGGCAGTGTCCGGATACTTTTCTTTTAACTCCCGGCATAATGTGAATCCGTTTCCGTCCGGGAGATTGATATCCAAAACAGCCAGCTCATACGCCTGTTCTTCACAGTATTTCGCTGCTTCTGCTTTTGTCTTTGCTGAATCTACCTTGTAGCCGCCTGCAGATAAATTATAGCAAAGTGTACTATTTAAAAGATGGTCGTCCTCCACCACTAAAATCCTCATATATTCACCTTCTCCTACTATTATTTTTCTCCTGATTACATCGGATTATATAATATTATCACCCAAATGTCACAGAAATCTCACAGAAGCCTGTTTATATTAGAAACATCAAAAAAGAAACACCCCGGAAAGGAACTGTCCGCTGCCCGTCGGTGTTTCTATTATCTGCTGGTTTTTCTTATCCTCCGCCGATTATTCTGCCAATTTTACGTCTACCGCAATATTTCTTTCCTTATCGTCTTTCTCGATTCCATATGTTACGGCCTGCCCTGATCTGAGTGTCCGAAAGCCATCCATCGCAATTTTGCTGTGATGGACAAAATAATCATTGCCGTCCTCCCCTGTCAAAAAGCCATAGCCTCTCCTTGCATTAAACCATTTCACTGTTCCATATTCCATATGAGTTCCTCCATTCTTAATCTGTCATGCCGCAGTTATAAAACTACGACATCCTTTTGGGTTTTAGAATCTGCCGCAAAATATTTAACGGCTGTTCCTGCCTTACCAATAGAATAAATCCCGGAACCCCATATTTCAAAAGCTTTTCTATCCCATATCAGACGGATTTGTCATATACTGTTCTAAATTATACTCACTATGTTTTAGCAGTATAATTCCAGCCACAAAAAATGTCCCTGCCAACACACTCCAGATTATGCTCTTAAAAAAACTGTTCATCCACTCTAAATCCAAAATAGATTTCTGTATCTTCATTAAGTATTCCATACCATCCGCCTTTTCTTTCCATAACTCCGTCCAAAAGGTAAAATCAGACCATTTTTCCGGGATATAGTCATATGGAATCTGCACCCATTGCCTTATAAAAAACAATGCCAGTATGAGCAAAACCAGCGCCGCAGCAGCCATCACCGCTTTCCAGATCCACTCCTGTTGTTTTTGATAGCTTTGGCAAAAATTCTGGAGGACAAATACACATACCATAACCGGAATCAATAATACAAAAAATCCGCTTATGCCCCGAAGAAGCTGTAAATCAAGAAGTGTTGCCGCGACCCCATATCGGCTGTATAGTGACGATTGCAAATCATTCATCGAGACCGCCGCTGGTTTTAACACTGTAATCCTGCTTAGGTAGCTATGGTTCTCCTGATTCCCTTCTCCTGCTCCCTCTCCCAAATTCAATCCATCCTGAATGCCTGATGTCCGTCCTTCCATGCTGCCTGCAGGGAAAACCGCAATTTTCTTCTCCCCAGGAATGACCCTCCTGATCATGTAAGGAATCCCTTCACAAGTAATCTCCATCCCCGTAACCTGACTGTCCCCGAACAATTCCCATGCCGTCTGCTCGTCTACCAGGCAGCCCCGTATATCATCCTTTGCCGGTACCCTGCAGCCCTCAATCAGCAGTTCTATATCTCCGCAGAATAAGATTACATCTGCTTCCGTTTTTCTTGAAAGGTTTTTATTTTCCAGAACGGCCTGTTTTTTCTCTCCCCAGATACAGACGCCGGATATCGCTTCTGGCTTTTCGTAACCGCTTTCCTTCGTAAATTCCTCATCCCGCTTCAGAAGCTCTGCCGCTTCCCGGCCGTCTATAGACTGTTCCAGACAAAACTGGACCTTATTTTTACTATACAGCAACTCTCCCCAAAAGGCGGCTGACCGGCAGAACAGGTATATCCCGATCCCAATCACTGCTATTTTCGCCATAAATTTCCCGTATGCTTTCATACTGCTTTTCTTCATTTTTCCTTCTTCCTCACCCGGTCTCCTTCCTGAAGCATCCTGTTTGAACTGCTGACAACCTCCTGTTCCCCGGACAATACCCCTTCTTCCAATGCCGCGGCAGTGCCGTTTTTATCCAGTACTTCCACATCAAAACGCCGTACCGCCAGTTCTGTTCCCAACACTCCCTGTTCTTCCTCCAAAACCAATACGTAATAACCGCCGCTTTCCTCATGAAGTGTCTCCACAGGCAATGTCGCCGCGTAGTTTTCCGGCTTGCGGACAATCTCTGCCTCCGCCAATGTCCCTGCTTCCAGTACTCCTCCCGGCAGATGAATCCTTATATCCAGAAGCGTTTTGTCTTCCTTATTTTCAACGATATCCGTGACCGTATAATCACAGATTTTCTCCGTCTTCCCGGAAGCCTTGATTTCCACGCTGCTTCCTGCACTTATAAATTCCCCTTCCGTCCTGTCCACAGAGACAGTCAGACAGCTCTCACCAGAAGCATCTGCCATGCGGATCGCTGTCTGGTCGGAGGTAAAATCTCCTGTCGTTATCATAATCTCTGTCACTGTTCCCCGAATAGGCGCCTGAATCTTCCCTTCGGCCGCCTTAAGCTCTATAAGTTTATTCAGTTTCAATTCTTCCTGCTGTCTGGTAATCTCATTCTGCTCTAGTGTACTATCTAAAGTTAATCCCTTTGATGAATCCTCCAGCGCCCGCTTCGCTGCCAGCATGTTCTGATCATTGGATGAAACCGCCTCGTCATATGCCTGTTTCGCGTCTGCCGCTGCCTGCTCTAACTCAGACTTCCTCACTTCCCATTCGGCTCCGGATTCCTCACCTCCGGCACTGTCATCTGTCTGCCCAGACAGACTGCCTTCCCCGGATATCTCTTGCTCCTGATTATATACCCTTTCATCAGCACTGCTCTTAAGGAACTCCCGAAGAGCCCCTTCTGCCGCCTCCCATGCGCTTTTCGCCTCTGCTATGGACTGTTCCCCTTTCAGCACTGCCATATCATAATCTTCTGCCGCCCTGTTCCTTGCCATTGCTTGATCCTGCTGTTCCTGATTTCTGCTGTTTAGGATATCCTGGTTCTGAAGCCTCATCTTTTCCATATCCTGGCGGGCGGCAGTAATCTGCTCTTCCAGTTCGGACAGGCTGATCTGAAAAAGCACTTCCCCTTCTTCTACCATCTGCCCCTCCCTGACAAAGATTTCTTCCACCCGCTGCGCGCCTTCGGTATATACCGCGACCTCTTTTCCTGCCTCTACCCTGCCGCTTGCAGACACCCTATGTTCAATCGTCCCCGTCGATATCCTGACTGTCTCCACCCTTGCCATTGAGGCGCCGCTTGCCGCTCTTGACAGAATTGTAAATACAAGCATAACTGCAAGAAAACCTCCGAAAATCCTAAAAGCTTTTTTACGGATCATTTTCATCCACCTCTCTATTCTTTTACCGCCCCTGCCATAATCCCCTGTTCCAGATAATCCCGGCCTCCCATAAATACCATGACTGCCGGAAGGAAGGTAACAACCGATACGGCAAACAGAAACCCTGCTTTTCCCGTCATCGTAAGATCCGGCAGAAAAACAGACAATGGCAGCCTGCTTTTATCCTTGATAAATGTCAGAGGCTGCTCAATCAGACTCCAATATTCCAGAAACCCAAGCACCAGCGCCGCAATAATCCCGGAAGAGCCCATGGGAAGTGCAAGATACCAGAACAACTGCCACTCCCTGGCCCCGTCAAGCCTTGCCGACTCGATTAAGCTGTCCGGGATCTCCGCAAAGAACCGATACATGATAAAAACCGGAAATGTAGAAAACATACCAGGCAGAATGACTGCCCACAGACTGTCAAGCAGCCGCAGGCGGTCCAGCAGCAGATAATCGGAAAGCATCAGCACCTGAAACGGCAGCAGCATGAGTACGATATAGAGCAGAAAAATCCCTCTTTTACATGGAAATTCATATCTGGCAAATCCCCATGCCGCCATGGTTCCTGCCACAAACTGCCCTCCAAGGACTCCGAACGTGATCAGGATAGAATTCCAGAACATGACGAAAAACTCCGGCGAATCCAAAAGTACCTCCGCAAAATGCTGAAGCGTCGGATATTTGGGAAGTACCGGAAAGCTTGCATATCCTTCCGCACCGGAAACCACCGTCCCAAGACAGTCTTCCAGTTCATCTGCCCCCATAAGTGAGCCTGCGCTTAGAAAAATCACCGGATAAACCGCCAGGAGAGCCAGCACAATTAAAAGGCTCCATACTGCCTTTCTTCCTAAATGCAACCGAAAATTCATCAATCCATCCTCCATACTTTTTGTAAGAGCAGAATCGCAGACAATAGCACTCCACCCTCCATCACTGCCGCTGCCGATAATTTATCAAACGAAAAGGACTGGAACCAGTTATTAAACAAATGCTGCATCATATAGATACTTTCATGGGGATAGTTCCCCGCAACCAGATAGGCTTCCCGGAACACCTTGAATGAGTTCAGGAAAGACAATACTGTGATGGTATACAGGGAAGATTTGAGATTCGGCAGCGTGATTCTTAAGAAACACTGCCATTCACCCGCCCCGTCTACTCTCGCAGCCTCATAAATGCTCTCCGAAATCCCGGAGAGCCCCGCCATCCACAAAATGATGTCATAACCCAGGTTTCTCCAGATATAGCTGGCCACCAATATCCAAAATGCTTTCCCGGTATTCATCCAGTCGCTCCCCTCCATACCAAACCGCCCCATCCACTGGTTCGCCAGACCCTGGGAATGGAACAAAAGCCGCCACAGCAGAGCCACAGAGACTGCCGGCAATGCCATCGGCATCAGGAACGCACTCTTTATAATCCCTCCATATTTACTTCCAGACAAAAGGATGGCACACAGCAGGGATGCCAAAATCAATATAGGAATACAGACCAGCGTAAACCGAAGCGTATTCTTTAATGCCAGTAAAAACGCCGTATTCCCAAGCACATTCCTGTAGTTATTAAGCCCCGCAAACTGTTCATCCACCGCCCCGGTAAAGGAGCGGCGAAATACATCCAGATAGGGCAGGAGATATAAAACAGATACTCCAAGAAAGCTCGGCAGAATCCACAGCAGACCCCTCAAATCCTTCCTGCCCCTGGTTTTCATTTTCTGATTCATCATTACAGTCTCACCGAAACTTTCTATTCTGCCAGATAAAGATTCACCTTCTGTGCAACCGCAGCCGCCGCTTCCTTTGGATCCGCTTCGCCCCTGAGCACCTTCTCCCCCTGCTCCAATACCGCTTCCTTGATCACTTCATCCTGCAGTGCGGGCGTTTTCAGTGATTCTGCCAGTCCCATGAGCTTCTGTATCTCTTCCTCCGTCCTTGGAGCCAGTTCAAAGCGGATTCCTTCCTCCAAGTCCACCCATGATGTATTTCCCTCGTACTGATGTCCGTCAATGGTGCTTCGAAACACTTCCTTTTGCACAGGCAGGCCGCTGCCCTGCGAAATCTTCTGCATTTCCCCGCTGAAGAGGTATTTCACAAACTGTTCCGCCGCCTCCGGCTGACTGCCTTTACTGCTGATTCCCACAGTCACAGACGGTACGAATACATGCTCTGCCTGCCCCGGCATGCAGCCAAAGTCCCCGCCATCCAGATGTTCTGTTACTGCAAGGAGAAACTTATAGTCCGGATTGGAGCCAAACAGCCCCGCACTGATCTTCCAGGTTCCTGCAAGCAGCCGGAAGTCCCCCTGCATGATGTCAGTTCCGGGCAGTGCGGAATCTTCCTTTTCTACTGCGCCCTCCGGCGGGTCTCCATATGCCCTTTTTAATCCTTCAAAAAATTCCTGAACCCTTGATTCATCCAGTGTCTTATCTTCTTTTTTCCATGCCGCGCTGCTGCTGTACCAGAATCTGGAAATCACCTCTTCCGGCTCCATATTCTCCAATGCGCCCACCCGTTTTGTAAAAGTATCAAAATCCTCACCGGGTACATAATATGCACTGCCAGCCTGAACCATAGGGATTAGAAACCTTGTAGGCACCGCGCATAATTCTTCTTTATTTCTGTATGCGTTCCGCACATCTTCAAAATATTCCTCCTATTTTCCTCAATCACAGAGGACAAATCCCTCAATATGCCTTTTTCCGCATAGGTTTCAACCGGCATCCCGTCCAGGACCAGCACATCAGGGCCTTTTCCCGCCATAATTTCCGTAGTCAGAGTCTTTAATGCGTCCGAAACCGTCATGCCGTCTTCTCCTGACAGTGCAGCCTCATAGTGAACATATACATCTGCATGCTCTTTCTGAAAACCGCCGACGGCCTGCCGTATCGAATTGTCCTCATACAAAGAATATACCTTCAATTCCTTATCAGGCTTTGCGGGCGTATCTTCTGAATATGCAAATTTTAATATTCCCGCCCTTGCACCTGCTTCTTCATTGCCGTCTCTTTTTGCCGCTAACAGGTTCCGTTCATCCAGCATAAGCAGCGAACCCACATCCACAGAAAAACTGCCCAGAGAATTCAGTTCTCCGTCTATAAGCTGTTCCACAACACTTCCTCCGAACCGGTAATGGTACATCCCCTGTTCTGTGACATAATAAATGCTTTCTCCAGCGTCCAATGTATCAGCTGCACGTATCATGCCGCTCTCTGCAAGTCCGTTCTGCATCGCTTCTCCGGGACTTTGCTGTTCCCCAGTCTCGCTGTCATACAGAAGCACCTCTGAAATGCTCTGGAAAAGCAGCATTTTCCCCATTGCAAATGCAACGTACATATTTTCGGAGTTTCCAAACTCAAATGTCCGTACTACGCTGCCGTCTGCCGCATTTACCAGATAAAAGATCCCCTGATCGTCACAAATCAGAAGCCGGTCATTTCCCACAAACAAAATCTGCCTGACCAGGTTTACATAGAGTTCCTCCGCCTGCGGAAGTTCAAAAGGAATCCGGCCAAATGACCCGTCCGGTTCCATAAGATAGAAAATCTCTTTCATGTCGGTATCTGAGCCTTCATCATATACACATGCAACCCGGCCTCCTGACGATACAGCCGTATCGCGGACGTCATCCTGGAGCTCTTCCGGAAAATCGTATACCTTCTCCCATGATATACCCAAGTCCTTTGTCTCCCACACGCTTTCCCTGTCTTCACTGCATCCGGCTATCCGTATGGAGCCGTCTTCCAGCTTTTTCATATCATAGATAGAAGAAAATTCTGCCGGAAGGGACAGTTCTTCTTCTATATAGCGCCCCATTGCCCGGCCTCCGCTGTCATCCCCGCCGGCGCCGCCCGAACTTCCTGATGTTCCCTTTTTTTCACATCCGGCAAGGCTTGTAAACACCAATGCCGCCGAAAGTAAAATACATATCATTCTGTGAAAACCCTTATATTTCATCCGCTTTCCCTCCAATCATTTCGGTTCTGAAAGCAGAATATCATACTTTTCTCTAATCACCCTCTAAAATACCATTTATTTTTATAGATTTTTTAGAGTGATTGGAATGGGCTATTGACTTTAAACTACTAAAACTACTAAAATGATGTAGCGGAGCAAATCATGAAATCGCATTTAAACTGCACCCTAAAAGGCAGATGATACAAGGAGCAATATAATATGGAACGTATTCTGATTATCGAAGATGAAAAAGATGTCAATCAGCTATTGGCACAGAATCTGCAAAACAATGGATATGAAACCGTATCCGTCTGGGATGGACTTGACGGTGTCAGGCAGTTAAGAAACCAGCACTTTGACATGGTACTGCTGGATCTGATGCTTCCCTACAAGAGCGGAGACGAAATATTAAAAGAAATCCGAAAAGACTGTGACATTCCGGTTATTGTGATTTCAGCAAAGGATTTGGTAGGTACAAAGATTGACTTGCTGACACTTGGAGCAGATGATTATATCACAAAGCCATTTGATTTGGGCGAAGTAACCGCAAGAGTCATTTCCAATCTGCGGCGATATCATATGAAAGACCAGAAAAAACAACTCTCCTATAAAGAACTGACGCTGGATACCGAAAGCAAAACGCTCACAGTAAACGGCGCCGAACTGGAGCTGACAGCAAAGGAATACGGTATCATAGAATTATTGCTGCAGTCCCCAAACAAAGTCTTTTCAAAGGCATACCTCTATGAAACCGTCTGGGGATATGAGTATCTGGGCGATGAGAATGTCATCAAGACACATATCAGCAACCTCCGGACTAAGATGAAAACCCACAGCGAAACCGAATACATCGAAACAGTGTGGGGGCTGGGTTACCGGCTTGCAAAATAAACTTAACCTTTTCTTTACGATTTTACACAAATAACATGTTTTTTCTTAACGTTTATCAAACCTTTAAGCGCTATACTTTCCGTTATAATAAAATCATTCTTAAGAAATCTACATGACAGAAAGGATACATATTATGGGTAGTATAGTTTTGGAAACAAGAGATTTATCAAAACAATATCGATCTCAATGGGCATTGAACCATGTCAATCTGCGTCTGCAGCAAGGAAAGATTTACGGCTTAATTGGAAAAAACGGCGCCGGAAAGACGACACTGATGCGGATGATCGCAGGG
>Ga0137308_100509_pt1 | contig 61437 bp, 54 predicted proteins | sample Inofrocosms_June_FD_97181 | JGI IMG/M metagenome (GOLD analysis project Ga0137308, IMG submission 97181) | Mouse cecal microbial communities from Vienna, Austria - N-Acetylneuraminic and N-Acetylglucosamine D2O microcosms_June | ecosystem: Host-associated > Mammals > Digestive system > Large... | reverse complement strand
TATGGCACTGGCCTCTTACCATCGAAACAAGCTCTTCAATCCCCTCCTCATCTCTCCCAATAATTTCTTTCAGCCTCTCATTGTCAAAAATATCTACTATATTCTTTACAGCATCATGATAATCACTTTCAAAACAGATAGTATCGCTAATCGTTTTTTCTTTTATTTTCAAATATTTCTGTACAACTTCCGGGATATCATTTTTATTATCTTCCATATTGTCATTCTTTGAATCTGTGGAAAACAATTTTGTAAACTGAAAATCAAATTTTTCAGGTGCTTTATTTAGTATTTCATTTTCATTTGCAACAAGAAGTACCTTAACACCATCTCGCTCCACAAGATTATTGACATATCCCAATAATTTTGCTATTTCTATGTTGCTTCGCTCCACATCTTCAAAAACAAGCAATTTTTTACTTAAATCAACGGAAGAATACATTTTTTGCAGATCATCCTCAGACATATTTACGTCAATTCCAAATATCCCTGCCGCACCTTTAGCGATTGTTTTCGCTATAAGTTTTCCGGTTGCCAATACCTCGGAATCTTTATCTAATGCCTTCATCCTTAATTCCATATAAATACTTTTGCTTATATCTGAAAGAGTTTCAAGGCCATATAGTGAAATAACAATACATCCATTCTTTTTCTCCTTCTGCAAGAATGGAGTAAGTATCTTCTCAACATAGTATGTCTTTCCCGATCCTCATTCTCCTGTTAACATTATAGCAGTGTGTGTCTTGTCCTCTTCGAGATAATGTTTTATATAACAGTTTAATTCAGCGAATGTCATCATATCAGTCTTCTCCTCATTTTTAAAATACCCCCTACCCCTTCTAATCTATTCTATCATAAACTTTCTATTGCGTCATTTTCCTTTTGTCTTATAGTATTCCCCTCTTCTCATTTCACAAAAAGGCAGCCATCTCTGACCGCCTTTTCCAAAATCCTGTCATACACTTGCCTTTTCACTCTGCCGCAGCCTCTCCAGTATCATCGCTGCACCCTTCCGGGTATCCTCTACGATCTCTCTGGGAGTCATCTGGACATGGCGCAGAGAATTATATTCTCGGATCTTCCGAATATCCTCCAGATTAAAATCTTTACTCACTATCGGTTTCGTCATCATCCTCATCATCTCCTTCCAGCAGCACGGAGGGCGGATAGATCAGCAGATCCTTATAGCCTTCCAATGTCGTGATGGTCTTTACTCCCCGCACTGTCTTTACATTTACGATATGTTTAAAGTTCCAGGATGTAATAATATCACATCCGGCCAGGATCGCTGCCGCGATATGCTGGCAGTCATCAAAGCTCTTTTTCTTCAGGATGCCAAAATCAATGAATTTCTCCGCCAGCTCCACCGTATCCTCATCCGTGTGGACCAGATGGTACTGAACCTGTTTCAGATAGCCAAGGAGGATATCCAGCTTTTCCTGGCTGCAGCCGCTGATCTCATTCAGCACAATATCAGAGATATACACTTCATAGCGTCCCTGTCTGAACAGCTCCCACAATTCCAGCGTATCTTTCATTTTTTCCGGTGTGTCCAGCTGATACAGGTAGCTGACCACTGACGTGTCCAGATAAACCTTCAATTTACGCATCGCATGCCTCCCGTCTTTTATTCTATTCTACCATGAAACACCTGAAAAGTCATTCCCTGTATTTTTTAATTTTATCATCATCGTAAATCCAGGCAGTGTACTGTTCCTTTCTGTTACAGTACACCCAGCTTTTTCAGCAGCGCCACGCAGTCCTTCGCTCCCTGCTCATAAAGATACAGGCAGTCGTGATCCGCCACCAGCAGCAGCGCCTCCACATAATCCGTGATGGCCTTCTTTACATCCTCCGGCAGGTCTTTGATCTTCTCCTGCAGCTCCTTGCTCAGTCTGGCCACCTTGTCCTGCAGTTCCTGCTCCTCCGGTGACTTCTCATTACGCTCCCGCACTGCCGTTTCTGTCATCTCCCGGATCACCATCTCATAAATTTCTTCTCTGTCCATTTTCGTTTCACTCCTTTTCCAACCAACATAAACGGAACTGTTCAAACAGTCCATATCCAAAATCAATAAAATATTTTCCTCTTAGTTTTCACGTTTCTGATATTTGTATGCGTCACCCAGTTCCACCGCGCCATTGAGACGTTTCACCTCCTCCACGCACTTTGCATGGAGCCTTCGGAAGACACTTGCCGCCATGATGTTGGTGATGTTCCGGAGCCTCCGGGCATCAAAAGGGGAAAAATCTAGGTTTGAACCAAAGTGAATTTTGCAAAAAGCTAGGCATAAAGCAATCCACCCTATCCAGTTATGAGAATGGAACGGTATCTCCGTCCAACGAGGTACTCTATGCCATAGCAAAGCAATATCACGTTTCTTTGGATTGGCTTTTTGGCATTTCAGACAATGAATTTTCTTTATCGTCTATGGGCGATATTATCAGTTTTCTTTTAGAGTTGAACGAATTAAAAGAATTGCGCTATGAACTGGAAATCAACGATAAATTTTTCAATGACATAGAAACCGAAGATAACCGTTGGTATGCCAATATTAAATTCTATGGGAATGAAAAAGGACACTTGTATAATGCGGATATGTGTCAATTCCTTGCTTCACTGAATGAGAGCCGGGAAAGTTTTGAATCCTACTTTACGCCAAAAGATATGTTTGATATTTGGAAAAAACAGAAAATTGCTGATTACTCCACCTTGCCAGTGACAAAGAAAGTGTATGAGGATATAGACAATGCTACAAGAATGAAACTCCGGCAAGTGGCTTTTCCTTTTGTTTGCTATTATTTTTAGACATTAAGAAACCGCAACCCCTTGATTTCTCAAAGGATTGCGGTGCTTATTTTTATTATTTGGCTCTAATTACAAGATTACTCAATGATTGTAGCAACCCTTCCAGAACCTACTGTACGTCCACCCTCACGGATAGCAAACGTAAGACCCTGCTCCATAGCAATCGGATGGATCAGCTCAATGCTCATCTCTACGTTATCACCAGGCATGCACATCTCTGTGCCTTCAGGAAGGTTACATACACCTGTGATATCAGTTGTTCTGAAATAGAACTGCGGTCTGTAGTTATTGAAAAAAGGAGTATGACGACCACCCTCGTCTTTCGTCAATACGTAAACCTGAGCCGTAAATTTTCTGTGGCAGGTTACAGAACCGGGTTTAGCAAGAACCTGTCCTCTTTCGATATCTGTTCTCTGGATACCACGAAGCAGAACACCGATGTTATCACCAGCCTGTGCCTCATCCAGCAGCTTACGGAACATCTCGATACCTGTTACAACAGACTTCTGTGTCTCTTCCTTAACACCGATGATCTCAACATCATCAGACATGTGCAGTGTACCACGCTCAACTCTACCTGTAGCAACGGTACCACGGCCTGTGATAGAGAATACATCCTCGATAGGCATAAGGAAAGGCTTATCTGTGTCACGCTGAGGATCCGGAATATACTCATCAACTGTGCTCATCAGCTCCATGATCTTGTCGCCCCACTCGCTGCTGGGATCTTCCAGAGCTTTCAGTGCAGAACCTTTAACGATCGGGCAATCTGTGAACTCATACTCTTCCAACTGCTCTGTGATCTCCATCTCAACCAGCTCAAGCAGCTCAGGATCGTCTACCATATCGCACTTGTTCATGAATACTACGATATAAGGAACGCCTACCTGACGGGACAGAAGGATGTGCTCTTTGGTCTGAGCCATAACACCGTCTGTAGCAGCTACAACAAGGATAGCGCCGTCCATCTGAGCAGCACCTGTGATCATGTTCTTAACGTAGTCAGCATGTCCAGGGCAGTCAACGTGTGCGTAATGTCTCTTATCTGTCTCGTACTCAACGTGAGCTGTAGAGATTGTGATACCTCTTTCTCTCTCTTCCGGAGCCTTATCGATGTTCTCGAAATCTGTAGCAGTGTTACCTGCAACTCTCTCGGAAAGTACTTTTGTGATCGCTGCTGTCAATGTCGTCTTACCATGGTCAACGTGACCAATGGTGCCGATATTACAATGTGGTTTGTTTCTTTCAAACTTAGCCTTAGCCATTTTTAAAGTCCTCCTTAAAAACTAGATAAATTTAAAATTGTTCTGTTCAATCAGCTATCTTTGATTATATTAAAGATTGCCAAGATTTTCAAGCATTATTTCGTTTTTACACACAAAACCTTTGTTTTTTCTTCGCTTTTATTTTGTTTTAGCTGCCAAAACTTTTTCTCAAGATAAAGTTTCTTCACCCTTTATTTTGCCTTAGCTGCTAAAACTTTTTCTTGAACGCTCTTCGGCACCTGCTCATACTTCTCGAAGAACATCGAGTAGTTACCGCGGCCCTGTGTCTTGGAACGAAGGTCTGTGGAGTAACCGAACATCTCAGCAAGCGGAACATAACCTTTTACCATCTTGCCGCCGCCGATATCTTCCATACCTTCGATTCGTCCGCGGCGGGAGTTGATATCGCCGATTACATCGCCCATATACTCTTCGGGCATGGTCACTTCCACTTTCATGATCGGCTCAAGCAGAACCGGGTTTGCCTTCTTCATGGCTTCCTTGAAGCACATGGAACCTGCGATATGGAATGCCATCTCGGAGGAGTCAACCTCATGGTAGGAACCGTCGTATACGTTGGCATGAACGCCAAGTACCGGGAAGCCACCCAGAACACCGGCTTTGGAAGCCTCTTCGATACCTTCGCCGACAGCGGGGATATATTCCTTCGGAATCGCACCGCCTACTACGCTGGTCTCGAACTTGAAGGTCTCTTCACCGTTCGGATCCATGGGCTCAAATTTAACTTTACAGTGTCCGTACTGTCCACGACCGCCGGACTGTTTCGCATATTTGTATTCCTGATCGACAGGCTTTGTGAAGCTCTCTTTGTATGCAACCTGCGGTGCACCCACGTTAGCCTCTACCTTGTACTCACGAAGCAGACGGTCAACGATAATCTCCAGATGCAGCTCACCCATACCTGCGATGATCGTCTGGCCTGTCTCTTGATCCGTGTGTGCACGGAACGTAGGATCTTCCTCGGCAAGTTTCGCCAGTGCCTCACCCATCTTGCCCTGACCAGCCTTGGTCTTAGGCTCGATCGCCAGCTCGATAACCGGCTCCGGGAATTCCATGGACTCCAGAATAACAGGATGACGCTCGTCACAAATAGTATCACCGGTTGTGGTAATCTTAAACCCTACTGCCGCAGCAATATCACCCGAATATACTTTGTCAAGCTCTGCTCTCTTGTTGGCATGCATCTGCAGGATACGTCCCACACGCTCTTTTTTGTTCTTCGTCGCATTCAGCACATAGGAACCGGAGTTGATCGTGCCGGAATATACACGGAAGAACGCCAGCTTGCCGACAAACGGATCGGCCATGATCTTGAATGCCAGTGCAGAGAAAGGCTCTTCATCGGAAGAATGTCTCTCCACTTCGTTGCCGTCGCTGTCCACACCCTTGATCGCAGGGATATCTGTAGGTGCCGGCATGAACTCCAGAACAGCGTCCAGAAGCTTCTGAACACCTTTGTTTCTGTATGCGGAACCACAGCATACAGGTACTGCCGTACACTCGCACGTACCGCGGCGCAGCGCCGCTTTCAACTGATCAACGGAAGGCTCCTCGCCCTCCAGATACATCATGGTAAGGTCGTCATCCAGCTCACAGATTTTCTCCACCAGTTCATCATGGTAGAGTGCGGCGTCGTCCGCCATATCCTCCGGGATATCTGTAACCGTGATGTCTTCTCCCTTATCATCATTATAAATATAGGCTTTCATCTCAAAAAGATCGATGATCCCCTTAAACTCGTCTTCCTTACCGATCGGTAACTGAAGAATAATCGCATTTTTACCCAGTCTTGTCCGAATCTGTTCTACGGCGCCAAAGAAATTAGCGCCCAGAATGTCCATCTTATTGATGAACGCCATTCTCGGAACATTGTAGGTATCAGCCTGCCGCCACACGTTTTCTGACTGCGGCTCAACACCACCCTTTGCACAGAACACGCCCACAGCGCCATCCAGTACACGGAGGGAACGCTCAACTTCTACCGTGAAGTCAACGTGACCGGGAGTGTCGATAATATTGATACGGTGCTCCAGCGCGCCCGACTTGGGTTTACAGTTCTCTTCCAAGGTCCAGTGGCATGTTGTAGCGGCCGATGTGATCGTGATACCTCTTTCCTGCTCCTGCTCCATCCAGTCCATGGTAGCAGTGCCTTCATGAGTGTCACCGATCTTATAGTTAACACCAGTATAATACAGGATACGCTCTGTCAATGTGGTCTTACCGGCATCAATATGAGCCATAATACCTATATTTCTGGTTCTCTCTAACGGATATTCTCTTCCAGCCAAGGTTTTTTCCTCCTTATGATAATTCAAAACACAATAGAAAGAGCTTAGAAGCGGTAATGTGCAAATGCCTTGTTGGCCTCTGCCATCTTGTGCATGTCTTCTTTTCTCTTAACGGCTGCGCCTGTGTTGTTAGACGCATCCAGGATCTCATTGGCAAGTCTCTCTTCCATGGTCTTCTCGCCTCTCTTACGAGAAAACATTACCAGCCAACGAAGTCCGAGAGCCTGGCGTCTGTCCGGACGTACTTCGATCGGCACCTGATAGGTTGCACCGCCGATACGTCTTGCCTTAACCTCCAGAACAGGCATGATATTGTTCATAGCCTCCTCGAAAACGTCAAGTGCCGGCTTACCTGCCTTATTCTCTACGCGGGCAAATGCTCCGTATACAATCTTCTGGGCTACACCTTTCTTACCGTCCAACATGATATTGTTGATCAGCTTGGTAACCACCTTGTTATTGTATAAAGGATCTGCCAATACATCTCTCTTTGCAATATGTCCTTTACGTGGCACGTTTCTTCCCTCCTTATTATCATTAATAATTCATCGGTACTCACATGTGTCCTCTAATTCAATGTGTCCGTGCGGTTTTCTACGATCAGCGGCATACGCCGCCCGCTATTTCATAAGAATCCCAACACTAAATTAGTTCTGTTTGTGGTCCTGAAATTCACAACCTAAAACCCTGCTCAACCTACTTGCCTGCTTTAGGTCTCTTGGCGCCGTATTTGGAACGAGCCTGCCGTCTGTTAGCAACACCAGCTGTATCAAGAGTACCTCTGATAATGTGGTATCTTGTACCAGGTAAGTCTTTTACTCTTCCGCCGCGGATCAGAACAACACTGTGCTCCTGCAGATTATGACCTTCACCGGGAATATAGCTTGTCACTTCGATTCCGTTGGAAAGACGTACTCTGGCGATCTTTCTCAGCGCTGAGTTAGGCTTCTTAGGAGTTGCTGTCTTAACAGCTGTGCAGACACCTCTCTTCTGCGGAGAAGATGTATCGATCGCCGTCTTGTGAAGGGAGTTGTAACCTTTCAACAAAGCCGGTGCGGTTGACTTCTTTACAGATGTCTGACGTCCTTTTCTAACTAACTGGTTAAATGTTGGCATTCTTTTCACCTCCTGTTGTAATAAATGAACCTTCTGCGTGCAACACAAAAAAATGCATTCACACGCACTAAATTAGTATACTTGCATGTGAATGCATTGTCAACCTATTTTTCTGTAAAATCGCTTAAAAACCCTGATTCTGACCGGAATCTTTACTCCACGACTTCCATCTCGGCTCCGGCTTCTTCTAAAGCCTCATCCTCGTCGAAATCCTCCGCTTCGTCCAGTTCGGCCATTTCCAGATCGTCTTCTGTCTCATCCGCTTCCAGATCTTCGTCCGGATCCAGCGCCTCGGTCTCCACATCGATCAGTTCTTCGTCTTCATCTGCTTCTGCCGGGATCTCAAATCTCGGTCTTCTGACGAATCCGTCATCGAAACGCAGTTCCTTCTCCGCCGCCAGACGGCTCAAAAGATTCTCATCCGTGCTCAACCGTGTGTCGCGGTAACGCTTCATTCCTGTGCCGGCCGGGATCAGCTTACCGATGATAACATTCTCTTTCAGGCCGATCAGGGAATCTACCTTACCCTTGATCGCCGCCTCCGTCAGCACCTTCGTGGTCTCCTGGAAGGATGCCGCGGACAGGAAGGAATCGGTTGCCAGCGCCGCTTTGGTGATACCGAGCAGGATCTGCTTGCCTTCCGCCAGCTCTTTGCCTTCTTTGAAAAGCTCCTCGTTCATGTCCTCATAATCCAGCACATCCACCAGTGTACCCGGCAGGAAATCCGTGTCGCCGCTGTTCTCGATGCGGACTTTCTTAAGCATCTGGCGCACGATGACCTCGATATGCTTGTCGGCGATATCAACACCCTGCAGACGGTACACTCTCTGTACCTCGCGCAGCATATAATCCTGCACCGCACGGATTCCCTTGATCTTCAACAGGTCATGAGGGTTCACACTACCCTCTGTCAGCTCGTCGCCGGCCTCAAGCACGGCCCCGTCCATGATCTTGATTCTGGATCCGTAGGAGATCAGATACGTCTTGGACTCCCCGGTCTCATTGTTGGTGATCACGATCTCACGTTTTTTCTTCGTATCCTTAATGGTCGCCACACCGCCGAATTCTGCGATGATCGCCAGACCCTTCGGCTTACGCGCCTCGAAAAGCTCCTCTACACGGGGAAGACCCTGCGTAATATCGTCACCGGCCACGCCGCCCGTATGGAAGGTACGCATGGTCAGCTGTGTACCCGGCTCACCGATGGACTGCGCCGCGATGATGCCGACAGCTTCACCTACCTGCACCGCTTCGCCGGTAGCCATATTGGCACCGTAACATTTCGCACAGATTCCCACATGGGATCGGCAGGTCAGGATCGTCCGGATCTTCACTTCTTCGATCGGCTCACCCTTCTCATTGACCCCGGTGCTCAGAATCCTGGCCGCACGGGCGGGTGTGATCATGTGATTTCTCTTCACGATCATTCTGCCGTCTCTGTCTTTGATATCTTCACAGGAGAATCGTCCTGTAATTCTGTCTCCCAGACCTTCGATGGTCTCCTTACCGTCCATGAACGCCTTCACCACGATACCCGGAATCTCTTCCCTGCCCTCGCAGCAATCGGTCTCGCGGATGATCAGTTCCTGAGATACGTCAACCATACGTCTGGTCAGGTAACCGGAGTCGGCTGTACGCAGCGCCGTGTCGGAAAGTCCTTTACGTGCGCCGTGGGCGGACATGAAATACTCCAGTACGTCCAGTCCTTCACGGAAGTTGGACTTGATGGGCAGCTCGATGGTTCGTCCTGTGGTATCCGCCATCAGTCCGCGCATGCCGGCCAGCTGTTTGATCTGCTGGTTGGAACCGCGGGCGCCGGAGTCCGCCATCATATAGATATTATTATATTTATCCAGTCCGGACAGAAGCACCTCTGTCAGCTCCTTATCCGTCTCGTTCCAGGTCTCAACGACCGCACGGTATCTCTCTTCCTCCGTGATCAGACCACGTCTGAAATTCATGGAGATCTTGTCAACCGTAGCCTGTGCCTCCTCCAGCATCTCGGATTTTCTGGCCGGCACGGTCATGTCGGAGATGGAAACCGTCATCGCGGCTCTCGTCGAATATTTATAACCTGTGGACTTGATCAGGTCAAGCACCTCGGCGGTCCTCACCGCGCCGTGGATGTTGATGACCTTCTCCAGTATCTGCTTTAACTGCTTCTTGCCCACATGGAAGTCTACTTCCAGTTTCAGCAGGTCTTCCGGGTTGGTTCTGTCCACATAGCCCAGATCCTGCGGCAGGATCTCATTGAAAAGAAATCTTCCCAGCGTGGATTCCACATTGCCGGTCACAGTCTGTCCGTCCGGCGTCTGTTTGCTCACCCGCACTCTGATCTTTGTATGCAGGGTACATGCCCCGTTCTCATAGGCCAGAATGGCCTCGTTCACATTCTTAAAGAACTTGCCTTCTCCCGTTGCCCCCGGCCTTTCCTGCGTCAGGTAGTATATACCCAGCACCATATCCTGAGACGGAACCGCCACCGGTCCGCCGTCGGAGGGCTTCAACAGGTTGTTCGGAGAAAGCAGAAGGAATCTGCACTCCGCCTGCGCCTCCACGGACAGCGGCAGATGAACCGCCATCTGGTCACCGTCGAAGTCGGCGTTAAATGCCGTACATACAAGAGGATGCAGCTTGATCGCCTTACCTTCTACCAGGATCGGTTCGAAAGCCTGAATACCGAGTCTGTGCAGTGTAGGAGCACGGTTCAGCATCACCGGATGCTCTTTGATCACTTCTTCCAGCACATCCCACACCTGCGTATCCAGCCGCTCCACCAGCTTCTTGGCATTCTTGATATTCTGGGAAATGCCTCTGGACACCAGTTCTTTCATCACAAAAGGCTTAAACAGCTCGATCGCCATCTCCTTGGGCAGACCGCACTGATAGATCTTAAGCTCCGGCCCGACCACGATAACGGAACGTCCGGAATAGTCCACACGCTTACCCAGAAGGTTCTGACGGAAACGTCCCGACTTACCTTTTAACATATCGGACAGGGACTTGAGCGCCCTGTTACCCGGGCCCGTCACCGGACGGCCTCTCCTGCCGTTGTCGATCAGCGCGTCCACCGCCTCCTGCAGCATCCGCTTCTCGTTGCGGACAATGATATCCGGCGCGCCCAGCTCCAGCAGTCTCTTCAAACGGTTATTTCTGTTGATGATCCTTCTATAGAGATCATTCAGGTCACTGGTGGCAAAACGACCGCCGTCCAGCTGTACCATAGGACGTAAATCGGGCGGGATGACCGGGATCGCATCCATGATCATCCATTCCGGCTGGTTACCGGACTCCCTGAACGCCTCCACCACTTCCAGTCTCTTGATAATGCGGGCACGCTTCTGCCCCGTAGAATCGCGAAGCCCCTCTTTCAGCTCCACCGCCTCCGTCTCCAGATCGATGGCTTCCAGCAGCTCCTTAATGGCCTCGGCGCCCATGCCTACACGGAATTTATTGCCCCAGGTCTCTCTGGCGTCCTGGTACTCCTTCTCGGAGAGAACCTGCTTATATTCCAGATTACTCTCACCGCCGTCCAGCACGATATAGGAAGCGAAGTACAGTACCTTCTCCAGCACGCGCGGAGACAGGTCGAGTATCAGACCCATACGGCTCGGAATACCTTTAAAATACCAGATATGGGAAACCGGCGCCGCCAGCTCGATGTGGCCCATACGCTCTCTGCGGACGCTGGCTTTGGTCACCTCCACGCCGCATCGGTCGCAGACCACGCCTTTATATCTGATTTTCTTGTATTTACCGCAGTGGCACTCCCAGTCCTTACTGGGCCCGAAGATCTTCTCACAGAAAAGACCTTCTTTTTCCGGTTTCAATGTTCTATAGTTAATAGTCTCAGGTTTGGTAACCTCTCCCCGGGACCACTCTCTGATCTTCTCGGGTGATGCCAATCCGATCTTAATAGCATCGAATGTCATAGGTTGATAAGTTTCTTGTTTCATATCTGACATCTTCAATCACCATGCTCCTTCCAGATTATATGTTACCATGTACAGCCGTCCCTGGTAACATGATGCTCACGCGAAAACGGAATACCGGTCTTAAAAAATCTCCGTCTCTTCTTCCGCAAAGTCAGCGTCCATCTCATCTTCCGCAAAGTCCTCTTCCTCTTCGCTGGTCACAAGCTCTCCGCTGTCTTCGTCAAACTCCTGCTTCTGATATCCCATCGAACCAAGAGATTCCTGCTCATAGTCATAGTTTCTGGAGTCACCCTCGATCTCGTAACGGTAGTCGTTCTCACCGTAATCGATCGTTTCCATGATCTCAACTTCTGTCTGGTCATCCCGAAGCACTCTCACATCCAGACCCAGAGACTGCAGCTCCTTGAGCAGTACCTTAAAGGATTCCGGCACACCGGGTTCCGGGATATTGTCACCCTTGATGATCGCTTCGTAAGTCTTGACACGTCCGACAACATCATCGGATTTCACTGTCAGGATCTCCTGCAGCGTGTAGGCCGCACCGTATGCTTCCAGCGCCCACACCTCCATCTCACCGAAACGCTGCCCGCCGAACTGCGCTTTACCGCCCAGAGGCTGCTGCGTTACCAGCGAGTAAGGACCCGTAGAACGCGCATGGATCTTATCGTCTACCAGATGATGCAGTTTCAGGTAATGCATGTGTCCGATCGTAACCGGCGAATCGAAATATTCACCGGTCCGGCCGTCCCGCAGCCGCACCTTACCGTCGCTGGAAATCTCCACGCCTTTCCACACCTCGCGGTGCTCTCTGTGATCGGAGAGATACTGCATGATCTCTTCCGAAATATCATCTTTATGCTTCTCCTCGAATTCTTCCCATTCCAGATTAACATAATCGTTGGCAAGTTTGAGGGTTTCTGCAATGTCATCTTCCTTCGCACCGTCAAACACCGGCGTCGCCACGTTAAAGCCCAGCGCCCTGGCAGCCAGGGACAAATGGATCTCCAACACCTGTCCGATATTCATACGGGAAGGCACGCCCAGCGGATTTAACACGATATCCAGCGGACGGCCGTTCGGCAGATAAGGCATATCCTCCACCGGCAGCACGCGGGAAACCACACCCTTGTTACCGTGACGGCCGGCCATCTTATCCCCTACGGAAATCTTTCTCTTCTGTGCGATGTAAATGCGTACCGCCTGATTGACGCCGGGTGAAAGCTCGTCGCCGTTCTCCCTCGTAAACACCTTCGCATCCACAACGATACCATATTCGCCGTGGGGCACTTTCAGAGACGTATCTCTTACTTCTCTCGCTTTCTCACCGAAGATCGCACGCAGCAGTCTCTCCTCCGCAGTCAGCTCGGTCTCCCCCTTCGGGGTTACCTTACCCACAAGGATATCACCGGCACGTACTTCCGCACCGATGCGGATGATACCTCTGTCATCCAAATCTTTCAACGCCTCGTCACCCACGCCGGGAACGTCTCTGGTGATCTCTTCCGGCCCCAGCTTCGTGTCCCGGGCCTCCGCCTCATATTCTTCAATGTGCACGGAGGTGTAGACATCCTCCTGTACCAGTCTCTCACTGAGCAGCACGGCATCCTCGTAGTTGTAGCCTTCCCAGGTCATGAAGCCGATCAGCGGGTTCTTGCCCAGCGCCAGCTCGCCGCCCTCTGTGGACGGGCCGTCCGCGATCACCTCGCCCTGTGCCACATGGTTGCCCTTGAACACGACAGGCTTCTGGTTATAGCAGTTGGACTGGTTACTGCGGGAGAACTTGGTCAGATGGTATTCATCTTTCTCCCCGTCATCGTAAGTCATCCTGATCAGGTCCGCCGATACAAAGTCGATCGTACCTGCCTTCTTCGCCACTACACAGACACCCGAGTCCACGGCTGCCTTCGGCTCCATACCGGTTCCCACCACCGGGGTCTCCGTAAAGAGCAGCGGCACGGCCTGTCTCTGCATGTTGGATCCCATCAGCGCACGGTTGGCGTCATCGTTCTGCAAAAACGGAATGAGTGCCGTCGCCACAGAGAATACCATCTTCGGCGACACGTCCATGTAATCGAACATGGCCTTCGGATATTCCTGCGTCTCCTCCTCGAAACGTCCGGAAACACTGTTCCTTGTAAAATAGCCGTTGGCATCCAGCGGAGCCGATGCCTGCGCTACATGATAATTATCCTCTTCATCCGCCGTCATGTAGACTACCTCGTCGGTAACGCGCGGATTCTGGGGGTCGGTTTTGTCTATCTTACGGTAGGGCGCTTCAACGAATCCATATTCGTTGATCCGCGCATAGGATGCCAGGGAGTTGATCAGTCCGATGTTCGGACCTTCCGGCGTCTCGATGGGGCACATTCTGCCGTAGTGCGTATAATGCACGTCGCGAACCTCGAATCCGGCTCTGTCACGGGACAGACCGCCGGGACCAAGGGCGGAAAGACGTCTCTTATGCGTCAGCTCACCGAGCGGATTGTTCTGATCCATAAACTGGGACAGCTGGGAGGAACCGAAGAACTCCTTCACGGCAGCCTGTACCGGTTTGATGTTGATCAGCACCTGGGGGGAGATCTCGTCCGCATCATGGGTGGTCATTCTCTCACGGACCACTCTCTCCAGTCTGGACAGACCGATGCGGTACTGGTTCTGCAGCAGTTCCCCCACTGCACGGATACGTCTGTTGCCCAGATGGTCGATATCGTCATCATTGCCGATACCGTACTCCAGATGGATATTATAATTAATGGAAGCAAGGATATCTTCCTTCGTAATATGCTTCGGAATCAGTTCGTGCACATTCTTGTGGATCGCTTCCGCCAGCATCTCCGGATCGTCGCTGTACTCCTCCAGGATCTGCTGCAGCACGGGATAATAAACCAGCTCCGTGATGCCCAGTTCCCTGGGATTGCAGTCCACGAAGTTAGTGATGTCTACCATCATATTGGAGAGAACCTTCACATTCTTCTCCTCCGTCTGGATCCATACAAAAGGAACCGCAGCATTCTGAATGGCGTCAGCCATCTCCGCGGTAACCTTCTCGCCCGCTTTGGCCAACACTTCACCCGTGGTCATATCCACCACGTCCTCCGCCAGAATGTGGTGTCTGATCCTGTTGCGGAACATTAACTTCTTATTAAATTTATATCTGCCGACTTTAGCCAAATCATATCTTCTGGGGTCAAAAAACATAGCGGTGATCAGACTTTCAGCGCTCTCCACGCTCAAAGGCTCACCGGGACGGATCTTCTTATATAACTCCAAGAGACCTTCCTGATAATTCTCGGAAGTATCCTTGGCAAAACTGGCCTCGATCTTCGGTTCTTCACCAAACAATTCTCTGATCTCATCATTGGAACCCACGCCCATGGCACGGATCAGCACCGTGATCGGCACCTTCCTCGTTCTGTCCACGCGCACGTAAAACACATCATTAGAGTCTGTCTCATACTCTAACCATGCGCCTCGATTCGGGATGACGGTGGCGGAAAACAGTCTTTTTCCGATCTTATCATGTCCGATTCCGTAATAAATGCCCGGAGAACGTACCAGCTGGCTGACGATAACACGCTCGGCACCATTGATCACAAACGTACCGGTCGCTGTCATCAGCGGCAGGTCGCCCATGAAGATCTCGTGCTCCGTGATCTCGTCCTTCTCCTTATTAATCAGGCGAACCTTCACCTTAAGAGGCGCCGCGTAAGTAGCATCTCTCTCTTTGCATTTCTCAATAGAGTACTTCACATCCTCTTCGCATAACTCAAAGTCCACAAATTCCAGACTTAAGTGTCCGCTGTAATCCGAGATAGGAGAGATATCGTCGAAAACTTCTTTCAGTCCTTCCCTAAGAAACCACTGATAGGAGTTCTTCTGAACCTCGATCAGATTCGGCATTTCCAGGACTTCCTTCTGTCGTGCATAGGTCATACGCGTATTTCTGCCGGCTGCAGTCTTACGGATTCTGTTCTTTTCCATTGACACTTTCACCCCGTTCCTTATGATTTGATGCTTATCAGATTGCCTGTCTGAATACCTGTCGGCATGAAATTATAATACAAATAAGCATACCACACCACAATAGTGCATTTTCCATTCTACTACAAGTTTTTTTGCGAGTCAACGATTATTTTCTTAAAAAACACGAAAAACGCAGTAAAACCGCTCATGCGGACTATGTAAAAACATGTCCGGCATGAACGGTCTTCTCAGCTTTCCGTGCTCCTGTCGATTATTTCAGAGTAACCTTTGCGCCCTCAGCTTCCAGCTTAGCCTTAACATCCTCAGCCTCTTCCTTGGATGCAGCTTCCTTCACCATCTTCGGAGCGTTGTCAACCAGGTCTTTTGCTTCCTTCAGACCAAGGCCTGTCACTTCACGAACAACCTTGATGACCTTAACCTTGTTCGGGCCAACCTCTGTCAGCTCAACGTCGAACTCTGTCTTCTCCTCAGCTGCTGCTGCGCCGGCATCTCCGCCTGCTGCTGCAACGACTACACCTGCTGCTGCAGATACGCCGAACTCCTCTTCACATGCTTTTACTAAATCATTCAGCTCTAATACTGTTAACTCTTTGATCGCATCAATAAATTCCTGAGTGGATAATTTTGCCATTATTTTTTACCTCCATGATTTTTGTTTGATAATATTTAATGATAAGCTATACTGCCTTTGTTGAAGATTTATGCTTCTGCCGGAGCTTATTCCGCCGCAGGAGCTTCCTCTGCTGCGGGTGCTGCCTCTGCAGGTGCACACTCGGACGCGCCGCCCTTCTCCGCGATCTGATTCAGTACGCGGGCCAGGTTCGCAACCGGTGACTGCATGCTGCCAAGCAGTCTGGACAGCAGTTCTTCTCTGGACGGGATCTTGGATACATTCTCAATTCCCTTAGCGTCATAAAGCGTGCCCTCTACGACACCGCCCTTGACTTCGAGCGCATTTGCTGTCTTCGCGAATTTGCACAATACTCTGGCGGGCGCCGTTGCGTCCTCTTTGGAAACAGCAAGCGCGCTGGGGCCTTCCAGATAAGGAATCAAAGCTTCGAAATCAGTGCCCTTAAATGCGAAATTCATCATTGTGTTCTTGTAAACCTTGTAGGTGATCCCGGCTTCACGAAGCTGCTTACGAAGCTCTGTATCCTGCTCTACCGTAAGTCCGCGGTGATCGACCAGAACGACTGACTGTGCATCCTGGATAACAGCTGAAATCTCTTCTACGATCGGTTTTTTCAGTTCAACCTTTGCCATTACATTTACCTCCTTATAGATTTTACGCCGATAGGAGTCTTCTATAAAAAATCCTCCCTGAAGACAGGGAGGATGAAACAGACTACAATATATCTTACAGCAGCTCTTCTCCTCGGTAGGCGGTATCCTTACGCCGTCACTACGGCACCTACTGTCTTCGGCATGGTTTTAACAACCTTGGATACTATACCACAACGGGATCGGTATTGTCAACTGTTTTATCAAGATTCTCTGCGGTTTCCGGCTCATCGCATATCCTGCTGATATCGTCAAAGGTCAGACTGTCATCGGGCTTGGAAAGCTCTACGCTCATCTCCCCGAAAGGTGTCGTGACCATAAGGATCTTCGCCCCGTCGGCCCGGGTGATGATCCTGGTATCCGAATCGGCCTCGTCCTTCCCGGCCGCCTCTTTGGCTGCCGCGATCTCCTCCTCGATCTGTTCCCTGATGGCATCCTCGGCAGCGTCTACTTTCTCCAGAAGTTTCTTCCACTCTTCCTGGGTATAGGCTTCGGCGCCGATCTGGATCTTGGGCTGGATGTCACCGTTCTTTATCCTGGCACGCATCTCTTCCATTTTCTCCAGCAGGAACTGCCTGTAATCTGTCTCCTGCCCGTCTTCCCTCCTGGCCGCATCCGCCTTCTCCTGCTCCCCGCTCTCCTGCGCGGACTTGATAACATCGCCAAATTCCTCCGGCTGACGGCCGTTTTTCTGCCGCACCGCATCGCGGGCCGCGAACTGCTGCATAATAAAAGGATTGTTATTCGCGATCTCCATACCGCTCCCCCTCCCTGTGCCGGATGCATCCGGCTTTCACATCTTTCTTCTAAAATTATAGTAAACGAAATTTCTAATGTCGTTAACTATAACAGTACCGTAACAGTAATACGATCCCTGCCCGAAAAAAGTTTCACTTTTCCGGGAAATTTATCAAAATTTTTTTATGACATAACCGTCATCATCAATCTGTACGCTGCCGGACAGGCCCCGCATATAATTGAGGATCCGGCGCTTCTCCTCCCCCTGCACAAGCGATGTCTTACAGCCGCTCTGCAGGCAGGGGATAAACTGCAGGCTCTGCAGGCCGTTCTCATTCAGCACCACTTTGACCATGCCGGTATCCACCGTCTTGGAGTTGAACCAGAAGTTGCCCAGGCTGTACACGACCGGCACCCCGTTTACCATACTGATCTGCTGCAGGCAATGAGGGTGCGCGCCGATGATCAGGTCTGCGCCTGCCTCCGCCACCTCCGGCGCCTGCTTCTCCTGCGCCCAGTCGATGGTATCCTGATTCTCCGTACCCCAGTGGAGGAAAACGATTACGAAATCGCTGTTCTGTCTGGCCTCCCGCACCGTCTCCAGAAGATTGTCGCCGTTCCAGCAGCGAAATACCCCGGCGGAAGTATCCGTCGCGCCCTTCGTGTCCGGATTGTCCAGCCGCTCGATCTGGGTGGCGGCCACGAAGGCGATCTTCATATTATTGATGATGTAGTACACGGGCCTGCGGGCCTCCTGCAGGTTACGGCCTGCGCCCACATAGGCAATGCCGGCCTGCGCCAGCGTATCCATCGTATCCAGAAACGCCGTCTCGCCATAATCGTAAGCATGATTGTTGGCAAGCGACACCAGATCCACACCCAGATCTCCCAGATAGGACACGGTCTGCGGTCGGGCGCGGAAGGTAAACTGCTTCTCCGGCGTAGGCGTCCCTCTGTCCGAATAGGGAAATTCATTGTTGAGCACCATGATGTCCGCGCTTCTCATCTCCTCGATCAGGTCCGGCGCGATGCCCGCCGAGATCTGCCCGCCGTTCTGCTGCAGCTTACTCATTACCGCATAGCCCGGATCGAATAAAATATCCCCCGCAAACGCAACTGACACCTGTGTCGGGTCCGCCGCGTCCTTGGCATAGATATTGTTTTCCACCATATAGGCAGGATCGTTCAGCACATCCGCATACTTGTCGTTGACATTCTTGATCTCCTCGATCTGTTCCTCAATCTGCTCCATGCTCTGCCCCGTCTGCACGGTTGCACCGCCTGTGTCCCGCTTGGCACTCACCTGAAAATGGCTCATCTCTCTGGACTTCGCCGGTTCTATGATCCATTGATAGGAAAGCATGGCAAAAAGCCCTGTCGCTACAACACAGGTCAGCGTAATACAGAAAGGCCCTATGAACCTGGATCTCCTCTTCTTTCTTCGTCTCCTCATGAATTCCCCTTTAGTCCCGTTTGCAAAACAGAAAAGATTCCCACCGTCTCCGACAGGAATCCTTTTTATAAAAATTAATATTTCGCTGTGTTAACCTTTACACCAGGACCCATCGTAGTTGCCAGTGTAATGCTTCTTAAGTACTGGCCTTTTAACGCTGACGGTCTTGCCTTAACGATCGCCTCCATCAGTGCATCGACATTCTCCTGCAGCTTCGCTTCGTCGAAGGAAACCTTGCCTACCGGAACATGGATGATGTTGGCCTTGTCCAGTCTGTACTCGATCTTACCTGCCTTGATATCGTTGACAGCCTTGGTAACGTCCATCGTTACCGTACCTGCCTTCGGGTTCGGCATCAGGCCCTTGGGACCGAGGATCTTACCGAGACGTCCTACAACGCCCATCATATCGGGAGTTGCTACAACCACATCGAAATCCAGCCATCCGTCATTCTGGATTCTGGGGATCAGCTCGTCGCCTCCTACGTGATCGGCTCCTGCCGCCTCAGCCTCGGCAATCTTGTCACCCTTGGCAAATACCAGTACCTTCACGGTCTTACCTGTACCGTTGGGCAGTACGACCGCACCGCGGACCTGCTGCTCCGCATGACGTCCGTCACAACCGGTCTTAATATGAACTTCTACAGTCTCGTCAAATTTAGCTGTCGCTGTCTTCTTAACCAGAGCGATGGCATCTGCTGTATCATAGAGCGTGGAACGATCTACCAGCTTCGCCGCCTCTGCATATTTCTTACCATGTTTCATGTCAAATCCTCCATTACTCTTCTACTGTAATACCCATGCTTCGTGCAGTTCCGGCGATCATGCTCATCGCTGCTTCCAGGCTTGCCGCATTCAGATCAGGCATCTTGGTCTCGGCGATCTCCTGGAGCTTCGCTTTGGAGATTGTAGCTACCTTGGTCTTGTTCGGAACCGCGGAACCGGATTTGATGTTGCATGCTTTCTTCAAAAGAACTGCTGCAGGGGGAGTCTTCGTGATGAAACTGAAGCTTCTGTCTGCATAAACCGTGATCACAACCGGGATGATAACGTCACCCTTGTCGGCTGTCCTTGCGTTGAACTGCTTCGTAAATTCAACGATGTTAACACCGTGCTGACCCAGTGCAGGACCAACCGGCGGCGCTGGCGTAGCTTTGCCAGCAGGAATCTGTAACTTGATATATCCTGTAACTTTCTTTGCCATAATGGCACCTCCTAATATAATGTGGTACGGGCGTATGATTTCGGCACCGCCGAAATCAAACTCCCACAGTATATCTAATCCGCCAGGCGGAATAAATATCTCTTACATTCTTCTTACTTCTGCAAAGCTGATCTCCACAGGAGTCTCCCTGCCGAACAGCTCCACATTGATCGTCGCTGTCTGCTTGCCGAAATCCATCCGCTGCACAACGCCGATCGTATCCTTCCAGACACCGGCAACCACTGCAATGGTATCGCCTTCCGCAAAATCAACGCTCACATTCTCTGTCTTGATACCGAGCGGCTTCATCTCCGCCTCGGTGAGCGGCACCGGCTTGCTGCCCGGTCCGACGAATCCCGTGACACCTCTTGTATTCCTCACAACATACCATGTATCGTCATTCATGATCATATTGATCAAAACATAGCCTGGAAACATTTTCTTCTGAACGGTCTTACGGGCGCCGTTCTTCATCTCCACAACATCCTGCATAGGCACTCTGACTTCCAGAATCTCCTCTTCCAGATGTCTGTTCTCGATCGTCTTCTCGATGTTGGCTTTTACTTTGTTCTCATACCCGGAATAAGTATGAACAACATACCAATTTGCTTCTGCCATACTGATTACCAGCCTTTCTCAGAACTTAAAGCGTCTTAAAATTTAAGCGTTGTTATGAAATCCACACCATACTGCATACCGAAATCCAGCACCGTGATGATCAGTCCGACAATGACGGAGATAACGACAACCGCAACCGACTGCTTCATAAGGTCCTCTCTGTCAGGCCAGGTAATTTTCTTAAATTCAGTCTTTACACCATTCCAGAATTTTACAAGTTTGGATGTTTTATCTGATTTTACGGATTCTCCCATACTAATCCTCCATTCTCATAAAATCGACGGTTATTTTGTTTCCTTGTGCAGAGTATGCTTCCTGCAGAATCTGCAGTACTTCTTCGTCTCCATTCTGTCAGGATGTGTCTTCTTATCCTTGGTCGTATTGTAGTTACGCTGTTTGCACTCTGTGCATGCTAATGTGATTCTCGTACGCATTTTGCTACCTCCACGTGTATTGGTCAATCATCTGATCCACTGATTTTAAGCATAAAAAAAAGACCTAAATCTTATCTCGTGCAAACACTATAGCACACGGCGCTTTTGAAGTCAACCTGTTTTCCAAAATTTATTTCCATACAAATTTGTATATTTTGCAGAATTTCTCTTTATTTTTACCAATGTATGAACGATATATATGATATAATAAATTACGGCTGAAATGAGTTGTGTCATGCGGCTCATACCAAATAAAATCGATACACACGTACCCGCATCTGATGTCTTACAGGCTAAGGACAGCCTCCAGGAGATGTCGATGGATCAGGAATATCCGGTCCATTTCACGGAAGAAAGGAGGGGCTATGTCGAATACAATCGGTAATTTATCTAACGTCTACAACTTTTACATGACCACATATGCACCAAAGTCCAGTTCACCTTACGATTCTCATAAGAAGAGCGAGCTTCGCCGTGTATATAATTCCATTGTCAAAATGAATAAGGAATCGCCGCTGTTTATCCTGGATACCAGCCGCAGTTCCCAGCAGTTTGCCATCAGCGTGAAAGAGAACGCCAGAGAGCTGCGCAACACCATCGCTTCCCTGGGTGGTCTTGACGAAGAGGAACTTCTGAATAAGAAGGTTGCCTTTTCCAGCAATGAGGAGATTGCTACTGCTTCCTATATCGGTTCCGCAGGACAGAATGCAGATGCCCCCTCCTATGATATCGAGGTGGATCGTCTGGCTACGCCGCAGGTCAATATGGGGAAGTTCCTTCCCGCCGATGAGCCTGTCGCGCTGGCGCCTGACACCTATTCTTTTGATGTCAGGATCGAGGATCTGAATTACGAATTCCAGTTCGGCATCCGGCCGACAGATACGAACCGCACCGTACAGGCGCGTCTTGCCCGGCTGATCACCAATTCCAACATCGGTATCACCGCGAGCGCTTTCACGGACGAAGACGGTTCTTCCTATCTGCGCATGGAATCCAACACGACCGGCGTGAAGAACGGCAATTCCCGCATTTTTCATATATCCGATAACCGCACGAGCAAGACTTCCGGCGCGGTTGAGTATTTCGGGCTGGACTATATATCCACGCCGCCTTCCAACGCTTCCTTCCTTGTGAACGGAGAGCCGAGAAGTTCCGCTTCCAACCGTATTGCCCTGGATCGTATCTATGAAGTGCAGCTGACAGGTGTGAGCGGCGAGGACGGCGCATATGCCTCCATCGGCCTTAAGACGGATGTGGATTCCCTGGCCGAGAATGTCAACACGCTGGTAAACGGCTACAATACTTTTCTCAATGCCGTCTCCGAATACAAGGACGAACAGCCCAAGAGCAGCCGTCTCTTCAACGAGATGAGCGGTGTGGCAAGAGTTTACGCCAACGACCTTACCAACGTCGGCCTGAACCTGAATCTGGACGGCAGACTGGAAGTGGACGACGATACGCTGCGCGAGACCGCCATGAGCGAAGATGCCAAAGAGGCATTCCAGCCTATGAAGAGTTTCACAAACTCTGTCCTGCGCAAGTCCAACCAGGTGGCTCTCGACCCGATGAACTATGTCAACAACACCATCGTGGCCTACAAGAACCCCGGCAAGAACTTTGCCAGCCCTTATATCACCAGCGCCTACAGCGGCATGATGTTCAACGGCTACTGTTAAGACTATGATAAGATAAAGAAGACAGGTCGATTCGGCCTGTCTTTTCTGTCGGCAGATTACAGCGGAATGTTGCCGTGTTTCTTCTTCGGTCCCTCGGCCGTTTTATTCTTAAGACCTCTCAAAGCCTTCACCAGCGCTGTCCTGGTCTCTTCCGGCTTGATGACCTCATTTACATATCCTCTGGCCGCCGCCACATAAGGATTTAAGAACCGTTCCTCATACTCAGCCTTGCACTGTGCCCGCATGGCTTCCGGATCCGCCGCATTCTTGATCTTGCGCTTAAAGGCAATATTGACCGCACCGTCTGCCCCCATGACCGCGATCTCGGCGATGGGCCACGCATAGACGATATCCGCCCCCATCTCCTTGGAATTCATGGCGATGTAGGCGCCGCCGTAGGCCTTACGCATGATCAGCGAGATCTTGGGCACCGTCGCCTCCGAATAGGCATAGAGGATCTTCGCCCCGTGCCGGATGATGCCGTTGTGCTCCTGTGCCGTGCCGGGCAGGAACGCAGGCACGTCGATCAGCGTGATCAGCGGAATGTTAAAGCAGTCGCAGAAACGGATGAATCTGGCGATCTTGTCGGACGCATGATAGTCCAGAGAACCGCCCATGGAGTTGGGCTGGTTGGCCACGATGCCCACCACTCTGCCTTCCATCCGGCAAAAGCCCACCACCGCATTGGTGGCAAATTCTTTCTGTACCTCGAAAAAGCTGGCCTCATCCACGATACAGTCTATCACTTCCTTGACGTCATAGGCATGGCGGGAATTATCCGGGACGATATCCCTGATCTTGGCCGCCTTCGCCTTCATGGCGGAAGCCACCCGTCCGTTTTCCACTTTGCCGAACACCTTGCCCACCTTCGGCAGGATACTCTGCCGCTCCACATTGTTGATCACCGGCGGTTTCTCCGTCCAGTTGCCCGGCAGATAGGAAAGCAGCTTGCGCACGCCCATCAGGCATTCATTCTCCGTGTCGTAGGTAAAATGGGATACGCCGCTTTTCTTCGCGTGTACCTGTGCACCGCCCAGCTCCTCTACCGACACCTCCTCATTGATGACCGTCTTCACCACGTTCGGGCCCGTGATAAACATCTTGGAGATATCTTTTACCATAAAAATAAAATCACAGATGGCCGGCGCATAGCAGGCGCCGCCGGAGCATGGCCCGAGAATGACCGCGATCTGCGGGATCACGCCGGATGCTTTCGTATGCCGCAGGAACATGCCGCTGTAGCCGCTGAGCGAAGAAATCCCCTCTTCAATACGGGCGCCGCCGCTGTCGTTGATACAGATCAGGGGCGCCTTCATCTCCATCGCCATATCCTGGATCCGGCAGATCTTAAAGGAATGGTATTCGCCCAGCGTACCGCCGATCACCGTGAAATCCTCACTGGCCACAAACACCTGCCGGCCGTCAATCTCGCCGTATCCGGTCACCACGCCGTCTCCCGGCACTCGCCTTTTATCCAGATCGAAGTCGTCAATCCTCGACTCCAGAAATCCGTCCACCTCCACAAAAGTTCCCGGATCGAGCAGTACTTCAATCCTCTCCCGCGCCGTCATCTTGCCTGTGGCATGCTGCTTGTCGATTCGGTTCTGACCACCGCCCAGGAGCGCCCGCGCTCTCCTGCTATCCAATTCTTTAACAGCCTCGTTCCAGTTCATAACGCCTCCTGTTGCTTCTTTACTCATGATATGGTTTATTTCTTTTCTCTTTTATTTCATTTGACTATCCAATACTTTGATAATCAAACTATCTTTTTGTATTATAGGCAGAGTATCGTTCCTTGTCAATACTCTGCCCGGAAAAATTTCGATCATAATATCATGATGCTCACGTCATGGCCGCCACTGCGTCAAGCGCCGCCGCGATCACCTTGTCCATATCATAATAGCGGTACTGTCCCAGCCGCCCGCCGAATACAATATGCGGCCTGCCGGACGCCAGCTCCTGATATTTCTTAAGCAACGCGCTGTTGCGCTCGTCATTGACCGGATAATAAGGTTCATCCCCTTCCCGCCACTCTGCCGGATACTCTCTGGTGATCACTGTGCCCGGCTGCGTGCCGAACTCAAAATGCTTATGTTCGATCACTCTCGTGTAGGGAACTTCCCGCTCCGTGTAATTCACCACCGCATTGCCCTGATAGTTGTCACACTGCGGCATCTGTTCCGTCTCAAACCGAAGGGAACGATACTCCAGATGGCCAAGACTGTAGTTGAAATACTCATCCAGCATACCCGTATAGACTACCTTCCGGTAAGTATTCCCCGCATGGTCCGACACCACAATGCCGTCCGCCGTCTCCTGCTCCACCGCAAATTCCCGGTAGGAAACGCCTGTCCGCACTTCAATCCCCTGCAGCATTTTCTCTACCATGGCAGTATATCCGCCTACGGGAATGCCCTGATAACGGTCATTAAAATAATTATTATCGTAAGTAAACCGCAGCGGCAGGCGCTTGATGATAAACGCCGGCAGTTCTTTACAATCCCTGCCCCACTGCTTCTCGGTATATCCTTTGACCAGCTTCTCATAAACGTCGGTGCCCACCAGAGAAAGCGCCTGCTCCTCCAGATTCTGCGGATCCGTGATCTGCAGCGCCCCGATCTGCTCTGCAATTCTTGCTTTGGCCTCAGCCGGCGTCACCACACCCCACATTCTGCTGAAAGTGTTCATATTAAAAGGGAGATTATACAACTCTCCCTTATAATATGCGATCGGTGAATTTATATAATGATTAAACTCGGCAAACCGGTTCACATATTCCCAGATCTTCCTGTCGGATGTGTGGAAAATATGCGCGCCGTACTTGTGCACCTGAATATCCAGAACCTGCTCTGTGTAGATATTGCCGGCAATATGCGCCCGCCTGTCGATCACAAGCACCTGCCTGCCCTGTCGCTTCATCTCGTGGGCAAAGACCGCGCCATACAGCCCTGCCCCCACGATCAGATAATCATACCTGCGCCCCATACCTTCTTCCTTACAAAGGCCAGTACTCTCTTCACACTTCATCAATTCTCCTCAACCGCCTTATACTTATCCAGCTGCGCATAATCTTCCATCAGTTCCAATGCTTTCTTGCGCCCTGTCTTATTCAGTTTCACATAATACTGCATCACGCGGTTCTCCATAATCTTACTTCCAAGCACGCTCTTCTGATTAAGCGGCGTAAAGTCAACAGGATTCAGGTTCAGTTTGTCACACATTCTGATCACAGTACCATAGGCCATCCCCTCGATGCCTCTGTCCAGAGCAGTAACCAATGTAGAGTACGGAATTTCCATCTCAATGGCGAACTGTCTGACACTTTTGTACTGTTTCAAAATTTCTGCCTTCAAAATCTCTGCCTTTGTCATAGTAGTCCCTCCTATTAATGTATGATTCTGGTTATTTATACACAGTTTACCACAAACTTCTGCGAAAAGGAAGCACCCAATCCGATATTTTAACGGTATTTCGTCATCATCGGCAGGTTGTTGTGTTTTCAGACATTTTTTTGTGCAATAAGTATAAATAAAAATGATATTGTCGGAACAAACAGAAAATGCTAATATGAAATAAACAGGAAAAACGAAGAGGTGAGCCCATGCTTCCAGTTTCAGTATGCATGATCGCAAAGAACGAAGACAATCACATAGAAGAATGTTTAAAAAGGCTGCGTCCCTGCAGGTTCGAAGTCATTGTGGTGGACACGGGTTCGGTGGACAGGACCGTCGAGACCGCCCAAAAATATACCGACAAAGTATTTCACTTTGCCTGGTGTGATGATTTCAGCGCCGCCAGAAATTTCTCGATCCAACAGGCATCCAATGACTGGGTGCTTGTCATAGACTGTGACGAATATCTGGAGAACGTCAATCTGGCAGAACTGGAGGACGCGCTGGAAGCCAACAGCCGCTGCGTCGGCATGATCGTCCGCAACAATCCCTACATCATCCAGGGCGTCCGCTCCATTATGTCGGAACGCATCGGCAGGCTTTTTAACAGGAAATACTGCCATTATGAGGGCTGCATCCACGAGCAGGTCTGCACACTGGACGGCCGGGAGCCGCAATCCTTCCAGATTCCCCTCACCTTCTACCATGAAGGCTACGTCACGGAGTCAGAGAAGCGTATGCGCGCCACCCGCAATCTGGAGATGCTGCTCCATGACCTGAATCTCAAAGGCCCAAGCCCCTACATCTATTTCCAGCTCGGCCAGAACTATATCTCCCTCAACGATATGGAGAAGGCGGCCCATTACTATAAGCAGGGACTGGAACTGGATGCCGACCCCGAATCCGCCTTCGTGCAGAGTATGGCGGAGACTTACGGCTACTGTCTGCTGGATCTGGCCAAATACGATCTGGCCATGGCACTGCGGGATAAATATGAACTCTTCTCCCACCGGGCGGATTTCGTCTACCTGATGGGTATGATCTATATGAAAAAAGGCAGCTACGCCAAAGCGATCGAGGAATTCCGGAAGGCCACAACCCTTTCCACCTGCTCCCGCAAAGGCGTAAACAGCTACCGAGCCAACTACAATATCGCTTCCATCTATGAGACCATGGGGAATCTGGAAGAAGCAAGACTTTATTATAAGAAATGCGGAAATTATGACCCTGCTGTCAGAAAACTGCGGGAACTGGCCTGAAAATATGCCTGTTTATGCGCACTGCGACAGCGCTGTTCCATGCAATGCACTGCGGCAGCGCTGGTGCTCTGAACAGCTGTCAGAAGTCAGTCTGTTATGTTATAGTAAACGACATAACAAATTTCTGTTTCCGGCTCTTACAGAAGCCATATACGGTAGCTTCTGCAAGGCCGAAAATGAAATTTCTAATGTCGTTAACTATAAATAGAAAGAAGGAGGCCGCCGTGACGCCTGTATCCGTGTGTATCATTGCCAAAAACGAAGAGGCCCATATCGAAGAATGCTGCAAACGTCTGCAGCCCTACGGTTTCGAGATCGTGCTGGTGGATACCGGCTCCAAAGACCGCACCGTGGAGCTTGCCCGCAGATACACCGACCGGATCTTTTCATTCGACTGGTGTGATGATTTCAGCGCCGCCAAAAATTATGCCCTTTCCAAAGCCTCCCATGACTGGATACTTTCACTGGACTGTGACGAGTATATCGAGACTATTGATATGAAGGCGCTGCTAAAATGCATGGAGCGCCATCCCGCTTCCGCCGGCCGCATCCTGATCCGCAACCGCTTTACGGAGAACGGTCAGACCGCCTTTGAGCAGGTGCGGGTGAGCCGGTTCGTCAATCGGCGGTATTATCATTTCGAGGGGACTGTTCATGAACAGCTGGTGCCAAGGGCCGGAGAAAAGGTCTGCGATACAGATACGGCCGGAGCAGGCGCGGCCCGGCCTCTAAAATATGTCTACCCGGCTCCCGTCACCGTGCTCCATGTCGGCTACGACGGTTCCGAAGAAGAGATGCTTAAGAAATCAAGACGCAATATCACCCTCCTGGAAAAAGAACTGCAGGAACAGGGGGCAGACCCCTACCTCTATTTCCAGCTGGGACAAAGCTACCGCAGACTTCATGATTACGAGAAAGCCGTGCAATACTTTGACTCAGGTCTTGCCATGGACGTAGACCCGGCTCTGGATTATGTACAGACCATGGTGGAGTCCTACGGCTATACGCTGCTTGACCTGAAACGAAATCAGGATGCGCTGAATCTGCTCGGCGTTTACGAAGAATTCTCCGGGCGGGCCGATTTTGTTTTCCTGATGGGACTGATCTATATGAATAACGGGCTCTTCGATCAGGCCGTCGCCGAGTTCCAGAAAGCTACTACTATGGAAGAGTTTGCCGTAGAAGGTGTGAACAGTTACAAGGCCGACTATAACATCGGCGTCATCTATGAATGCGCCGGATTTCCCGAAGAAGCACGAAAAGCATACCGGCGATGCGGCGGGTATGCCGCTGCGAAAGCGCGACTGGAGCTGCTGTAACAGCACCTGCCGTATACTGACCGGAATCTACTGCACGTTGGAGGTTAAGCATGGATGCCCATGCGGCCCGCTAAGCGACAGGTTGAGCATGATGGAGGTTTATTATGGAAATACATGAATCTGCAGAAGATTATTTAGAAACCATATTGATCTTGAAAGAACGCACCGGACAGGTCCGCTCCATCGACATCGCCACAAAGATGAACTACACCAAACCCAGTATCAGCGTGGCAATGAAGAAGCTGCGCGAAAACGGCTATATCGAAATGGATAAAGACGGTTTCATCACCCTCACGCCTTCCGGTCTTGAGATTGCATCCAATATATATGAACGGCACAAAGTGCTGACCGGCTTTTTCGTCGCGCTGGGTGTCAACGAGAAGACCGCAGCGGAAGACGCCTGCAAGATCGAGCATGACCTGAGTGAAGAAACCTTTGAGAAGATCAGGGAACATGCTCTGAAAACGATTGGATAGAGGCAGCGGCTGTCAGAGTTGATTGCTTCATACAACAGACTGTTTTTTACGAGGTTATTATGAAAATCCTGTTTATAGAATGGGCCAGTTTCGGAAACGAAGACATCAAAGAAGCATTTACCGCGGAGGGACATACTTTCGTCTGCTTTCCCTTTTCCAACAAAGACGGCAGGCAGGACAAAGAGATCGAGGCAGCATTGTCCGGTGTACTGCACAGAGAGACACCGGATGCCGTCTTTTCCTTTAACTTTTTTCCGTTGATCTCACAGGTGTGTAAGAAAGAGGCTGTCAGATATATCTCCTGGATCTACGACAGCCCTTATGTAATGCTCTATTCCTATACGGCAGTCAATCCCTGTAATGAAATCTATGTTTTCGACAGGGAACTTTATATGGAATTCCATAATGCCGGCATTCAGACCGTGCGGTATATGCCGATGGCAGCCAATACCGCACGGCTGGATAACATACGGCCGGCCGGTTCCGACGGTTCTGTCTGCCGGAATTTCAGTGACGATTCCAATGCTACTGTCTGCCGGGATTTCAGTACCGATTCCGACGCTTGCACCTCCCACAATACAGCTGCTGCCTGCAAGGACAGGAATCCGGTCAACTTCCCGGCGCAGCTTCCCATGTTATACGATATCTCCTTCGTCGGATCTCTTTACACGGAACAGCATAACTTCTACGACCGCATGACGAACCTGTCAGCATATGCAAAGGGCTATCTGGAAGCCCTTATGGCGGCGCAGATGAAGGTACAGGGATATAATTTCATACAGGAATCTCTCTCTCCCATAATGGACGACTTATATAAAGCATTGCCCATGGATCCTAATCCTGACGGCGTGGAAAGCCGGGAATATCTCTACGCCCAGTATGTGATCAACCGGAAGATAACGGGCCTGGAACGCTTCGACCTTCTTTCGGCCGTTACACAGCACCATACTCTCGACCTCTTTACACATGACACCAGTGTCACAATGGAAAACCTGCGAAATCACGGCACGGCAGACTATTACCGGCAGATGCCGCTTATTTTCAAACAGAGCAGGATCAATCTGAATATTTCCCTGCGCAGTATCAAAAGCGGTATTCCCCTGCGCGCCTTCGATATTATGGGCAGCGGCGGTTTCCTGCTGTCAAACTTTCAGACGGATTTTCTGGAACATTTCGTGCCCGGAGAAGACTATGTTTACTACGAAAGCAAAGAAGACCTGCTTTCGAAGATTGATTACTACCTGAGCCATGAAGATGAACGGGCCTGTATTGCACAGAATGGACATGACAAAGTTGCCACGGAGCATACGTTCCGGCACAGGGTCAGGGAGATGCTGGCGTAAGGCGGCTGGTCTGTGGCTTATTCACAGACCTGGGGCTCCTACTTTATGTTCCTGCACATCTCTTCAAAGGAAATCAGGTACACCCGTTCCTTTTCGCTGCAATACTGTGTCGTCTCTTCCTTAAAACCTGTTTTGGAAAAAATATAATAATATTTCTCTGGATACTGAAATAATTCGCCCCGCTCAAGCAGTCGCTCTACCACTTGGCGTCCTATCTTCTCATTTCGCCATTTACATTCTCCGAACAGAACCGTTTCTCCCGATATCGCCATAAGATCAATCTCTTCCTGTCGCCTTGCCCGAGCGTTATTGCCCCACCAACGCCCGATCTGCCCGATCGGAAAAGGCAGCTTCCCGTAGATTTCCGGCAAAAACAGATACTGTCTGCAAATAGTCTCAAATATCCGTCCCATAAAGTCATCATTTTGCGGCATCACTACCGTCTCATAGATCTGACGGCCAACACCGCACATAATGCTGCTGGAATTAGGCCTGACAAACCGATACCAGAACAGATACATACTGTCTTCGAGACTGTAAAGTGTACTTCTGCTGTTGGCGTTCTGTGTCATGGGAACCTCTTTCTTCACGATCTGCAATGCGATCAAGGAGCTAAGCTGATTACTGCACCCGCCAGATTCCAATCCGGTCTTCGTTGCGATCTCATTTAACCGGCTTGCTCCCGACGCAATCGCCGAAATGATGGAGTGGTAAGTCATTGGTTCTCTCAACTCCTGCTTCATTAGATTAATCGGCTCCTCAAACAGCCTGCCGCTTTCATCGAAAAAGAGCCGTATTATGTTCTCGTGCACATCTTTTGTGCCGTCAATGCGTGACAGATATTCCGGAATTCCTCCAGTCACTCCATACAGCAACGCCCGATCCTGTGCACTGTAATCCTTAAGCATTTCCCCTGCTTCCCAGAATGTAAACGGCCGAATCTTAAACTGCGCGGTCCGGCGCCCATACAGCGGACTCTTATATCCCAAAACCTGCTCTTCCATAAAACTCATGGAGGAACCGCATAAGATCAGGAACAACCGACTGTCTTTCCAACATTCATCTATATGTTTCTGAACCAGAGATGAAATCGTCGGATAAGAAGCTGCCAGATAAGGATATTCGTCAATCGCTATCACTATACGCCTGTGTTCACCCGCAAGCAGATCAATATAAGCTAAAGCCGCCTCATAATCCCTGAATTCCACATAGCTCTCTGCCGCAGGCGCATTATTTTTCCCCTGCATCAAAAAAGCTGCCGATAATCCACGCAGGTTCTCCTTCTTCGTTCCCTCAACCGCCATATAGTAGACACTTTCTTTGTCCTTCAGAAACTCTCTGATCAGCGTCGTCTTACCCACCCGCCGTCTTCCATAGACTACAGCAAATTCAAAGCTGTCGCCTGCGTATAGTGTATTCAGTTTATCCAGCTCTCTTTTTCTGCCAACGAACATACAACGTCCTCCTTCGAGATTTTTACCGTACATATCATAACCGTACAAATGCTAATCATATAATTACTAATTATTCAATTAGTAATTATATGATTAGCATATTTATACTATACTTTTATTTTGGTAAAAATACAAGACAAAAAAATATATCTATGTTAAACTTGAAACGGTTACATTACTGTTCATGATGTCCTGCACTCTGCTGCAGGACATCCGGTCGGTAACGCTGATTTATCATAATCCGACACAGACTATTATACCCAAAGGAGACACTATGCCTTACCCGATTTCGGTCTGCATGATCGCAAAAAACGAAGAAAAATATATAGAAAAATGTCTTGCCGCCATCCGTTCCCACGCAACAGAATCGGTGGCACTGGAAATTATCGTTGTTGACACCGGCTCCACAGACCGGACAAAAGAGATCGCAGCCAGGTATGCGGATAAGGTGTTGGATTTTGTGTGGGTGAATGATTTCAGCGCGGCACGGAATTATTCGATCTCACAGGCATCATATGATTATATCCTGTCACTGGACTGCGATGAAATCATTACACAGCTGGATCTCGACCAGCTTTTTGCCTTGATCGAACAGCACCCGGAAGCTGTCGGTTTTATCGCCATCGACAACCACTATTTTTCCAATCAGACAGATACTGTTTACAGAGATCGCCTCGGCCGTTTTTTCCATCGCGGCTTCTTCCATTTCGATGCTCCGATCCATGAACAGGTAGTCCACAAACGAATCGGCACCCGCTACGAAAGTTATAACGCCCCGATAGCGGTTGACCACGTGGGGTATCTTGGCAGTATTGAAGCCCTGCGCCCCAAGGTGGAGCGCAATAACACGCTTTTATTTCAGGAACTGGAAAAAGACAGGGAGAATCCCTATCTTTATTTTCAGATCGGTCAGTCCTACAATATGATCTACGATTACGAAAATTCTTATAAGTACTATAAAGAGGCCCTTAACTATGATATAGATCCGGCCGAGGAATGGGTGCAGATGATGATCATCGCCTACGCTAACGCCCTGCTGCATACCGGCCGGGAAGTGGATGCCCTGCAGCTGGAAGCAATCTATGATGCTTTTGCCGGCACGGCGGATTTCCTGTGCATGATGGGTCGCATCTATCTTGCCAACGGACAGTATGTCAAGGCGATGATGGAATTTGTCAAAGCCATCCACTGTCCGGTTGCCAGAGAAAACGGTACCAATTCCTTCCTTCCCACTTATAATATCGGCTTGATCAATGAGATGATGGGCGATATCCCCACAGCGCTTACGCATTACCGTAACTGTGGAGAGTTCCCGCTGGCACTTCAAAAGATAGAAGAGTTAACAACTTTACATCATTCCAGCCATTTGATATAATTAAATCATCCAAAAACTTGATTGCTTTTTCTATAGAAAGTAGGTGATTTTATGCCAAATGGAGCTGAAATTATTAAAACTACTATTGATGAATTTCAAAAAGTTCAGGCCCATATGAGAAATGCAAAAGAAGAGAATGCATCCAAAACATATGAAGGCCTCAAAAAAGATTATCAGTCACTAAAAGCTGTGCTGACTTCTCTGGGCGTCAACCTTACAGAGATCGACGAAATAAAAGAGTAGATGCCATATTCAACGCAAAACGCTTCAAAATGGAGAAAAAGATGTAAGACCCGGCACCGATACCTGGCCTTACATCTTTTTTATCCAAACAGTCTCTCAAGTCCGACTTGATAGGAAAATTTCTCCTGCACCTTTCTTTTGCCGTTAGCGGCAATCTGCCTGCGCTCCTCCTCATGCGAAAGATAATACGCTGTTTTGGCAAGGCAGTCATCCAGGCTGTCAAACGTAACAATCTCTACCCCTTCCTCAAAATACTCCGCAATCTCAGGCTGCCAGTTCGACAGGACGAAACCGCCGCAGGCCATGATATCCAGAACTCTCAGCGGAATCCCTGCGTGAATGGAGCGAAGAGAAATGTTGAGATTAATTCTGCTGCCGGCAAAGACAAGCGGCATCTGCGTGTGATAGTCAACCGTGCCACAGTTGCAGAAATCCAGTTCCGGCAAAGCCGATGTATCCGAACCTGTGTATAACCTGAAATTGCTGCCTCTGTTTCCCGCTCCGTCATTGTTCGCGCTTATCGCAAACCGACCTGCCATCTGTGTCAGCAGAATCCGCCGCTCCTCCACCGTCACCTTTTTCTCAAGAACTGCCGCCAAAAGAATGTCTTCCGCTTTCGCATAGTAATCCTCCCCCAGCATCAGACCCTGCTTTTCCATCTGCACCTGTACCCTGCCCAGATCAATATTCCCATCCATGACGGCCTGCCGCAGGTAATCCTCATGATATGCAAAACACTGACGGCTGATACCGGACGCTATTGCCGCCAAGCCTGCTGCCGGCCGTTCTCCCTGCCCGCTGCTGCATTCTACAGCCCTTTCACTCATATCTTCCTGCTTTACGGCATCTTCCTCTCCAAACAGCCTGTCATAATAATTATGTTCATCCGTATACAGCGAGCCCACAAATGAAATATCACACCGGAATCTCTCCTTTTCCCGTGTTGTCGCCTGACTGATAACCGCCTCAAAACAATCCGTGTCCACCGCCAGCGGCACGTGATGAACCGTATTCACCCTGTAGCCTTCCAGCTGCCCCACCATCTCCCGGTCAAAAATACCGATATGATTGCAGGGAAGCCCAATCTGCTTTGCATACAGCGTAAAATGCGGGCAGTCATACACCCACGCATAATAAGGAATCTGACAGGTATTGCAGATCATGGAGACAATCGGAAAATAGTTGAACGAAACGACCGCCTCCGCACCCTGTGCATGGATAAACGGTATCATCTCCATCGCCAGTTCCATGTCCCGGGTGTAGTGCCTGCACTCCTTACGGAAGCAAACGACTTCGAAGCCCAGTTTTATTAAGTTGTCCATAAGGATCTGCTCGTTGTTTGCATTCCAGGAATATAATATCAGCTTCATCTGCCCTCCCCTTCACCTCTTTTCTTCCGGCACCAAATACGATCCGACAACACTACAATGGACACAGGACAATCCGGTTTCCCTTCCTATGCGCTGCGACTACTCAGTCAGATATTCCGCAATGAATTTCTCTTTTTCCCCATCGTAATTCTGCAGATTGATAAACCCGCAGTCATGCACGCACCATGGATCGTTCATCCATGGCACTAACACCCTATAGCCTTTTCGTCTAAACTCCATGCTCTGTGAGCAGTCATAGAAGTCCCATTTACAGAAAAGATCTTCCCGCCAGGGAATATCATACTGTGTCACCATCAGAAAGCCGTCTATCGCGTCCACTTCCATATAAGACAATTTTTCCGAAAACATATTGGAAAGCAGTTCCGTCTCATAGATATGCTGTTCATACAGCATGCCAAACCGGTCCGCATCCCACATCACACCCGTGGACGGCATCTTCTCCACCCCCACATTGCCGATCATGCCAATCTGTGGATCCGTCCTGAAAATACGCAGGCAGTCACTGATAAAATCCCGATTGATAATAAAAGTATCATGGTGCAGGTAGACCTTGTACTTCGCCCGGGAACACTGCATCGCCTCGTTGTAAGCCGAAGTCAGAGATTTCGCCTCTTCAACGGTCAGTACATTGACCTGTATGCCGTCCGGCACATGCAGATGATTGATGTAATGAATACATTCCTGCGCATACACAACATTATTCGTACAGATAATAAAGCAGAACTCCTGAGCGCTATCCGCACTCTCATCGCCGAATCCGCCAGCGCTGCCGCACAGCTCCCTGTCTGACATACCGGCAGAATCAGTAACCTCTCTGTCAGGTAAACTATCTCTGCCTGCCGTCCTCATAGCGCATTTATCTGGCATCTTCATACTGCCTTCATCTGCCGTCTGTCCTGGCAGCGCACCCTCGTTGATCACCCGTAGCACCTTATCCCTGTTCACAACGCCAAAATCGATCGCCCGCAGCAATTCATAAGAGGAGACCTGATTCTGCAGGAGAAACTGGTAGAATGACTCCAGCTCGTCCAGAACATCGAAATCAATTCGCCGCAGATAAAATTTCAACGCCGTATAGCGTTCCAGCAGCTCATCTACATCTGTTATCTTTGCAAAAAGCGTCGGCTGACCGGCCTCCTTCTCCCGCTCGTGGATCGTGCACAGATAGCATACCATCGCAAGATTGTTATCGTGCTCTGTCGTATCCTTATAAGAGAGTAATACTGGCTTAATATCATCGTATTTACCATTCTGCAACAGGTCATTAACCTGCCGCCTCAACTGATTGGCGTCCATATCTTTTCCTTCCAATTATCCCAGAAACAACAAATTTCTGCCGCTGTCTATAATCCCCGAACCATCTGAATTTACCGCTTCTGTGCCTTCACCGTATACTGGAATGTCTCATACATCCACGCCTCCGTATTCTCCGACAGTTTAAGCAGTATATTCATAATCTCCCGTTGCCGCCCGGATATGTCAAACACAGTTCCGTTGATGTCTTTGACTTCAAATCCTGCATTCTCAAATAAGGTCATTATCTCGTAGTAGGTAAAAAGATGAATGTGTGTCCTGTCCAATAGTCCCACGTCACTGTACCGAAATCTTCCTTCAATCAGCTCTTCCATCACCGAAATGTGCATCACGTTCGGTATGCTTGCAATAATATGACCATTTTCATGTAACAGCTCCCGGCACATCCTGACCACTTCCTCCGGATGTCTTAAATGCTCCAATACATCTCCAAATATGATATAATCAAATTTTTCCTCAAAGGGAATGGTCAGCTCGTCGATATTTCCATATTTCACTATCGCTGTATGCTTTGCTATCTCCACTGCCGCCTTGTTAATATCCAGACCATAGGTTTGACAATTCGGATAACAGGACTGAATCTCAAACAGCGTCGCACCCAGGTCACACCCCACTTCAAGCACCTTGAATTCCCGCTCGGACGGTTCCTTAATATACTTCATCAACGCCCTGTTGGGACGCAGATTAAAGTAATTCATCCCCCAGGCCGCTCTCATAAAGGTTCTGTCCTCTTCCCGCCACAGTTCTGTCCCGGCATAAATTTCTTCTCCCCGCCTAAAACTCTCCCATGCACATGCCCGACGGCACACTGTCTGCTCAAGATTATTCTGAATCATGCGAATCGTATAGTCTGTCAGCACGTCTTCCGGAGATTTCAGTTCTTCCCGAAACCGCCCGACTTTATTAAATACATTCCGTTTGATCGCCCAGATTCTCCAATTAGAGAATAACGTCTTTTGCGTCATCTTTCTATTCTGCTGAATCCGGCTGTTCTGGGCAAACATGGCAAGCACATCTCTGCCTGTAATCCTGCTGCCATCGTCATCATAATAATTAGTGACCGGATTTGCAGTCCCTGCATTTTCTGTATGTAAAGCTGAAATCAGCTCCAACAGACTTCCCTTTTCCGGATATACACCGGCTTCCATAAAGACAATATAATCCTCTGTCTCAAAATTTTCCAATACCGCATTCCACAGCTTGCCATAGCCCTGTACCCCTTCGTCAAACCACAGATATTCATACGATTGAGAAGAAAGCCAGTCCGCCGAGCCGTCTGTGGAACCGTTGTCCGCTATGATAATATTGGCAATACCGTCTACCTCAGAAAGCCATTCCAGAGTATCCTGAAGCTGTATCTTCCGGTTATATGTGGTCAGGATCACCGTTATCTTAAATGCATTTTTTTCTTTTATCGCAGGTATCTCTTCCCCATACTCCCGGATAAATTTAAGCCGTTCCATATCATAATTCATCAGGCTCACGCAGCCACTGTTATGAATACACCACGGTTTCCCCTGTCTGGGGACGACTACCTTATACCCCCGTCTTGCAAATTCCTTACTCTGTGAACAATCATAAAAATCCCACCCGTCAAATAGATCCTCCCGCCACGGAATATCATACTGCGTTATCATAAGGAAACCATCTATTACTTCTACCTGTGTCAAAACGTCGTCAGACATCCGGACCTCTTTCGTTTCGCGAACTTTCCAATTATACAGTGCTCCCTGTCTTGCCCCCTCCCACATAATGCCGGCAGTCGATAATCTGGAAGCCCCTACCATCCCGATCATTCCAATCTTTTCATCCTGTTCAAATACATCCAGAAAATCCTGTATAAAATTCCTGTTGATAATAAAGACATCCTGATGCAGGTACACTTTATACTTCGCATCGGAAGCACACATGCCTTCATTATACCCCGCCGTCATAGATCTGGCGTCTTCAATCGTCAAAACATTGATCTGATACCCATCCGGAACATGCAGATGTGCAATATAGTAAAGACACTCCTCCGTATACAACTGATCGTTGCTGCATATGATAAAACACACTTCTTTATCCTTGACACTCCTGGTCATATCGCTATCTCTCCATTTATCATCTTATCCTTAATGATCTGCAGGACTTTTTCTCTGTCTATATTTCCGCAGTACATAACAGCAAACAATTCCTGTCGCGATACCTGATTGACTATCAGAAACTGATTAAAAGCATCCAGACTGTCGTCCATGATGTCAAACTCCATTCTCCTGAGGTAAAACATCAATACAGTATAACGGCATACAATCTCATCCAGATTGTTCACCTTTTCAAAAAGTGTGCACTGACCGGCCGCCCTTTCCTGTTCACAAACGGAAAGCATGATCCTGGCAATCGCCAGATCATTTATCTGATCTATTATCTCAGTATCAGTCTCCAGCAGTGTGTGAATTTCCGCATACTGTCTTCTCAGTAACAGTTCGTCGAACCGCTCTTTTAAAATCAAATCCCATCTCACCTGCGCATCCATTCTGTTTCCCCTCTATTCATGAACCACAATCTCCTGTTACATCTGTATACTGTATTATCTCATCATTTCAATGCAGGTATTTTTTAAGAACCTCATGTATCGTCCGGACACTTTCCCGTGTTAACTGCATATCCAGTACGGTCTTCAGCAAATGGAATAACGGTTCCGATGATGCCTGCAGGTATCGGTCCTCCCGTACCTTCTGCATCCGGTATTCCACCACATCGGCATCGCAGCTCTTCGCTCTCTCATACAAACACTCGGCCGCCTCGAGAACCAACCGGTCGTCCGCATCACAAAACATAAGATACTCTCCGCCTGCATAGGAAATACCTACATTTCTTGCTCCACCCTGTCTGAGATTTTCAGACAGAGAAACAGCCAGAACCGAATCCGGAAACCGTTTCTCTGTCTCCGTTATCCTGTCCCATGTCCGTCCCGCATCCGTAGAAGCGTCATCCACCAGAATTATTTCCAGATTCTCAATACCTATGGTCTGATTGACAAGACTCTCGACACACCTGTCCAAATACTGCGCCACATTATAACAGGGAACTACAATACTTACTTTTTTCATCGGTACAGCTATTCTCCTCTCTCCGTCTCTGTTACCCAGTCTAACAGACTCTTGATCTTCTTTTCATAAGTATAATTGTTCATCGCTTTCTCATGACCGGCTCTCGCAATCTGTTCCCTCTCTTCTTCATGTTCCAGATAATAATCTACCTTCCAAAGCAATTCTTCCGGTGTCCGGAACATAACAATTTCTCTGTCTTCCTCGAACAGCTCAGCGGTTTCTTCACAATAATTCGTCAACACAAACCCGCCCGCCCCCATAATGTCCATGATACGCTGCGGCGTCCCGCCCTCTATCCCTTTCAGCGCGATATTCAGATTGATCCTGCTCACCGTGTAAATAAAGGAAGTCGCTTCCCCTGCTAGGACAGGCGGTCTCAAATGGACTTTGGGCATTACCGTCCTGTCTACCGCACTGTATGTATACAGATACACATCATGATCCTCCGCCAGCAGATTCAGGGTGCATACTCTTTCAATATTTGCCAGTTTACGAATCAGGTACGCTACTTCAAAATACCGCACATCTTCAATATTATACGGATTGCTGATCTTAAATGCAGGGCTTACCAGGCCAATATAGTCCAAAATCTCCTGTCCGGTCTGCCCATAGATCCTGTTGATCCCATCCCACTTAAAAGCCGCTTCTTCAAAAATACTGCAAAAATATTCCTGTATATTGGGAGGAATCAGATCGAGACACCTGTCATACTCATTTTTTTCATATAAATTAGCTATGAAGCTGATATCGTGGATATATTCCCGCACTGATATCGCCCCATTCTTCCCTGCCGCCCCCCTGTCGCTGTTCACTGACAATGGCTGATATAAAACGTGCGGACATCCGCCCTTCCTCATTCTCTCAGCGTCAAGCTTATCAAATACAGAATACCAGATATTATCCAGCGTTCCCATAACAGTATATGGTTTCAAATAAGGAGCATCCCAGATCACAGGTACATATTTGATTCCTGACCAATATGCCGCTACCGCAATATTATAGATCAGATGAATCGACATCAGATGCGTGATCCCATGCTCTTTAATATAAGCCACCACCGCATTGATCTTATCCTCATCCATATTGGATGTATCCTGGATTTCCGGATATTCCATCACATCATAGTTCAATTTTCTCAACGCATCCGTAATATAGGTCGCATCTGAGGAACCAAATACGTATAAAATCTTCATCCTGATAAACTTCCAATCTCCTATCGCTTTTTTGCACTATCTATAATATAATAAAAAACAGCACAAAAGTAAATCGCGAATAAGTGAGGCGCCAGATGTCTGTTTCCATTTATACAATGACCCATGTACCCTTTACACCACCGGAAGATCCTGTCTACATCCCGTTACAAGTTGGCCGTGCCCTCCATGACGGCTTCGGCTATCAGGGTGACGATACCGGTGACAATATTTCCGAAAAGAATCCATACTACAGCGAATTGACCGGATTATACTGGATCTGGAAAAATGTGAGCGTTCCAGGCTATCTCGGGCTCTGCCATTATCGCAGATATTTCCTGAATGATAACGGCTCACTCATGACAGAAAGCGATTATCTGCGTATCTTCGCACAATATGATGTTATTCTTTCCAAACCACAATCCGGTGACTTTGATTACCAGACCGTCTACGGCCGCTCCCATGATATCCGCAATCTGGACATGACCGGACAGGTTATCCGGGAATTGTATCCCGAGTATTACGCCACCTTCCGGCAAGTAATCGCTGGTACATCCTGTTATGTGGGTAATTTATTTGCTGCGCCCAGGGCATTATTTAACGCTTATTGTGAATGGCTGTTCTCTATCTTTTCCGTGCTGGAGACGCGCATTGATGTCAGTGATTACGATGATTACCATAAGAGAGTATTCGGCTTTCTGTCAGAACAGCTGTTGATCGTATGGGTGAAATACAACCGGCTTTCCTGTTATGAAGCCCCTGTCGGTCTGCTCCAGGAAAAGGCAGAAACCATAGAACTTAAGAAAAAACTTCAGACGCTGTTGTTGGAAGGCACCATCACAGATGCCTGGCAGTACCTGTGCAGCGCCCTGGATAAACGTCCCGATCTATCACTGGAACTGTCCGATTTCAGTCAGGACTTGACCGCCATCGAGCATATCCTCAATATATGCAGGATCGAAGAAGAAGAGGGACTGCCGACGCTTTTACAATTTTCAAGAGATCTGGGCACATTGCTTAGACATTTCCGTCTGCTGCTTTCAATTCTTGGCCATATGCAGAACAACACCGCCACAGACGAGGAAATCCGTTATCTATTGGACTGCCGCATCTCTTATAAAGCGATCGTTTATATGATGCAAAATTTTAAGCTGCTTTCCGATACTCCGCAGACATGGCTGAACACTTTCGCTCTCATTTATGCGAATGCCGGAGAATATCTGGCCTCTTTGTCTTTTCTGGATGAAGCCCTTGCCGTCTGCGAGACAAACAGAAATACTTTACACAATATCATCACCATACTGGAGCGTATGGGACAGACAGATCTCACTGCGGAATACCGTCAGCTTTATCATGCTGCTCCCAGAAGAATCGTAATTTTTATGGGCGGCGCCATTCCTGTACTAAACTATCTGGCCGAGCAATATGCAACCAGCGCAGAGGCCCTTGGTTGTACGGTTTACCGTTATGATAAATCCGACATGGAACAAAGTTATCAAAATCTGCTCCTGTTCCGCGAATACGGACTGGATGCCGCCATCGTCTTCAACAACGTCGGTTTCCAGATGTTTCTCGGCTCTGGTAAAAGCCTGTGGGATCAATGGGATATTCCATGCTACAATATAATCGTAGACCATCCCATGTTTTATGCAGACACATTGGATCATGCTCCTCAAAACGGCGTTGTCGTCTGTGCAGACCGTAATCACTGCAATTACATTGACCGATTCTACCCAACCGTGGGTAAAACCATATTCCTTCCCACTGCCGGACAATGCCTGAAACCGTTTGCCAAATTAAAACCATTTGCCGAACGTTCCATCGATGTGCTCTTTGTCGGCACCTATAAATACAATAACAGTTTTACCTATACGCCATTCGATATACAGCTGGCAGAGGAACTGATTCGTCATCCCGAAAGAACCTTTGAAGATACTGTAGAACATTGCCTTCTGGCACATCAAACCAGTCTGTCCGAAGATAAGCTGAAAGAATTGATCGAGAAACACTGCTTCGTTGATACCAATACCGGCTCCCTGTTTCGCCTGAATATCCTCCGGACTCTGGTCAATGCCGGAATCACCGTTACCGTATATGGAGATCGTTTTGAAATGACCGATCTGACGAACCATCCTAACTTTATCTACAAGGGACGATGTTCCACAGAAGAAGGAATCCGCCTCATGGAAGACAGCAAGATCGTCCTGAACCAGCTGGCATGGTTCAAAGCCGGCTCCAGCGAAAGAATCTATGAAGCCATGCTGCAGGGCGCCGTCTCACTCACTGACGCCAGCACATATTTAAGAGAAACTTTTGTTGAAGATGTAGATATCAAATTCTATTCCCTGGCGCACCTGGATGTCCTGCCGGATCTTGTCCGCTCCATCCTCAATGATCCCGCGCGCACGGAAATGCTGCGGATCAATGCCTACAATAAAGCCGCCCGTCAGCATACATGGCTGCATCGCACAGAAACGTTGCTTGCAGACCTGTAAACCTATAATTCAAAATCTCTTGTCAATAATTCCTCGATTGCTTCCTGTACCCCATGTCTACAGGCAAGATCCAGGATATCTGCTTTTACCGCATCCAGTATTCCAAATGCCGCCATCTCCCGGCGGTATTTGGACACAATATAGCAACCGCTCACAAGCTGATCCCCCACCCTGCATGTGAGGCTGTCTGTCGTCTTATGCACTTCCACTAATACTTCATCTACCAGCCCGATCTTCCACGCTCTGGCAATCCGCAGAACCAGTTCATAATCTTCAATGCAGCGCAGAGTTTCTTTGAATCCTCCAGATTGCATCAGACACTCCCTGCGGGCCAATATGGTCGGTGTCCCGATCACATTCTGTCTAAGCAGGAATCGAAACATATCACCTTCCAAAAGACCTCTGTCATATTCATAAGAAGGCACACAGAATCTTCCTCTTCCTTCTCCGCGTTCTCCCGCCATCCTGCAGTAGACCAGGCCAACCTCCGGCGGAAGTTCCTGCATCCTCTGCATCTGCAGTTCCAGCTTACAGCGCCTCCATTCATCATCGCTGTCCAGAAAGGCCACATAATCGTATCTGCTTTCCCGTATCCCTACATTTCTGGCATATCCGGCTCCATGATTTCCTTCCAGCCTGATATATCTGATTCGCTCGTCAGCAAACTGCTCCACAACCATCCGCGTTTGATCGGTCGAACCGTCATCCACAACGATGATCTCATAATCTTCATAAGTCTGACACAAAATACTGTGGACAGCCCTGCCGATCACCGACTCTCTGTTATAAGTTGGTACAACGATACTGATTTTCTCTTCCATCATCGATTATATCCTTCTTAAGTCAAAAACAAAGGCCGACATATGTCAGCCTTTGTCCGTTCTGCATTACATTACATTTCCTGTTATTAGCCAAGCAGAGACAGTGCCAACTGATTGGACTGATTTGCCTGTGACAACATGGATGTACCAGCCTGCTGCAGGATGTTGTTGTTAGCGTATTTAACCATCTCTGTAGCAATATCCGTATCACGGATTGCTGCTTCCGCAGATGTTGTGTTCTCTACGATGTTATCCAGATTGCTGATGGTATGGTCAAGCCTGTTCTGGATTGCACCAAGATTGGAACGCTGCTCGGATACGTCCTTAATCGCGTGTTTCGCAAATGCGTTCAACGCTGCAAAATCTGCTGCCGTAGGCGCATTATCGGTATCGATTGCCATATTTGCATTAACTGCAACGCCACCTGTAGTGGTCGTAAGCTCCGTATCAACAATCTTATCGCTCTTAAAGTCATAGAACTTCTTCAACATATCAAGTGTCAGATAGTTGGTATCGCCTTCCATGTACAATGTATCTGCGCCTGTCGTCGCACCTGCCGTCGGTGCCGTAGCCTTCTCACCGGTCTCGACATTACCCGTACCAAATTTAACCTGGCTATGAACTGCATTCGCAATCAGCTCATTGGTGTTCATGTTCTTGATGCTGACAGCAATATGCTGGCCGGACTCTGCTCCAACCTGCAGACCTTTGTTAGAGAAAGAACCATCCAACAGGCTCTGCTCATTGAATGTAGTCGTGCTCTGTACACGGTCAATCTCACTCATCAGCTGCTTAACCTCAGCCTGGATATAGCTGCGGTCTGTGGATGTCAATGTGCCGTTCTCACCCTTTACAGCCAGCTCATTCATTCTCTGCAGCATATCCTGTACTTCATTCAACGCACCTTCTGCTGTCTGTACGCAGGAGATACCGTCCTGAGCGTTTGCAGATGCCTGAGTCAGTCCGCGGATCTGTCTTCTCATCTTCTCGGAAATGGATAAGCCTGCCGCATCATCTGCTGCACGGTTGATCTTGTACCCGGAAGATAACTTCTCTGTGGACTTAGCCTGTGCCTTTGTGGTGAGGCCCAGCATTCTGTTAGAATTCATTGCTGTAATGTTGTGTTGTACTACCATAATATATTCCTCCTTGAATAATATGTGGCTTCCCTGCCACTGGTCAGCTTCCATGTAACGAAAACGCCGGCTCGTACGCTGCCGTCTGTCCCATTACCCCGCTGTAAGTAAATAATTACTTATAATTTATATCGGCCATTTCTTTTCATACTTTAGTTACATTTCTTCTATAAATAATATCTAATATCATATTAAAGTCATTCCTGCTCCGTTTTCAGCACATCAATCACATATTCCTGCTCTCTTATGATCTCCTTATACTCCTCCAGTTTCGATGTCAGGCTCTTTATCTCAGCTTTCTGCGAATTGACGACTGCCCTCAGGTTCTCATTTTCCTGGGACATGGCGATATCTTTAGAGGAAAAGTAATCCGGGGCTGCTTTCTGCATGACCATCGCAAGTTCACCTGCCGACTGCTCCGGCGCCGTCATCACGCTCTGGTCATACTGCAGAGCGATCATAAACTGCTGGCTGTTCTGCACACAGGGCCAGAAAGCAGTACAACGAAACGGAAGAAGACCCGCACGTATACAATCATACAAAAATTTCAGGAAATCCATGTCCGTGAACGGCCAATAATGGACATCATCCATTTTGGCTCCCTGCAATGCCTGTTCATAATGTCTGACTGCCTTCTCAAACGATGTTTTCGGCAGATGATCCAAAATTCCGTCTTTCCTCCAAAAGAGCGAAGGGCTGTTCTCCGGAACGACCGAATAATAGAAATCAAGGACCATCGGCGCGTTCTGAACAGAACCGTTACGGAATACATTATAGGCATCACGGAAAGAGGCTGATGTCCTGAAATGGTCGAAGCAATATCTTTTATCCGGATAGATAATACAGAAAATGCCGCCCGGCTTCAAAACAGTACTCAGATCACGCAGCGCAAAGATCAGATCATCCATATGTTCCAAAACATGCGATGCGATCACACAGTCAAATTTTTCCACTTCTGCAAATGTTTTCTCGTAGTTTTCCTTGATCACATAATCAATCGGTACTATCGTTTTCGGATCGACCATGATTCCCGTTGCTTCTAAATAATCATTACCGGAATAAAGCTTCCTGACATCTTCTGTGGAACGGATATCACAGTAAAACGTATTGGGATAAATGCTCTTATCCGCTATCGGCCTGTTTAAAGGTCCCAGCTCCAATATTCTCCTGGATCTGTCCTCAACAAGACTTTGAAAAAAATATATTCTTGGATCCATTACATACCTCCTGTAAGTTTTCTTGTCAAAAAGTCCTTTTCCTATCACTTGCCCCAGACTTTTCTGTCTATGATAGATGTATAACTCTGAATGATCCTGATCACCTTATCCGATACATTGATATCGCTGTAGTCAGGTACTTCTTCTGCCATTCCGGACATATTGACTGCCATATCCACCGCCTGTAAAATAGATGTACAGTCGATACCGCCAATGATAAAGGCTCCCTTATCCAACGCCTCCGGCCTCTCTGTCGAAGTCCTGATACACACTGCCGGAAATCTGCTCACAGCCGCCTCCTCCGGCATGGTACCACTGTCGGAAACGACACAGAAGGCCTTCCGCATCAGCCTGCTGTAATCAGAAAAGGCAAAGGGCGGCATCTCCCGCACAAGCGGATGAAATTGAAATCCTCTCTGCTCTATGAGTCTGGCACTTCTCGGATGCATGGAGTAGATCACCGGCATCTGATAGTGTTCTGCCATACTGTTGACTGCACTCATCAGCGAAAGGAAATTCTTCTCAATGTCAATGTTTTCTTCTCTGTGCGCCGACAGGATAATATAACGCCCCTCTTCAAGACCCAACTCCTTCAGGATCTTACTGCCCGCTATCCTGTCCTCATTCACATGAATGATCTCTCTCATGGGAGAACCGGTCACATAGATATGCTCTTTTCTCACTCCTTCTGCGAGCAGATACCGTCTTGCGTGTTCCGTATAGGGAAGGTTCACATCAGAAATATGATCTACAATCCTGCGATTGGTCTCTTCCGGCAAATTCTCATCAAAACACCTGTTGCCGGCTTCCATATGGAAAATCGGTATTTTCAACCGCTTCGCAGAGATTGCCGACAATGCCGAATTGGTATCCCCAAGAATCAACAGCGCATCCGGTCTCTCCTCCATCATTACCGCATAGCTCCTGGAGATGATATTTCCCAGTGTCTCACCCAGATCCTGTCCCACAACATCAAGATAACGGTCTGGTTTCCTGAGCCCAAGATCTTCGTAAAAAATGTCGTTCAATCTGCTGTCATAGTTCTGTCCGGTATGGACAAAAACATGTTCAAAATAAACATCCGCTTTCTTGATCGTCTCTGACAGTCGGATCAATTCCGGCCGGGTTCCTACAATCGTCATGACTTTCAGTTTTTTCATAGTCTGTTCCTCCTGTCACGCTCTGAAATACTGACTGTACAGCTGTGCATGATCCTTTATCCATTCCGCCAGCTCTTTAATCATCACCTCATAGGACGGTACCTGATGCAATAGTTCTCTTCTGGTATCCACCAGTGATTTGTCATTGATAAAGGAACCGTTCTGGTGAATAACGGTTCTATTGTCATTCATATATTGATTAAACAGACACAGTAATTCATATTTGGAGATAACCTCATTATTGACAAGATGATAAAGACCAGTCAAATTCTGCCCTACCGCACTGTCTATGGCCTTCGCCAGCTCCAGCGTCGTAACACCGGACCAGATCACTTCCGTAAATCCGTTCACAAAACCCGACTGACTCATAAACCAGTGAAACAGGCCAATCCCGTCAGGCTTCAATTCCGGTCCCACGATCGAAGTCCGCAGCGTCAGGTTCTTTCCATTCGTCCCTTCCACCAGCTCTCCAAGGGCTTTTGTTCTCCCATAATAAGACTCCGCATCCGGATGACTCGTCTCCGTGTACTTTCCTGTATTACCTGTAAACACACAATCCGAGCTGATATGAATTACCCTGGTCTTCCTGTCTGCCACACATTCTTCCAACAAATGTGGCAAAACACTGTTGATATATATTCCTTCCGCCAGTTTCGCATCAACTGCTTTATTCAAAATGCCGATGCAGTTGATCACCACATCGTATTCCGTACTCTCCAAAACATTCCGCACGAGTCCTGTATCCAGCGCATTACCTTCAATACAGGGAAACAGTGCATTACTTTTTTTAACAAATCCCGTGACCTCATGTCCCTGCTCCATTAAGTATAAGGCTACCATATGCCCTGCCATTCCATTTGCTCCAAATACGATCGTTTTCATACGCTGCAGCTGCCTCCATCCATTTATTCTTGAAAATGCAGTTCTCCATTTGCCATCATAGCCATATATTTACGTAAACAAATTGCCAGGATTTTCATCTCATCTTCCAATCCTTTATATTTCTCTATTCTGTATTCAATATACAACCTGACATTTTCATAAGTATATTTTCTATCCATCTTCCGAAAAAGTTTCAGCATAATGTCTTCCCGATACAATATATTGAAAAAGACCCGAATTTCATCCAGACGACAATTCAATTTTCTGCTTCCCTGCTCACTATGCTCACGAGACAAAACATTAATCTGGTTCAGATAGCCGATATCATGATCCGCCACCATCCTGATCCAGAAATCATAATCCTGCGAAGCCTTATACTCTGTATTAAATTTTTCCTCTTTTTTAAAACATTCTGCCCTGGCTAATAACGTGCAACCATGCCAGAAATTCAACAAGAGAAGCAGATGCGTCATATATTTCATCCCTCTGCCGAATTCTGCTTCATCGACCGCAAATACCTGTTCTCTCAAAAACTTCCCTTCCCCATCAATAAATGCACATTTACTGAAAACCGCGTCACACTGGCCATTCTCCTTCAAATATGCTACTTCTGACCTTATCATATCTACATTATACAGATCGTCAGCACTCAGCCAGCAAATATAGTTTCCCTGCGCCATCTCTATAGCGTCATTCAGAGCAGCAGCCGTTCCGCCATTCTGCTCTCTTGCAAATATTCTTATTTTATCGGGCCATTTTTCGACACATGCACGCATGATCTCAAGCGTACTGTCTTGACTTCCGTCATCTACAATAATAAGTTCAACATTCCTGTATGTCTGCTGCATCACGCTCTCAATCGACATATAAATATATTTCTCAGCATTATATGCCGGCATGATTACTGATACAAGTTCCTTTTCCATCCTGATTCCCCCTGCTTCGTCATCATTTTCCACTTAAAATATCATTCATACATACTTCTTCAAAATATCATTGATCACAACCGCACTCTCCTCCGTAATCTCCATATCCAGCAGCGTGACCAACAAAGAATTCCATGCCGTCTGGTTCTGTGCTCTGTACTGATTATGTCTGATATCCGGAAACATTCCCGTCGCCGTATCAATCAATGATATCAACTCTTCCTTCGTCAGTATATACCCTTTTTGAAGCAGAAGACGGATACTCAATCCAAATCCCCACTCCAAAAATAAGTATTCCAACTCCGGATAGTATTGTCGGAAAAAACCTCTGTTCTTCAGGTCATTCATCAGATATACCCATACCTGCGGATTATCCCACTTATGCGCTCCCCATTCTCCCCGCATGGAACTGAACGGGGAAAGAAAGCATATGTATAGCGCCTCATCCAAAAAAAATGTCTTCTTACAACCAAGCGGACAGGAACCATAAAGGACGGCTCTTCAAAAATCCGATGTTCCACAAAGCGAATCTGATGCTCCCTCAGCAGGGATAAACGGTAGAATTTTTTCTGTGATCCCAGAGACAGCCTGGTATCTGTACTGATCAGAAACTGTCTCCTCTCTTCTTCCGATACAATCTCCTGCAGGAAACTCTCACTGCCCTTTTCTATCGTATTAATCTCCATTCTGTGATTCGTGATATTTTTAATCCGAAATTCCACCACGTCAGCATCATATTCCAGTGCCGCCCTGTACAAATGTTCCAGCGCCTCCGGCACCAGCCAGTCATCCGCATCACAAAAGATCAGGTATTGACCATTTGCATAAGAAACTCCTACATTTCTGGCTCCACCCTGTCTTACATTTTCTTCTAAAGAGACAGCAATAATATTTTCCGGATATTTCTGTTCATACTGCATGATGATACCAAGTGTTGCCCCTCCGTCCGTCGATGCATCATCTACAAGAATGATCTCTATATTTTCAAGGCCGATCGTCTGTATCAACAAATGTTCAATACATTTCTCCAAATACATGAATGCATTATAACAAGGCACTACCACACTGACCAACTTCATGACTCCGCTCCCTCAACCCATGCCAACAGCTTTTTTATCTTTTCCGTATAAGTATAACGCTGCATCACCTTAACATGTCCATTCTGTGCTATCTCTTCCCGCTCCTTATCATGCTTAAGATAATAATCTGCCTTCTCCAACAATTCCTCCGGCGTCCTGAACATAACGATTTCTTTATCTTCCTGAAACAGATCGGCAGTCTCCGGACAGTAATTCGTTAACACAAATCCGCCCGCCCCCATAATATCCATGATCCGCTGAGGTGTTCCGCCTTCTATTCCCTTCAGGGAAATATTTAAATTGATCTTACTGCTCCTGAATGTGTTATGAAGATCCTGCTCTGAACAGATCGGCGGCATGATCTTTACGCCATGCAGTCTCTGCTTCGCAGTCACGCTCGTGGTATATAACGTTACCGGATATTTCTCTGCCAGTAAGTTTAAAGCGCATATTCTTTCAATATTCGCTATCTTACGCGTCACATATCCATTTTCAAAATAAACTGAATCCGGAATATCGAATAGATTTACCATCTGAAATCCCGGAGTCACTGCACGAATATATGCTACCAGTTCATTGTTCACTGTTCCATGAATACGGTCAATTCCATCCCAGCGAAAGGCAGCATTTTCAAACAGATCAACAAAATAGTCCTGTAAATTTTGTGGAAGATGACTGCAGAACTCATCATAGAAATTATCATCATACAACCTTCCCACAAAACAGATCTCATCTTTATATTCACGAAGCGCTTCCGCCTGCCGGTCCCATTCCCGTATCTGGTCCTCATCCACAGCCAGCGGTTGATATAGAATATGCGATATATCTGCATCTTTAAAACGCTGCGCATCGACTCTGTCAAATACCGAAAACCAACAGTTATCCATTTTCCCATAATCCGTAAACAGTTTATAGTACGGCGCATCCCAGATAAGCGCCACATAACTTATTCTGGCTTTCTGCGCCGCTACCGCCAGAGTATCGATCAAATGAATCGACATAATATGAGTAATGCCACTCTGCCGGCAATGAGCAGCCACTTCTATAGCCTCTGAATCATTCACGAAGACATCCACCATCCTTGTCGGATATATCTCATGATCTATCCCAAGCTTACGAAGCGCATTAATGATTCCTTCTATCTTACTGCTTCCATGCACGTATAAAACTTTCATGAATCACCTTCCACCCAGGACAACAGTTTCTCCAATTTCTTTTCATACGTATGGCATTCTAATACTTTATCATGTCCCGCTTTGGCAATCTGTTCCCGTTCCTCATTATGCTGTAAATAGTACTCCACCTTCTCAAATAATTCCTCCGGCGTTTTAAACATGACGATCTCTTTGTCCTCTTTAAACAGCGCTGCAGTCTCTTCGCAGTAATTTGTCAGAACAAAACCACCGGCTCCCATAATATCTATCACTCTCTGCGGTGTGCCACCTTCAATCCCCTTCAGAGAAATATTCAAATTGATCTTACTGCCTGCAAAAACCGTCGCCGCATCCTGCCCGGGCTTCACTGGAAGTCTGACTTCCACATTACCCAGTTGCCCTTCTTCTATCTTACTGGAGGTATGCAGAACAACGTGATACATTTCTGACAAAGTACTTAAGGTTGCTATTCTCTCAATATTTGCAATCTTCCTTATCAAATATGTGATCTCAAATAAAGACGTATCTTCTATATCAAGCCTGTTATCTACATGAAATTCCGGATTGACTATACTCATGTAGCGCAGCATATCCCCGCCTGTCTTTCCATAAATTCTGTTAACTCCATCCCAGCGGAATGCAGCTTCCTCGAAAATACTGTTAAAATAATCTACTACGACAGGCGGCATATTCTTTACACGCTCATCAAACAAATTATCCTCATACAGTCTTCCCACAAAACAAATGTCATTAATATAATTTCCCGACAGCATTTTCTTTGCATGCCGATTCCATAAAAGCACATCCCCTTTATTGACTACCAGCGGCTGATAAAGTGTATGCGGTATCCCGGCGCTGCGAAATCTTTCCTGATCCAATTTATCAAACACGGAAAAATAGCAGTTAGTCAATCTGCCAAATGGTGAGAAAATTTTGATATAGGGCGCATCCCAGATCACAGATACATATTTAATATCTGCCTTATACGCTGCCAGCGCAAGATTATAGATCAGATGTATGGAAATCAAATGTGTAATTCTGTGGCGTTTGACATACGTAACTATTTCATCCGTTTCATCATCACTCAGAATAGAATTATTCTGTACCTTCGGATATTCTTCCACCTTATACCCCATCTGCCGCAATGTGACCGGAATATCTTTCGTCTCTGCCATTCCGTATACATATAAAATCCTCATCGATACCGTCCCCGCTCCATGTTTTATTCATTTTTATAACTCTATATTTCTGTTCAAAAGTTCGCTGATTTCATCATAAACACCATAAATTTTAGCCTTTTCCGAAATTTCCTCCCTGACACCGTCTAACATTCCTGCTTCTTCCATTTCACGGCGATAAAGAGAAACCAGATAACATCTTGTAATCAGATACCAAACATTATTTGTCGACACACTGCCTGCCGTTTTATGCACTTCCACCAGAATTTCATCGACAAACCCAATCTTCCATTGTCTGGCAAGCCGCAGGATTAATTCCCAATCTTCCAGGCACTGTAATGTTTCTTTAAATCCCCCCACTTTCTCCAGACATTCTTTCCGAACGATCATAGACGGCGTTCCTATTACATTGTAGTGCAATAACGGCTGAAACAGATTCCCTTCCAATATTTCCTTCACAAAATCCTGATGCGGACACACAAATCTACCCGTGCCATCCCGCAACTCTCCGCCCATTCTGCAGTATACCATTCCAAACTGATTCGAAGGATCCAGCAGTTTGTCCATCTGCAACCGCAGCTTATCCGGCAGCCACTCATCATCACTGTCCAGAAAAGCAACATAATCATATGCCGCTTCCTGAATCCCTACATTCCTGGCATGTGCAACACCTTTATTTTCTTCCAACACAATATATCTGATCCTTGTATCCTGTATTCCGGCTATCACTGATGCAGTTTCATCCGTAGATCCGTCATCTACGATAATAACCTCATAAGCTGAATATGTCTGTCTCAAAATGCTGTCAATCGCTCTCTTTATCACATTCGCACGGTTATAGGTAGGAACGATAATACTGACCATTGTCTCCATAAATATTTTCCTTCCTGCATCACTGCCTGAATTTTAGTTTTACACAGTAAAAAAAGACTTCTTTCATATATCATAAAATATGGGTTGGCATATGCCAACCCATATTTAATAATTTTACAGTAAATACAAATCAAACAAAATTAGCCAAGTAAGGACAGCGCCAACTGGTTAGACTGATTTGCCTGAGACAACATGGATGTACCAGCCTGCTGCAGAATGTTGTTGTTAGCATATCTAACCATCTCTGTAGCAATATCTGTATCACGTATTGCCGCTTCTGCAGATGTGGTGTTCTCTACGATGTTATCCAAGTTGCTGATGGTGTGGTCAAGTCTGTTCTGGATCGCACCGAGGTCGGAACGCTGCTGGGAAACATCTTTGATCGCGCTCTTTGCAAATGCATTCAATGCTGCGAAATCTGCTGCCGTAGGCGCTGCAGCAACCAGATCTGCAGCAGCAGCTACAGTACTGTTATTTGCCAATGCCTTAAGATCCGTATCAACCATCTTATCGCTGTCAAATGAGTAGAACTTAGCCAGCATATCGGATGTCAAAGTATTGGTTTCACCTTCTGCATATCCACCACCGTTATTAATGGCGGTATCCGTACTGTTTGCCTCAGTATTGGCTGTACCAAATGTTATTCCTTTTGCAAGTGCATTACCGATCAACTCATTGGTGTTCATATTCTTGATCGTAATACCAATATGCTGTCCGGACTCTGCACCAACCTGCAGTCCCTTATTGGAGAAGGAACCATCCAGCAGGCTCTGCTCATTGAATGTGGTCGTGCTCTGTACACGGTCGATCTCGCTCATCAGCTGCTTAACTTCTGCCTGAATGTAGCTGCGGTCTGTGGATGTCAATGTGCCATTCTCACCTTTAACAGCCAGCTCGTTCATTCTCTGCAGCATATCCTGTACTTCATTCAATGCACCTTCTGCTGTCTGTACGCAGGAGATACCGTCCTGAGCGTTTGCAGATGCCTGCGTAAGTCCACGGATCTGTCTTCTCATCTTCTCGGAAATAGATAAACCTGCTGCATCATCTGCTGCACGGTTGATCTTATAACCGGATGATAACTTCTCAGTTGACTTAGCCTGTGCCTTCGTTGTAAGGCCCAGCATTCTGTTAGAGTTCATTGCTGTAATATTGTGCTGTACTACCATGATATATTCCTCCTTGAATTTTATGTGGCTTCCCTGCCACTTGTCTGCTTCTTTGCAATGTGCTCTGGCTCGTACGCTGCCATAGCCCTGCAAGATTTTGCTTAATATATATATCGGTCGATCATCGGGTAAGTTTAGAGATCTTCCACAACAAATTTGTAATATTTAATTTTCCAAAAAAACAACGGCTGGCATACACCAGCCGTTGCTCTATTATGCAATAAACAAAATCTCTTAAGATTAACCAAGTAAGGACAGTGCCAACTGGTTAGACTGATTTGCCTGAGACAACATGGATGTACCAGCCTGCTGCAGAATATTGTTGTTAGCATATCTAACCATCTCTGTAGCAATATCTGTATCACGGATCGCCGCCTCTGCAGATGTGGTGTTCTCTACGATGTTATCCAGATTGCTGATCGTGTGGTCAAGTCTGTTCTGGATCGCACCGAGGTCGGAACGCTGCTGGGAAACATCTTTGATCGCGCTCTTTGCAAATGCATTCAATGCTGCAAAATCTGCCGCTGTAGGTGCCGCATTCAAATCAACACCACCAGGAATAGTAGCACCCTGGAAACCATTCTTAATCTCCGTGTCGACAATCTTATCAGAATCAAACGTATAGAACTTAGCTAACATTGCCTCGTTAAGCGCCTGGGTGTCACCTTCTTTATAACCCAAAGCCGTATCGGAACTATTGGCCTCTTTATTAGCCGTACCAAAAGATACACCTTTGCTGACAGCATTCGCGATCAACTCATTGGTGTTCATATTCTTGATTGTGATACCGATGTGCTGTCCGGACTCTGCGCCAACCTGCAGTCCCTTATTGGAGAAAGAACCATCCAACAGGCTCTGCTCATTGAATGTGGTCGTGCTCTGTACACGGTCGATCTCGCTCATCAGCTGCTTAACTTCTGCCTGAATATAGCTGCGGTCTGTAGATGTCAATGTGCCGTTCTCACCCTTTACAGCCAGCTCGTTCATTCTCTGCAGCATATCCTGTACTTCATTCAATGCACCTTCTGCTGTCTGTACACAGGAGATACCATCCTGAGCGTTTGCAGATGCCTGCGTAAGTCCACGGATCTGTCTTCTCATCTTCTCGGAAATGGACAAACCTGCTGCATCATCTGCTGCACGGTTGATCTTGTAACCGGATGATAACTTCTCAGTTGACTTAGCCTGTGCCTTCGTTGTAAGGCCCAGCATTCTGTTAGAGTTCATCGCTGTAATGTTGTGTTGTACTACCATAATATATTCCTCCTTGAATTTTATGTGGCTTCCCTGCCACTTGTCTGCTTCTTTGCAACGGACTGCGGCTCGTACGCTGCCATAGCCCTGCAAGACCTTCGGTCAAATTCATCTGTACCACCATATCAGTCACCAGCATCCCTTCTAATAGCCGGCAGCTTCAATGGACAGCTTCCTTTGCTCAATATATATATCGGTCGATCACCAGTTAAGTTTAGATATTTTCCATAATAAATTCTTAGAATTTTTCTTCTCTTTCAACCCATTCAAGCAGTTGCTTTATCTTTCTCTCATAAGTATAGCAGTGCATCACCTTCTCATGTCCGGCTTGCGCGATCTGTTCCCGCTCCTTGTCATGCGCCAGATAGTAATCCACCTTCTCCAACAACTCCTCCGGCGTCCTGAACATCACGATCTCACGATCTTCCTCAAACAATTCTGCTGTTTCCGCACAATAGGACGTTAGTACAAACCCTCCTGCACCCATAATATCCATGATCCGCAAAGGGGTTCCACCCTCTATGCCCTTGAGAGAAATGTTCAGATTGATCCTGCTCCCGGCATACACCATGGAAGTTGCTCTGCCATATAGGACGCTCGGTCCAAGATCTACATTGACAAGCATCTTTCCGGCCGCCTGGCTGTTGGTATAAAACTTGACAGCATGAGTCTCCGCCAGCAGATTTAAGACGCCTATCCTTTCTATATTGGCGGCTTTCCTGATCAAATAATAGTTCTCGAAAATTCTGATATCCGCAACATCCTGATTGTTCGGTATACGAAATTCCGGGCTGATCTTCTGTATATACTGTAATATCTCACTTCCAGTCTTCCCATAGATACGATTAACGCCATCCCATTTAAAAGCCGCTTCTTCAAAAATACTGCTAAAGTATGTCTGCAGTGCCGGCGGAATCTGTTGCAGATGCTCATCATATAAATTCTTTTCGTACAAACCTCCGATCATACTGATATCGTGAAAGTACCGTCCCTGTAATGTATCCTGTATTTCACGATTCCACTGCGCCATCTCCTTCGCATTCACTGCAAGCGGCTGATACAAGACATGCTTTACTCCTCCTTCGATCAGCCTCGCCATGTCAAGTTTATCAAAAGTGGACACCCATACATTCCCCATTCTCCCCAGAGGATTATAGATTCCTGTATATGGCGCGTCCCACAACATGGCAATATATCGAATCCCCAGCTGAAAGGCCGCTAACTCTGCACACATAATAAAATGGATTGACAACAGAATCTCAATCTGATGCTCACGCACACAAGACACTAAATCCCGTACGATACCGTCGTCCAGAACCGACACTCTGATCGGCTGATCCGAATATACCTGTGCATCATGCCCTAAGTCCCTCAATGCCTGTACAATATCTGTACCGGCCTTTTCTTTTACATGTCCGTCTATATATAAAATCTTCATAATGTATACAGCCCATTGCAGTGCTTCAATGCCTTTCCCTAAAATATAGTTTTTCAAACCATTCCTGAATTGATTCTCCAAAAAAACAACGGCTGGCAAGCGCCAACCGTTGCTTTTTATACAGTAGATAATACCTCTTGAAATTAACCAAGCAGAGACAGTGCCAGCTGGTTAGACTGATTTGCCTGTGACAACATGGATGTACCAGCCTGCTGCAGGATGTTGTTGTTAGCGTATTTAACCATCTCTGTAGCAATATCCGTATCACGGATTGCCGCTTCCGCAGATGTGGTGTTCTCTACGATGTTATCCAGATTGCTGATGGTATGGTCAAGTCTGTTCTGGATTGCACCAAGGTTGGAACGCTGCTCGGATACATCTTTGATCGCATGCTTCGCAAAAGCATTCAATGCTGCAAAGTCTGCTGCCGTAGGAGCATGGTCGGTATCGATTGCCATATCTGCATTGACTGCAACACCACCTGTAGCGGTCGTAAGATCCGTATCAACAATATTATCACTCTTGAAGTTATAGAACTTCTTCAGCATATCAAGTGTCAGATAGTTGGTATCGCCTTCCATGTACAATGTATCTGCGCCTGTCGTCGCACCTGTCGCCGGCGCCGTAGCCTTCTCACCGGTCTCGACATTACCCGTACCAAATGTAACCTGACTATGAACTGCATTCGCAATCAACTCATTGGTATTCATGTTCTTAATGCTGACAGAAATATGCTGACCAGACTCCGCACCAACCTGCAGTCCCTTGTTAGAGAAAGAACCATCCAACAGGCTCTGCTCATTGAATGTAGTCGTGCTCTGTACACGGTCGATCTCGCTCATCAGCTGCTTAACTTCTGCCTGGATGTAGCTGCGGTCTGTAGATGTCAATGTACCGTTCTCACCCTTTACAGCCAGCTCGTTCATTCTCTGCAGCATATCCTGCACTTCATTCAATGCACCTTCTGCTGTCTGTACGCAGGAGATACCGTCCTGAGCGTTTGCAGATGCCTGTGTAAGTCCACGGATCTGTCTTCTCATCTTCTCGGAAATAGACAAACCTGCTGCATCATCTGCTGCACGGTTGATCTTGTAACCGGATGATAACTTCTCTGTGGACTTAGCCTGTGCCTTGGTTGTCAGACCAAGCATTCTGTTAGAGTTCATTGCTGTAATATTGTGCTGTACTACCATAGTATATTCCTCCTTGAATTTAATGTGGCTTCCCTGCCACTTATTTGCTTTTGTAATGAATCTTTCGGCTCGTACGCTGCCTGCGGATTCATTACAATCAGGTAAGTAAATGAATCTTTACATTACTTATATTATATATCGGGCAATCTTTGATTTATTTTAGGGGCCTTTTGAAAGTTTTTGTGTTACTCAAAACAGTTTCTTCGCCTCCTCATACTTCCCCACAGTCGTACCCAGGCTTTCGCACGCCTTCTCAAGCGTAACCTGGAAAAACCGCATGGCGTTCTCAATATCTGTTACCAGTCGTCTGGCTTCGCCCTCTTCGCGCCCTTTCCTTTCATACTGATCAAACAATTCACACACCGTAATCTCATCCTCCTCTCTGATCTGCTGCTTCTCCAGCCACTCCTCCACATCCTCTATATCACCGTCCCCGGAAAGCACTTTGATCATCCTGATCAGCGCCGCCTTATGCACGATCTTCCTGTCAGACCGATACCCCATGCCTTCCGCAAGGTAATCAACCACTATTCTCATATCGCTCTGAAACAGTTCCCGTACCTCTTCCGGCAGATGACGCATCTCATATACATGAAGATGCAGATTGTCAATATACTGCCACGCTTCCGCCGGGACATCTGGCTGAACCCTCTTTTTCCGGAGGAACTGATGAAGCTCCCGGCTGCTCCTCCATCTGGCGGCTCCCCAGTAGAGCACGAATTCGATAACCGGATAGATATCCTGTGTTTTCCCCGCGTATTGCTCTCTATATGCCCCGCCTGTGTAGCCCGCTTTCCGGAGCAGCATCTTTCCGTCCGTCCTAGTCTGATTGGCGATCAGATACATGAGCCTGATATGTCCATCCGACATCTCATACTTGCATACATCTTCGAACTGATTCCTGATCTGTCCTTTTATCTCTTTTGCCTGATCAGGCAGTGTCTGATAGATCGTTTCTGTCGGGCCTGCCCGGAGGTTTTCCGCCCTTGTGAGCTGTCTGCCCTTATACAAAAGTACATTGATCGTGTCCGCCGCGATATCCGGAAATCCGATAAATTCTTTCTCCACGATATCCTGTTTTTCTCTTGTCACTTGCATGATCTGTCCTCCTGTCCGCAGGAGTCCGGTCACGCCACTTAAGCAATATACCTGTAACCCAAATCCACAATGACCTTAATCATGTGTTATGTGAATACCGAACCCGTACAGCTGCTGTGCTGAATACAAATACCGCTGCCTGCAGCCATACCGCGCTGTAACTGTGCAGATACCATAACCACGCCTGTACCATACGGCCATCCGGCCGGATCCCCTGCCCTTTTCTGTTTCCTGCCGCCATATCCGGCAGCCTCATAAGTTGGAAAATAAGCATATGATCATCGGCCATGATCCCGATAATAAAAGATTTTAATCAGACGGGAAAGTACTTTCCCTTATATGACGAGCGGTATCCTCACAGATCGTATCTTATATCTCTCAATATATATGCTTAATTTGATATCCTGATCATAACATATGACGGAATACCTTTCAATGGTATTCCGTCATTTTAATAGTTATTTTAGAATTTCGAGTCACTTTAACCATAGTACAGTTATTTCGAAATTCCCCCTGGTACAGCATTGCGTAATTAACGGTGAATTCTGTATTAGGCCCCAAGCCTCTTGATCCGGTCCACCGCTTCCACAGTATTCTCATAACTGCCAAAAGCCGTCAGGCGGAAATATGTCTCGCCGCTCGGCCCGAATCCCGACCCCGGTGTGCCGACCACACTCGCGTTCTCCAACAGATAATCAAAGAACTCCCAGCTCGTCATCTTATTCGGCGCTTTCAGCCAGATATAGGGTGCATTCACACCGCCGGACACATCAAAACCAGCGGACTTTAATCCGTCCAGGATGTAGGCCGCATTCTTCATATAGTAGGCAACCAGTTCTTTCGTCTCTTTCTTACCGGCCTCGCTGTATACTGCTTCGCCTGCCCGCTGGATGATGTAAGGAGCGCCGTTATATTTGGTGCCATGGCGTCTTGCCCACAGTGCATGGAGGGCTGTGTCTCCCGCTTTCAGATCCTTCGGGATCACGGTAAAGCCCAGCCTTACGCCGGTAAAGCCCGCATTTTTGGAAAAAGACCGCAGCTCAATGGCGCAGGTTCTGGCGCCCTCGCACTCGTAGATCGTGTGAGGCACATCTTCCTCGGAGATATATGCTTCATAAGCCGCGTCATAAATGATAACGGAACCGTTCTTGTTGGCATAATCGACCCATTCCTGCAGCTGTGCTTTGTTGATCGTGGAGCCGGTAGGATTGTTGGGGAAGCACAGATAGATCAGATCCGGCACTTCCTTTGGCAGCTGCGGGGCAAAGTTATTGTCCGCCGTGCAGGGCATGTAGATCACATCGCTCCATCTTTCCGTGGCCGCGTCATAGGTGCCTGTCCGTCCCGCCATAACATTGGTATCCACATAGACAGGGTAGACCGGATCGCAGACCGCGATCTTATTATCCAGTGCAAAGATTTCCTGAATATTGCCGGAATCACATTTTGCACCGTCCGACACAAAAATCTCGTCCGCCTCAATCTGGCAGCCTCTGGCCTTATAGTCGTTATCCGCGATCGCATTTCTCAAAAAGTCATAACCAAGCTCTGGCGCATAGCCGCGGAACGTAGCCGCATCCGCCATCTCATCCACTGCGCTGTGCATGGCGCTTATCACCGCCGGGGAAAGCGGCTGTGTCACGTCACCGATGCCCAGTCTGATGATCTTCTTGTCCGGGTTCGCCGCCGTATAGGC
>Ga0137308_100508_pt1 | contig 61623 bp, 45 predicted proteins | sample Inofrocosms_June_FD_97181 | JGI IMG/M metagenome (GOLD analysis project Ga0137308, IMG submission 97181) | Mouse cecal microbial communities from Vienna, Austria - N-Acetylneuraminic and N-Acetylglucosamine D2O microcosms_June | ecosystem: Host-associated > Mammals > Digestive system > Large... | reverse complement strand
AGTTGACGGCGATTGCATAGGGAGTCGCCTTGGGGATTGCGCTGCCAAAGAGCAGGTCCATACGGATATGCTTGGTGCGCTGGCCGGGTACGGTCACGGAGCATCCGCCCACAGGGGGGCGGTCCTCAAAGTAGAGGGTCAGGTTGACCGTGACCTCCTCCTCGTAGGGATTCAGCACGCATACGGCCTCGTGGCTCACATACGCGCCGTTGGCGGAGTCGGGCCAATAGCAGTCGGGGATGATTTTTGTCATAGCGGGTTCCTCCTGATTCAATATATACTTTGCTGGATAATGTGGAAATGGTCTCCTAACGTTTAGCACACCCTGCGCCGCAAGTCAAGACAGTTTACAGGAAAAAGAAAAATTTTGTATAAAACGACGAATATTTTTGACTCTTGTATTATTTTACAAATATGTTGGAGTAATATTGCGTACAAATTAACAGAAATTTAATATATTTGCAATTCAGGATGGTAAGTTGCGGCACAGACTAAATGTGCGCTTTGTGTATAATACCGTCTTTACAACGTATAAAAGTGATGATATACTCCAAAACATACCAGAAAACGTTTTCAGAAAACGTTTTCAATCATGTATAAAAGCAATACCGGGAGGAATCAATCATGTTGGAAAAGCTGCGGCTGGCGAATCCCGAACTGGACATACTCCATGTGGAAGACCCTCAGTTCGCCCGCTATGGGACCCTTCACCCCACCATCCATCTGCCGGAGATGCGTCAATTCCTCTACAGCGTGGAGCGGACGGAATTCGAGCATTACGTCCCCTGCGAGGAACGCCTGATGTCCATGCCGGAGGCGGACCAGTTCAAGGACGGACTCTTTGGCCAGGTCCCCTGCCAGATCGGCTGGTACTACGGGAACTGTGACCGGCTGAACGCCGTGGAGTACCACAAGTGCAGCGAGGTCCTCTACGAATACGAGGACTGCGTCCTCATCCTGGGACTTCTCTGGGATATGCAGGACGGCGGGCTGGACACATCCGCCATGCGGGTATTCTACGTCCCGGCCAACACCTGCGTGGAGCTGTACGCCACGACCCTGCACTTCGCCCCCTGCCGGGCGGGCCAGGCCCCGGTGATGCAGATTGTAGCCCAGTCCCTGGGGACCAACACGCCGCTGCTGAAGCCGGCCCGGACAGCGGAGGCAGAGGACCGCTATCTGCTCCAGCGCAACAAATGGCTGCTGGTCCATCCGGAGTTTGCCGCGTCGGAACCGGAGGCCGCGGTGGGTTTGCGGGGAAAAAACCTGGCCGTTGTTCCCGTTGCATCTGTTTGATAACAATTTTTTGAGGAGGAATCGTCATGAGCAATATTGCACGCAACTATGAAATTGCAAAAGAACTGTACGGAGAGGTGGGCGTTGACACCGACGCCGTCCTGAAGAAGCTGGCGCAGGTACCCATTTCGGTCCACTGCTGGCAGATTGACGACCTGCAGGGCTGGGAATTCCCTGCAGCCGCTATGACCGGCGGCATCGCCGCCACCGGCGACGCGCCCGGCAAGGCCAACACCCCGGAGGAATTCATGGTCAACCTGTCCAAGGCCCTAGACCTGATTCCCGGCCACACCAAGCTGGCCCTCCACTCCATCTATATGAACAAGCACGGCAAGAACATCCGCCGCAACGAGATTACCCCCGCCGAATTTGCCGAGTGGGTGGACTACGCCAAGGAGCGGGGCATCGGTCTGGATTTCAACCCCACCTACTTTTCTCACCCTGAGTTCGACTCCAGCGCCACCCTCACCAGCCCCGACGAGGGCGTGCGCCGGTTCTGGATTGAGCACGGCATCGCCTGCCGGAAGATTGGCGACTACTTTGGCCGCGAGCTGGGCGAGAAGTGCATCACCAACCACTGGATCGGCGACGGCAGCAAGGACATCTGCGTGGACAAGCTCCGCCCCCGCATGATTCTGAAGGACTCCCTGGACCAGATTTTCGCAGAGCCTCTGGAGCACAACATCGACTCCTGCGAGTCCAAGGTCTTCGGTCTGGGCAGCGAAGCCTATGTCCCCGGCTCCAACGAGTTCTACACCGAGTACGCCGCCCACACCGGCAAGTGCATCGTCTGCATGGACGCGGGCCACTTCCATCCCACCGAGACCATCGGTCCCAAATTCTCCAGCTACCTGGCCTTCGGCGATGAAATCCAGCTCCACGTCTCCCGCCCCGTCCGCTGGGACTCCGACCACGTTGTCATCCTCGACGACGCCACCAAGGAGATTATGGAGGAGATTGCCGCCTATGACGCCTACGACAAGGTCCACATCGGCACCGACTACTTTGACGCCTCCATCAACCGCATTGCCGCCACCGCCATCGGCGCGCGCAGCGCGCGCCGCGCCCTGCTGCTGGCGATGCTGCGGCCCATGGAGGAGCTGAAAAAGCTGGAGTACGAGGGCAACACCACCAAGCGGCTGGCGCTGCTGGAGGAAGTGAAGATGCTGCCCGCGGGCCTCGTCTGGGACTACTTCTGCGAGAGCCAGAACGTTCCGGGCCGGGAGTGGATCAAGGACCTGAAGACCCGTTAAGTCCCGCCGCCCGGTTTAACTGAAAATCAGTAAGAAAGTAAAAAGGAGAACATCACATGGAACGCAATATTCTTATCCCCGATACCGACTTGAAAGTATCCCCCCTGGGCCTTGGCACCGTAGACGCCGGCGTGCGCTGGGGCAAGGACGGGGCCGATCAGGACCTGATCTACGGCACGTATATGGACCAGGGCGGCAACCTCATCGACTGCGCCCACGTCTACGCCGACTGGCAGGTGGTGGATGGCCGTCAGGAGGTCGCCCGCGCCGAGCGCGTCACCGGCGACTGGATGCAGCGCAACGGCGCCCGCGACAAGGTTGTGCTCATGACCAAGGGCGGACACCCCGTCTACACCCACCCCGATATGGACCTGCATATCAACCGGGTGACGAAAGCCGACATGCGGGGCGACCTGGTGGGCTCCCTGCGGACTCTGCGCACGGACTATATCGACATCTATTTCTATCACCGCGACGACCCCCGCATTCCGGTGGAGGAGATGGTGGAGACCATGCAGGACTTCGTCCGGGAGGGCAAAATCCGCTATTTCGCTCTCTCCAACTGGTCCGCTGAACGCCAGCGCGCCGCCGACGCCTACTGCAAAAAGATGGGCTACCGCGGCAGCGTGGCTGACCAGGCCCTTCTGAATCTGGGCTCCAAGTATATGAACCCCCTGCCCGACGACACCCTGGTGTACGTCAAGGGCGGCCTCTACGACTACCATGTGGAGAACAGACGCAGCCTGATGATGCCCTACATGGGCAACTGCTCCGGCTTCTTCCACATCTACGCCGCCAAGGGCGAGGAGGCGGTGCAGGGCCATCCCTACGCCACCGAGGGCAACCTGCGCATGGCCCGCCGCCTGCGGGAGCTGACGGAGAAGTACGGCTGCGCTGTGACCAACATCGTGCTGGGCTACTTCATGCAGGAGAAATTCCCCTGCGTCCCCCTCTACGGCCCCATCAACGCGGCGTCTATCGTGGAAGCGGCCAGAACCTTTGACATCCAGTTCGGACCGGAGGTCTACGATTTCTGATTGTGCGCACCGTGCCGGCAGTTCCCTGCACGGGAGCTGCCGGCGGGTAAAAATGGAGAAGAAGGGAGTTTATGTCTTATGGGAAACGAGAAAATTGATTTCTCTGATGTCATTCTGAAATTAGAGGATATCAACAAGAGCTTTCCGGGCGTGAAGGCGCTGCAGCACATGCAGATCGAGCTGGCCCGCGGCGAGATGCACGCCGTCTGCGGCGAGAACGGCGCGGGGAAATCCACAATGATGAAGGTCATCACCGGCGTCCACAAGGCGGACAGCGGCAGTATCTACCTCAACGGCGAAAAAGTGGACATCCGGGAGCCGAACGACGCCTATGGCAAGGGGATCGCCATCATTTTCCAGGAAACCAGCCTCTTTAAGGACCTGACCGTCCTGGAGAACATGTTCATGGGCCACGAGCCGGTGACAACGGTGGCGGGCTTCATCCCCAACATCAACTATGGGGCGATGCGGAAGAAGGCGGACGAGATTTTTGACTTTCTGGGCATTGCCGGCCAGATCGACTATGACGCCAAGATCGACAACCTGGGCGTGGCGTCCAAGCAGATGGTGGAGATTGCCAAGGCCCTGACCTACGACGCCAAGGTGCTGATTTTCGACGAGCCGACCGCCGCCCTGACCAACAAGGAGGTGCGCGCGCTCTTCCGTACCATCGCCCGCCTGAAGGAGCAGGGCATGAGTATGCTGTACATCAGCCACCGCATGGAGGAAATCTTCGAGATTGCCGACCGGGTGACGGTCATCCGGGACGGCTCCTATGTCAACACCGCTCCCATCGGGGACGTGACGGAGCAGCAGCTCATCAGCTGGATGGTGGGCCGCGAGATGAACGACATGTACCCCAAGGCGGAGGTGACAATCGGCGAGACCATCCTCCAGGTCAGCAACCTGTGCCGTTCGGGAGAGAAGGACGGCTTCCCCCTGGACCACGTCTCCTTCGATGTGCGCCGGGGCGAGATCTTCGGCATCGCGGGTCTGGCGGGCGCGGGCCGGACGGAGATGGCCGAGTGTCTGTGCGGCCTGCGGAAGTACGACTCCGGCGACGTGACTTTTGAGGGGCGGCAGCTCCACGCGAAAAACTACCGGGAGGCCATCAACGACGGCTTTATCTATGTCTCCGAGGACCGGAAAAAATATGGCCTGGTGGTGGCCATGTCCATTGAGAACAACCTCACCATGTCCATCCTCTACCGCCTGCTCAAGAACCATTTCATCGACTTTGAGGCAGAGGACAAGCTGGTGGACAAGTATATGCAGGACCTGCGGGTCAAAGCGCCCAACCGGGAATTCGTGGTGGAAAACCTCTCCGGCGGCAACCAGCAGAAGGTGCTGGTGGCAAAAGCCCTGTGCGCGGAGCCGAAAATCCTCATTCTGGACGAGCCGACGCGGGGCGTGGACGTGGGTGCGAAATCGGAGATTCACCGCATTGTCAGCTCCCTGGCCAAGACCGGCCTGACCATCATCATGATCTCCTCGGATATGCCGGAGCTGCTGGGCATGTGCGACCGGCTGATGGTGCTCAAGGGCGGGAAGAAGACAGGCGTGCTGGACCGGTCGGAGTTCTCCCAGGAAAAAGTATTGAAGCTGGCTCTGTAAGGAAGAAAGGAGGCGGGTAATATGAAGAAGAAAAATCCCATTTCCGCGTTCCTTTCCTCGCGGGAAGGCGCGCTGGCGGTCTTTGTAGTCATTTGCTTTGTGGTTCTGTGCCTGACCACCAATCTGGTGGGCAGCATGTTTGTGTACCTGCGGGACCTGTCCTACCTGCTGGTGGGCGGTCTGGCGCTGATGATGGTCATTCTGCTGGGCGAGATCGACATCTCCTCCGGTACGGTGCTGGGCCTCATCGGATTCTGTTCCTTTACCCTGGTGCAGCGGAACGTGCCGCTGATTATCTGTATTCTGGTGGGCATCCTGGTGGGTATGCTCAACTCCCTGGTGGTGGGGTTCATCACGGTCCGCTTCCGGGTCCCGTCCATGATCGTGTCCCTGGCGATGGTCAAGCTGCATATCGGCCTGTTTTCCCTCCTGCCCAACGCCGGGTATGTGTCCAATATTGACCCGGCCATCACCGCCGTGGGCACCATGCGCATCGGTCCCTTCCCCGCTATGCTCTTCATCTCCTTTATCCTGCTGGCTTTCTTCTGCTGGCTGATGAAGTACACCCCCTATGGCCGCAAGGTCTACGCCGTGGGCGGCTCGGCGGAATCCGCTGTCCTGGCGGGCATCAACTCCGACAAAATCAAGATTAAAACCTATCTCGTCTCCGGCGCGCTGCTGGGCGTCACGGCTGTGATGTACTGGCTGCCCAAGACCCAGGTGCAGCCCTCCAGCTGCATGGGTATGGAGATGTATTTCCTGCCCATCGCCGTGGTGGGCGGCGTGAGCATCATGGGCGGTTCGGGCCGGCCCATCGGCATCCTGGTGGCGAGCTTCCTCATCGCCCTCCTGCAGCGGGCCAGCTACCTGCTGGACCTGGGTACGCAGTGGATGTATCTCAGCTACGGCGTGATCGTCCTGGTGGCGGTGTACAGTATGTTCGCGGAAATCCCCTTCCTGAAAAAGCACGGCAAGACAGAGAAAGGCGGTGGCGGCAATGCGTAAGGGCTTCAAGGTTTCCTATGAAATTATCATGGTGTTGATTCTGGCCGTCATGATTGCCGTGTTCGGCATCCTGACCAACGGGCTGTTCTTCCGCCCGGCCACCATGATCGGCTGTACCGCCGACGTGGCGTACCTGGGCGTGCAGGCGATGGCTATGACGCTGATTATCCTTACGTCGGGTATCGACCTGTCCGTCAGCTACCAGATGGTGTGCTCCGCCATGGTCTGCGCGTGGTGCTTCAACGCTTTCAGCGTCAGTATGGGCGCGGGTCCCGCCATTGCCCTGGCCGTGACCGCCTGCATTCTCTCCGGCTTTGTCTTCGGCGGCGTCAACGGCATCATCGCCAAGCACACACCCATCAACCCCTGGCTGATTACCATGTCCACCATGTACATCTTCCAGGCCATCAGCTGGTTTTTCGGCACCTCCTTCGCTTTCTCCGCCGGGAACCCGGTGGTGGACATCGGCAACGCGAAGCTGGGCGGCATCGTCCCCACGCAGCTGCTGGTACTGCTCCTTGTCTTCGCCGTGTTCTGGGTGTTGGAGAAACGGACCACCTTTGGCCGCTATGTCCACGCCATCGGCTATAATGAGAACGCGGTGAACTACTCCGGTGTGGACGCCGGAAAAATGAAGTTCTGGGTCTACACCCTGGGCGGCCTGATGAGCGCGGTGGCGGCGTTGATGTACCTGGGCCGCAGCTGGCAGATCAACCAGGAGACCGGCGTGAACATGAACATTGAGGTCATTGCGCTGGTGGTTCTGGGCGGCACCAGCACCGCGGGCGGCGTCGGCGGCGTGACCGGCTCCCTGCTGGCCTGCCTGATTATCGGCGTGCTGAAGAAGGGCCTTGCCCTGATGGGTCTGCCCGGCACTGTGTACAACTTTATCGTGGGCATTGTCCTCATCTGCTCCCTGATCTTCTTTGCCTATCTGGAAAAGCGCAAGAAGATGGTCAGCCGCAAGATGGCCATTGCCAACATGGATCAGTAATCCCTGTTTCCGTATCACACCCGTTTTTTTCGGGACACCCCCGAAGAAATAAATGTATGAAAGAAATTGGAGGAAAATCATGAAACGTCTGAAGAAATTACTTGCTCTGATTTGCGCTCTGGTCCTGTGCCTGTCCCTGGCCGCCTGCAGCGGCGGCGGCAACGGCGGCAATGGCGGCGGTTCCGGCAGCTCCGGCGGCTCCGGCGACATCAGCATTGCCTACATCCCCAAGGAGCGGAACGAATCCTTCTGGCAGGCGGTTGAGGCCGGCGCACAGCAGGCGGCTAAAGACCGCGGCGTGAACCTGATTATGTACGGCGACGCCGCAGGCGCGAACACCGCCGCCAACCAGTCCACCTACGTGGAGACCGCCACCGAACTGGGCGTGAACGCCATCGTCTTCGCCGCCCTGGACGCCGACTCCACCGACGCCGCCCTCCAGGCCGCGCAGGCCGCCGGAATCTCCGTGGTGGGCTTTGACTCCGACCCCGGCGAGGAGGCCCGCGACTGGTTTGTCAACCAGGTTGACCCCGCCGCTCTGGCTGAAATCCTGCTGGACGACCTGGTCACGAACATCGGCAGCAAGTATTCCGCATCCTCTCCCGCTCTGGTCTACCTGGTCTCCACCAACCTGACCACCCCCAACCAGAACACCTGGATCGAGCACCTGAAAGCGGTCTATTACTCTGACTACGAGATCGTGTACACCGAAAGCGGCGCCATCGACTTCGACGCCTGCAAGGACAACACCCGCAAGAATACATACACCGTCAACGAGAAATACAACATGCTGGATATGCGCTGCAATCCGGACAGCGACATCATCTACGCCGGCGACGGCGACGGTCTGACCGAGATTGAGGCCACCCTCTCCGCTCACTCCGACATCAACGCCCTCATCTCCCTCACCACCAACGTCATCGCCTCCTGCGCCACCGCCATTGACAGCTGCGGCATGTCCGACACCTGCATTTTCAACGGCATCGCCACCCCCGGCGACTCCAAAGCCTATCTGGAGAGCGGCCTGATGACCACCGTGGTCCTGTGGCAGGCTTACGACCTGGGCTACCTGGCTGTTGACGCGGCCTACGCCGCCGCTGCCGGCGAGCTGAAGGAGGGCGCAACCTCTTATGTCTCCGGTCTGTCCGGCAAGACCCAGGTGGAGGGCGTCTCCACCTATGAGGACAGCCACCACGTGGACGGCGTGACCGTCTACCTGGGCGCGCCCGCTACCTTCACCCTGGATACCCTGGACTGCTGGAAGTCCTGATTCCTCCCCCTCGGACTGCGCACGCCGGGATTTGCTGTAAAAAGGGGCGCACCCTTGCGGTGCGCCCCTTTTCTGTGTAAAATAGGGGGGAAAGACCCCCGCAAGTTTTGTCCGCCGGACAGGCGGACCAGGAAAGAGAGGCAGAGCACATGCGTTATCTGATTGGTATTGATAACGGCGGTACATTTTCCAAAGCAGCCGTCTTCACCGAGGACGGCAGACAGATTTCTGCGGCCAGCGTCCCCAGCGTCACCTATGCCCCCAAGCCGGGCTATACGGAGCGGGATATGGACGAGCTGTGGACGGTAAACGCCCAGGCTGTCCGGGAGGCCATTGAAAAGAGCGGCATTGACCCCAAATTGATTGCGGGCGTCTCCTTCTCCGGCCACGGCAAGGGGCTGTATCTGGTGGGGAAGGATGGCCGTCCCGCCTACCGGGGCATTCCCTCCACCGACGCCAGGGCCTGGGCTTATATCCAGCAGTGGCAGAAGGACGGTACCGCCCAGGAGGTATATAAAAAGACCTTCCAGGAAATTCTGGTCATGCAGCCGGTTGCGCTGCTGGCGTGGCTCCGGGACAACGAGCCCCAGGCGCTGGCCAATACCCGCTATATCTTCGCGGTCAAGGACTATATCCGCTACAAGCTCACCGGCGAGGCTTACGGGGAATACAGCGATTTCTCCGGCGGAAATCTGGTCAATCTGACCACGAAAGACTACGACCCGGAGCTGCTGGCCCTCTTCGGCCTGGAGATGTGTCTGGACAAGCTGCCGCCCCTGCGCTACGCGGCGGACCTGTGCGGATATGTGATGGAGGAGGCGTCCCGGCAGACCGGCATTCCCGCCGGGACCCCCTGCGCCGCCGGTATGTTCGACGTCAACGCCTGCGGCATTGCCAGCGGCCTGTCCAGCCCGGAGGAGATGTGCATGGTGGCTGGCACCTGGAGCATCAACGAGTTCATCGCGCCCCAGCCCATCACCAACGGCACCGTCGCCCTCAACTCCATGTTCTGCATCCCCGGCTATTTTCTCGTGGAGGAGAGCAGCCCCACCTCGGCGGGTAATATGGAGTGGTTTGTCCGCAACCTCATGGGCTATGAGCGGGAGGAGGCAAAGGGCGGTTCCATTTACGATCTGACAAACCAGTGGGTGGAATCCATCCAGCCGGAGGACTGCGGCGTGATTTTCCTGCCTTTCCTCAACGGCTCCAACGAAAATCCCCTGGCAAAAGGCACCTTTGTGGGGCTGACGGATTTCCACAAGAAAAAACACATGCTGCGGGCGGTCTATGAGGGTATTGTCTTCTCCCATGTCACCCACGTGAAAAAGCTGCTGGCCAACCGGGAGCCGCCCAAGAGCATCCGTCTGTCCGGCGGAGCGGCCAATTCCGGCGTCTGGGTGCAGATTTTTGCCGACGCCCTCCAGATCCCCATTGACGTGACGGCGGGGAAGGAGCTGGGCTGCCTGGGCGCCAGCATCGCCGCAGGCATCGCCGCGGGCATCTACCCGGACTACCAGAGCGCGATTGCGAAGACGGTGCAGATTACCAGGACCGTTCAGCCCCGTCCGGAGTACCGGGCTGTCTACGAGGAGAAATACAAGACCTACCGCGCCGTCATCGGCGGGCTGAACGACGTATGGGAGCGGTTCAAGAACTGAGGGAATCTTTTTCTTGCACAAAGGGCGCGGGGGTGATATGATGGAGCGGAACCAAGAAATTTTCCGGACCGTCCTGCCGGGCGGCGGGAGGACCGGAACAGGAAGGATGAGTCCCATCGCTACCATTAAAGACGTTGCCAGGCAGGCCGGCGTGAGCATATCCACGGTGTCCCGCGTTTTGAACAACACCCAGTCCGTCAGCCCGGAGCTGGCGGAAAAAGTGACGGCGGCGGTAGAACGGCTGGGCTACTGCGCCAATGCGGCGGCGCGGGGCCTGCGGGTAACGCAGACGAACCGGATTGCCATTATTCTCACCAGCCTCTCCCGCGTTTTTTTTACGACCGTGCTGGAGGGAATCCATCAGGAGGCGTCCCAGCTGGGCTACTCCCTTCTGATCACGGAGACCCACGACAACATCCAGGAGGAGATTCGGGCGGTGGACTTCTTTGCCTCCCAGTGGGTGGACGGCATTATCCTGGCCTCCAGCGCCTACGGGACGGACAAGACCACGCGGGACCATATCGCGCGGCTGGGCAGTCTGTTCAAGAAGGATACGCGCATTCCCGTCGTCACCCTGGAGTTCCCGCTGAATAACGCCCAGGTGGGGGCGGTGGTCATCGACCACGAGCAGGCGGCCTACGAGGCGGTGCGCTATCTGCTGCAGGATCTGGGACGGCGGCATGTCATCCATATCTCCCATCCGGCGTGGCACTATATCGGTCAGAAGCGCATTCTGGGCTACCGGCACGCCATGGAGAACGCCGGATTTTCCCTGGACGAGTGTACTGTGCTGGAGGGGGATTACTCCACGTACTCCGGCCACGCCCTGACGCGGCAGGCGCTGAAGCGGCGGATTCCCTGCGACGCAATCTTCTGCGCCAACGACCAGATTGCCGTCGGCGCGCTGAAAGCCTGCGAGGAGTCCGGGGTCAGCGTGCCGGAGCAGATTGCCATTGTGGGGATTGACGATATTTTCGCCGCCTCCATCGTATCCCCCCCCCTGACCTCGGTCCATGTGCCGAAGCAGGAGATGGGAGCCGCCGCAATGAAGCTGCTGCACAGCATGGTGGAGAATGGGTGCGCCGGCAGGCGGAAAATCATCAAGCTGGACTATGAGCTGATTGAGCGGGCCACAACCCGGAAGGGCGCGGAGAACTCGCTGAAATTTCTGGAGTGGTGACGGCGCGGGGAGACGCGCCTGCGCAGACAAGGAAGGAGAGAACGTTTTGAAAAAATATGCTATTGGACTGTATGAAAAGGCAATGCACCCCGGCCTGAACTGGCGGGAAAAGCTGGCGTTTGCAAAGGAGAGCGGCTATGATTTTGTCGAAATCAGCATAGACGAGAAGGACGAGAAGCTGGCCCGGCTGGACTGGACCGCCCAGGAACGCCGGGAGCTTCTGGACGCCATGCAGGAGACGGGCCTGCCCATCCGGAGCATGTGTCTGTCCGGACACCGGAAATACCCCCTCGGCTCTGCGGACCCGGCGGTCCGGGCCAGGGGTATGGAGATTATGGAAAAGGCGGTGCAGCTGGCGGACGGCCTGGGCGTGCGGGTGATCCAGCTGGCGGGGTACGACGTCTACTACGAGGACAGCTCGGCGGAGACAAAGGCTCTGTTTCTGGAAAATCTCCGGAAGGCCGCGGAAATGGCCGCAGTCCGGGGGATTGTGCTGGGCTTCGAGACCATGGAGACGGATTTCATGAATACAGTGTGGAAATCCATGTTCTACGTCAACGCGGTGAACAGCCCCTATCTGGGCGTGTATCCCGACTCCGGCAACCTGACCAACGCCGCCCTGACCGGTAAGAACAGCGTGCTGGAGGACCTGAAATCCGGAAAAGGCCATCTTGTGGCCCTGCACCTGAAGGAGACCGTACCCGGCGTGTTCCGGGAGGTGCCGTTCCTGACGGGACATGTGGACTTCGAGAGCGTCATCCGGACGGCCTGGGACCTGGGCGTGCGCCGGTTTGTGACGGAGATGTGGTATGTGGGCAACGATGATACGTGGAAGGACGACATCCGCTTTGCCTGCAAGAGCATGAGCGATATTCTGGACCGCCAGGTCTGATGATATGAGAGATGCCCGGAAGGCCTTACAGGCTTTCCGGGCATTGTGCCGCAAAATGGGAAATATTTCATAAAGGGCTTGCCATTTTGGAAAAAATAGGAGCTCCCCGCATTTATTCCTTTTGTCCAGATACAACAAATTCATAAAGTTGTTTGTTGCAGTTGCGTTTACGGACAATACGATATGCAACATTGACAAAACCAATTGCGGTCATCATATCAACATATATTTTTTCAGCTGGAACGGTAACGCCGTAAAAATTGGAATTCCCGATAATATAGAATACCTTGCCCCCAGAAGCCAATCCTGCATATACGGAAGACAGGTGTTTGCGCATATCCTCAAAATATTTTGAAACATAATTCGCCATTAGCCCCGCAGACCTGTTGTCTGCATCAGATATTTTTTCTGCAATATCATAAACATATTGAGGAAGGGAATGATCACTTTCCCATGTACCTAATAAACTTGTAGCCCGTCCCCATGTTCCGCCTATAGCCCTCCAGTCAAGATCGGCGGCTTGTTCGGATGTCTCAAGATAATCCAACCAATACATATAAGGACGTAATTCTCGAATATATGAAATCCTGTTTGGATATGGCGGAGAGGTAATTACTGTTTCATATTTCCCGACAAGGTCCATAGGAACGGATCTTGAGTCGTGCAATAGTACTTTTGATGTTGCGCAGGGCTGTAAGGATGCACTTTTAGCAACCATTTCACAAACAGCAATAAATGTTGTTTGTGCGGTCTCAATCGAGAAGAAAACATGATTACCGTCTTTGAATGATGTAGATACATGGTTAAACGCAGCATTTGAGAGTTCGATTATAATTCGGCAAAAGGAGACCGTAAGCAGTTGTGAAACAACGCTGTCTTCGACAGTTTTAATCGCAGATTTCAGCTTTGCCAGAAAGCTGGCTTGCGGTGGATTCCACCAACGGTCAATATTGTATATGGGAGGAAGCGCAGCAGGAGCGTACCCTTCTATGTTCTGCATCAAAGCCTTTGCAATAGATAAGAATTCTTCAATCTTGTTTTGTGGATAGATGTCTAATTTTGCATTTCCTAACCAAACCAAAAATGGATTGATCTCTAATGCAAATGATGAAATACCTCTGTTGGCGCACACTAATTCTGTTGTCCCAGTGCCAGAAAAAGGCTCCATAACACATCCGGGTGTGTAGTCCAGTTCAGTAAGTATTTCCTCAACCAAGCGGACAGAATACGCTGGAGTAAGGCGCAGCCATCCATGTCTCCCCAACGATGAATTGTACTTGAACGTATATTGCGCGTTTTGCGTTGTTGCTCCTTTATGCATTTACTCAGCCCTCATCAGATGTGCAAGGACATTCTGAATCTTTTCCCTAAAGTATTCTTGATTGCTGTTCATGAATTGGACAAAGTCAAATTCAATAACCTGTTTGAAAAAGCTAAAGGTTGAAGCGTAAGGGGATGCCGCAATAAAACCCTGGAGAATAGCCCACTTTGCGACATGATATCGGGCGGCAATATCATCGTCGATTTGTGCAGACATAACCATTAAGCAGGGAATATATCCGTTGGCATAAGCATTTGCTGCATTGGCAATATCAGCATTCTGCCGCTTGGAATCTTTGCTTTTGTATCCCTGCCGCACCTCAAAGACAATACCGGTTATTGCTTCACGAATAGGAGCGGCCAGTTCCAGATGATCCGCCACTTGCATCATCCATGCTGCGCATCGTTCCTTATTTTCCTTATTCGGAATTTTGTCAAGTATAATTCGTCCGTCCAGAGAGAGTTTACGCTCTTTTCCGTTAGCTCCAACAACCTTGTAAGACCATATGACATCGTCAGCGCTGAGGCCAAGATAATCCATGAAAATAGCTCTCACAAGACGTTCACAACCTATGCCAATTTGTCGATAGACGCTGGTAATGCCGCCAGCCGCTTTGTGCGCAGAATACATAAGAGGACTATCTAACCCAAGCCACTTATAGAACGCATCTGCTCCGTATAATGTTTGGAATTCTGCAAGTGAAAACCCGCCGTTTCGTCCGTGTCCAAATTTAGGCGAGTAGTTTGCACATTCATTGATTGGCTCAATAAGTATATTTCTGTATCTAATGCTTTGCTCAGTTGTCACGATCTTTGTCTCCTTACCTTTCGTTCGCAGCGGATAATTACTCCCGCTTTTTCCGCCGGAAGATCTCCGGCAGCCGCGGCGGCGCGGGCTTCTCCACCCGTCCGGTGAGCAGGAAGCTGTCCAGGGGCCGGCCCGCCGCATTCATCAGCAGCACCGCAAAACCCGCCCCTTCGGGCCAGGGGCCGTAGTAACGCAGCAGCGCCGTGAAAAAGCCGCAGCCCGCGCCGTAAAGCAGCTGTCCCGCCGGGCTGATGGGCGAGGTAACGGGATCGGCGGCCAGGAAGAACGCCGCCAGCATCAGACTGCCGCTGAACAGCTGGTAGAGCATCCACTCTGTTCTGCCGTTCCCCCAGGAGAAGACGAACGTCAACGCCGCCGCCGTCCCCAGCATACTCGCCGGAATCCGCCAGGAGATCACCCCTCGGACAATAAGAAACAGTCCGCCCAGCATCAGCAGCAGTGCGCTCACCTCCCCGGCCTCGCCGCTGGTCAGCCCCACCAGGACCTCCGGGATGCTGTACAGCTCCCGCAGGCCCGCCATGTCGTTGGCCCGGAGCAGCTCCAGCGGCGTGGGCTGGAGAGCCGCGTCCACTGCGCCCCAGAGGGGGAGGCTGGCGTGGGGGGCGGTCCAGGCGCGCATCTCGCCGCCCCACAGCAGCAGTACCGTACGGGCGGTCAGAGCCGGGTTGAGAATGTTCTGCCCCAAGCCGCCAAAGAGCTGCTTAACGATAATAATGGCAATGAAATCCCCCAGCAGCAGGAGCTGGTAGGGGACCGCAGGCGGACACAGCAGCGCCAGTAGCAGTCCTGTCACGACGGCGCTCAGGTCCCCAGGCCCCTGCCGCCGGAGCAGCCGGAAAATCGTCTCAAACGCATAGCACCCCGCCGCCGATACCAGGGCGTTTACCGCCGGGCGGGGGCCGAAATTGTACACCGCAAATCCCAACGCCGGGAGCAGGGCCACGATGACGGCGGACATCATCTGTCCCATACCGTACCCGGTACGGATGTGGGGGGCGGAGGAACCGGCCAGCGTCAAATTTTTGTAGTTCATACCCGCTCCTTTCTCTCCCCGCGGAACGCCTGGAGCAGCGGCATCCGGCCAGGACAGACGTATGTACACGCGCCGCACTGGATGCAGGCGGACAGCTGTTCCGTCTGCCGTCCCGCTTGCATCTCACGGTACATGACCACAGGCCGCAGGCCCACGGGACAGGCCCGGATGCACCGTCCGCACCGGATGCAGCGGGGGTGGGCGGAGGCCCGCTCCTCATCCCCGCAGAAGGCCAGCACAGCCCCGTCGTCCCTGCCCAGCGGCGCGTCCATGTCGTACTGGGCGCGTCCGGTGACAGGTCCGCCCAACACAATTTTATAGGTCTTGGGGTCCACCCCGCCGCAGGCGTCCAATAGGAAGCGGATAGGCGTGCCGATGGGGCAGAGCAGATTGCGGGGCTGCTGGATGCCGGACCCGGCTACCGTCACCACCCGGTGGGTCAGGGGACGGCCCAGATACACCGCCTCGTAGACGGCATACACAGCCCCGGCGTCCACCACGGCGCACCCAACGGCGGCAGCTCCCGCCCCCGGCGGTACCCGGCGGCGGGTAATAGCGCGGCAGAGGGGCCGCTCGGCGCTCTGGGGGTAGGGCAGGGAGACGGCGTCCACCACAGCAGGGGATTTGTTCTCCCGGATTTTGTCCTGAAGGGTCTGGATGGCCTCCCGCTGTTCGCTCCCCAAGGCGATGTGGACCCGGTCCACACCGTACAGCTTCGCCAGAATCCCCGCCCCCTCCAACAGCTCCGCCGTGCGCTCCAGAACCAGACGGCAGTTCCCCGCCATATACGGCTCCTTCTCGCAGGCGCAGATAATCACCGTGTCCGTCCGCCCAACGCCGGCGGCAATCTTGGACAGAATCGGACTGCCGTCCCCATCCGCTATGCCCGCCTCCTGAATCAGCGTGAGCAGCTGGCGCAGCGGCAGGCTGGCCGGGTTGGCCGGGGGCCGGACGGCGGGCGAAAGAGTATCGCTGAAGTCGTTGTCCACCACCACGCTCAGTTCAGACGCGCCGCTGCCCTGGACCCGCGGCCCAATCGCGCTGACCCGTCCCGCTATGGGCGCGTATACCCCAGGGGTCCCGCCGCCGGGGTCCGCGATTTTCTGCCCCACAGTGACATAGTCCCCCGTTTTGACGCCGGGCCGGGCCGGTACCGCCAGCGCCACTTGCGGCGGCGGCGGCAGAGGCTCTATAGGTGCGGAAAAGGCGGTGTTTTGCGGTGCGCCGCCGAAAAATCCATATCTTATCATTTGTTTGGCTCCTTGCAGGCAACATTTCCCTGCTTACATCATACACCAGCCGCCGCCCGTTGTCCAGAAAATTTTGCGGTCCGGGACAGCGGTTTTACTTGACAGAGGCGTAGGAAAGCGAGTATTATAGAGGTGGATTTTCGTCGGCGGATAAAAAGGGGTTGTCCGCTGCTTATTTCCGCGCCCGGCGATGCGTCACCGCCAGGCTTGCGCAAACCCCCATACCATAAATGCATAGGAGGAAAACTGACCCATGACTTTTACAGTCATCCAATTCGCTCTCGCCCTGCTGACGGGCATCGCGGTGAGCGCGGCGGTTTTCTTCTTTCTCGGTATCAGCTATCGGAAGAAAATAGCGGAAAAAGAAATCTCCAGCGCGGAAGAAGAGGCGCGCCGTATTCTGAACGAGGCGATTAAAAGCTCGGAGAGTAAAAAGCGCGAGGCCCTGCTGGAAGCAAAAGAGGAAATTTTACGCAGCCGCAGCGAATATGAGAAGGAAGAAAAGAGCCGCCGGGCCGACCTGCAAAAGCAGGAACGCCGCCTGCAGCAGAAAGAGGAGAATCTGGACCGGAAAACAGAGAATATCGAGCGGAAAGAAGAGGCCCTGCTCCATAAGCACGAGGAGGCCGACCGGACGCGGGAGGAAATTGACCAGATCAAAAACAGCCAGGCGGAGATGCTGGAGAAAATCTCCGGCCTCACCGTGGAGGATGCAAAGAAATATCTGATCTCCCAGGTGGAGTCCCAAGTGACCCATGAGGCGGCGGTGAAGATCAAGGAGATCGAGGCCCGCGCCAGAGACGAGGCCGACCAGCGCGCCAAGGAAATTGTCACCATCGCTATCCAGCGGTGCGCGGCAGACCATGTGTCCGACATAACCGTCAGTGTGGTTCCCCTGCCCAATGACGAGATGAAGGGCCGTATTATAGGCCGCGAGGGCCGCAATATCCGGGCCATTGAGACCCTGACCGGCGTGGACCTGATTATCGACGACACGCCGGAGGCAATTACCGTATCCTGCTTTGAACCGGTGCGCCGGGAGATCGCCCGCGTGGCATTGGAAAAGCTGATTGCCGATGGCCGCATTCACCCTACCCACATTGAGGAGATGGTGGAGAAGGCCCGCCGGGAGGTGGAGGCCATTATCAAGAGCGAGGGCGAGCGGGCTGTGCTGGAAACCGGCGTCCGGGGCCTCCATCCGGAGGTGCAGCGGATGCTGGGACGGCTCCACTACCGCACCAGCTACGGTCAGAACGTATTGCAGCACTCCATTGAGGTCAGCCACATTGCCGGCATGATGGCCGCAGAGCTGGGGCTGGACGTCCACGCCGCCAAGCGGGCCGGACTGCTCCACGATGTGGGCAAGGCCCTGGACCACGAGCACACGGGCAGTACTCATATTGAATTGGGTGTGGAGTTCTGCCGGAAATATAAGGAAAAAGAGGACATCCTCAACGCTATCCAGGCCCACCACGGGGACGTGGAGTGCAAGACCCTGATGGCCTGTCTGGTGCAGGCGGCGGACGCCGTGTCCGCAGCCCGGCCCGGCGCGCGGCGGGAGAATCTGGAGAATTATATCAAGCGTCTGGAGAAGCTGGAGGAGATCACCGGTACCTATCCCGGCGTGGAGAAGTCCTACGCGATTCAGGCGGGCCGCGAGGTGCGGGTGATGGTCCGTCCCGAACAGGTGAATGAAGATCAGATGGTCATCCTGGCGCGGGACCTGGCAAACCGGATCGAAAACGAACTGGAGTACCCCGGCCAGATCAAGGTCCACGTCATCCGGGAGACCAAAGTGGTCGAATACGCAAAGTAAGGCATGTCATCGGCCGGGAGGGCCGGTGACGCAGCCCTTCCGGCAAGCCGCCCAAAAAGTCTTCCCGGCTTTTTGGGCGGCTTCTTCAGAACAGAAAGAGGTGAAGGAAATGTGGTGTCCCAACTGCGGGCATGAATTCAACGGCGTTGTCTGTCCCCGCTGCGGCAGGTCCTCCGCGGCCCGACGCTACTGCCCCCGCTGCGGCAGTCAGGCGGCAGGCAATTACTGCTCCTTCTGCGGGGCGCGGATTCCCTCCTCCGGCGAACCGCCTCTCGGAGACTCCAGCGATAAGAACCGGTGGATTGCCTTTTTCCTGTGCCTGTTTTTGGGCGGTCTGGGAATCCACCGCTTCTATACAGGCAAGGTGGGGACGGGGATTCTGTGGGCGCTGCTGTTCGTGCTGCTGCCGGGAATCGGGATTCTGGCGGTATTGGTGGACCTCGTTTTCATTGTCATGGGAAAATTCCGGGATAAAGCGGGACGCTATCTGCGGTGACAGGCAATCAAAGAGGCTGGCTTGGGACGCCCTCCCAGGCCAGCCTCTTTTTACAGCAGAATCGCGCTGACGAAGCGGACCGCTATGCACAGTACAATCCCCACCGCAGTGGGCAGCGCAGCCGCCAGCGCCGTCCATTTCCGGCTCCCTGTCTCCCGCCAGACCGTCAGGCAGGTGGTACCGCAGGGGAAGTGGAAGAGGGTGAAGAGGAGGACGCACACCGCTGTGACCGTGGTCCAGCCGTTGGCGGTGAGCAGGCTGTGAAGCTCTGCCAGACTGCTGTAATCGGTCAAGGCCCCGGTGGAGAGGTAGCCCATCAGGATGCAGGGGACTACGATCTCGTTGGCCGGGAAACCCAGCACAAACGCCAGCAGGATAAAGCCGTCCAGACCCATCAGTTTGCCCAGGGGCTGGAGCATACCGGCCAGATGCGCCAGGATACTCTGTCCGCCCAGGGACAGATTTGCCGCCGCCCAGATCGCCACCCCCGCCGGAGCCGCTACGAGAACCGCACGTCCCAGCACGAACAGCGTCCGGTCCAGAATGGAGCGCACCAGCGCCTGCCCTACCTGGGGCATCCGGTAGGGGGGCAGCTCCAGGGAGAAGGAGGACGGCTCCCCACGGAGGACCGTTGCGGACAGGAACCGGCTGGCCCACAGCGTCATGGCTACCGCCAGCACGATGGCCCCCATCAGCAGCCCGGCGGCAGCGGCGGAACTCCACAGCCCGTCTCCGGTGACGAAGAACATGGAGATCAGGGCGATCAGCGTGGGCAGGCGTCCGTTGCAGGGCATGAAGGAACTGGTCAGAATGGCAATCAGACGTTCTCTGGGGCTCTGGATGATCCGGCAGCCCATGACGCCGCAGGCGTTGCACCCCAGCGACATACACATGCTGAGGGACTGACGCCCGTGGGCGCCCGCCTTCTGGAAAAAGTGGTCGAGATTAAAAGCCACCCGCGGCAGATACCCCGCGTCCTCCAGGAGCGTGAACAACGGGAAGAAAATCGCCATTGGCGGCAGCATCACCGACACTACCCAGGCGACTGTCCGATACAAGCCGTCTACCAGCGCGCCCTCCAGCCACCAGGGGGCCTGCAAAGCTTGCAGAACCTGCCGCAGCGGCTCCTGCTGTCCCAGCAGCAGCCGGCTCAGCAGCTCGCTGGGGATGTTGGCGCCCACCATGGTCAGCCACAGCGTACCGGCCAGCAGCAGGAGCATCACCGGGATTCCAGTGGCTTTGGAGGTCAGCAGACGGTCCAGCTTCCGGTCCCGGCGTTGAGCCACGGCGTTGTCCTTGATGGACACACGGGCCGCTATGGACGCCGCGCGGGCCATATTCGCCGCCGCACGGCATTCCGCACAGTCGGGACACCCGGCACAGCTGTGGACCTCCGGTCTGGGAGGCGGATTGCTGGCCGTGTCCTCCAGCAGCTGCCGCAGGGTGTCCAGACCCCGCCCGCCACGCGCCGCCGCGCCCGCTACCGGACAGCCCAGTTCCTCCTGAAGAGCATGGAGGTCAATCTCAATGCTCTTTTTTGCCGCCTCGTCCAGCAGGTTCACGCAGACTACCACCGGCCACGCAATCTCCAGGATTTGCAGCGTCAGAGCCAGATTCCGCTCCAGACAGGTGGCGTCCGCTACCACCAGCGTGACATCCGCCTGTCCGGACAGCAGATAGTCCCGTGTGACCTCCTCCTCGGCGCTGCCGGGGTGGAGGGAGTAGGCCCCGGGCAGATCGACCAGGGTGTAGGTTTTGTTGTGATATGTATAGACGCCTGTGGCGGTGGATACGGTCTTGCCCGGCCAGTTGCCGGTGTGCTGGTGCAGATGGGTCAGAGCGTTGAAAACCGTGGACTTTCCAACGTTCGGATTGCCTGCCAGGGCGATGGTCGGCCCCGGCGCGGGATTTGCTGCCATAGGAATCATCCCTCCCTTTCTTCTGCCGGATAAAACCGGCGGTACTGTCAGTGTATGCGGGAGGTCCCCTCCTTGCGCCTGTCATACAGGAGCAGACGTGTTGGCAGGCACGGTTACTTCTTATTTTTTGCCATCTTGACAAACCGGAAACAGAAGTATATAATAAAAAAAGAAAGAGCGTTGCCGGTAACGGCTGACCCTCAAGTTTGGTTAAAGAAGTAACCGCACTTTGGGCAAGGGGCGGTTACTTCTTATTTTTCGCCTGAATAAACAAGCTACAAACGCCGATGATGACCAAACAAAGCTCTAAGACTTCGGATGTACTCATTGGACAGCCCCCCTTTCTTGTAAGATCAAGGGGCAAGAAGCTGCCCCCGTTCAAGAGGGCCAACCGCATACCGTTTTGGCAACGCTGAAAGATATTTCTTTCCTGACTCCCAGTCTACCACACCATCTGACAAAAAGCAATCCCCACAAGCAAAGTTCAATGGACTGAAGCAAAAATTTCCCTCTTGCATTATTGCGATTACTGTGTTATAATACAGTAAACGTTCCAAAGGAAGTTTAGACAACTCCAAAGTGTCCATGCAAAACGAAACGCCGGAGAGCTCTACCTCTCCGGCGTTCCTCTTGGGCCTTATCTACCCAAGAATAAACGTTCCAGCCATTTGCCTATGCAATCTGCGATTACATTGGCTGCAATAGCCAGAAGGAAGTTTGTTAGAACTTCCAAAGCGTCCACCTCCTCCTGCCCCCAGTATTGGGTGGGGAGACGGTGTCAGTATACCATTCTTCGACAATCTCTGCAAGCCATTTTCTTCCTCTCCATCTTGACAAACCGGGCGTTCATGCGTATAATAAAGACAGAAAGCGTATTGCGCCAACAGCCATCAGAGATACCCTGGATCTATTTGTCGAAATGGCCGTCCTCCGTGTCTGCGGGGGGCGGTCATTTCCTGTTTCTCTGGGGGGTAGGGCAAAACTTTTACTTGCCAGATTTGGAAATATGTCTTATAATAGGGTCTAGGATTCGGCGCAGCCGGAGAGATCCCAATCTGTGATTTTTTGGAAGGAGTTTTCGATGATGATGAAACGATTGACAGCTTGGCTGCTCGTCTTATGTATGACGCTGTCGTTGCTGCCTGGGACGGCGTTCGCGGCCAGCGGCGGCGGGGATGATGATGGATTGATTACCGTCTATTATGACCTCAATGACGGTGGTAAATCTACATACCGCTTGAAAATGAAAACCAAAGAGGGTGAAGAACCGCGCATCAATCCTGGTGCGGTCTGGGCAGGCCGCCCTTTTGCCGGATGGATGGGCGACCGGGCTGGCTCTACGGCTGCTGAATTCAAGGATGGCGCGGTCCTCTATGCCAACTGGCAGAGCGGATATGAGCTTACGCTTGATTTTGTCGAACCGGAGAGTACCTCACCCACGACATCAACGTATACTACCGACAATAACGGCAAGCTGAAAGAGCGTGACCTTGCAGCTATTGACAACCTGATTGCGAAAGTAGAATCCCTCGGAAAGTATTCTTTCGAGGGCTGGTATGTCGTAAAGGACAAAGGTGAGTACAAGGCAGGCGACTTATTCACCAAAGCCCTTACTACCGATACAGTAATCCCTGTAAATGGTCTTGAGTTGAAGGCTGAATGGGCATCTATTTATACGATCAATTTTGATTATGATATGACGGGCAAGGCGCAGAGCGGACAGAGCAACCCCCCGATAGAAACAACAACCGGGGGCGTTCTAAGCAAGATGCCTAAGACCCCCGCTTTCAAAGACGATGGATATGACTTTGAAGCTTGGTACATTCTTGAAGATCCCAATAACCCCAATTCGCTACCAGGTGCAGAACTTATTACAGAGGGACAGCTCCCTTGGGAAAATGGCACGCTAAAAACCATGAGAGGCGTTCGGATTCCTCATGATGAACTTAGCAAATTCTCTTTTACCGAAATTGCAGAGAAACTGAATCTCAAAAGTATTACACTTGTAGCAAACTGGCAGCTCCCCGCAGGTATTGTCTTCCATGCCAACGGCGGTCATTTTGGAACGGATGAGGATAATTATAGAGTTGTCATAAAAACAGATAATAATGGTGATTTAAGAAGATTGCCAAACCCGAATCCGCAAACAGATGGTCCCTTTATTACAGGGTACGAATTTTTAGGATGGTATAGACGCGCAGATTTTGAGGATGTTACTGACCCCAATGCCGTCCCCACAACTGCCCCAGGTAGAGATACAAAATTAAAGCCAACTGCCAAAAAAGTTGTAATAGGCGATAACTTTACAAAGCCAGAAACGGTCTATGCTGCTTGGGAGAAACTCTGGGAAATTACAATCAACTATGGTACTGGTAGTAAAGACCCTGTAACCCTCTATGTCAAGAATAACGAGCGGCTTTCGACTGCGGATTATCAGGAGCATGTAGAAAATTTAACAGTACCAGGTTTTACGGTTGGCGAGAGATGGTTGATATACCCAAAAGGCCAGAGACCTAATCCTCCACAGCCCACCGATTATATTGAAATTAAGGATATCCAAACAAGGCTTTTTACAGAAGATACTACTATTGAGGCAAACTTGATACCAGGTTATCGTGTTACCTTTTGGACTGTAGCTGACGACGACCCAGAAAAACAACAGATGTATCAAACCCCTCAGTATACCAATACAGATGGGTACCTGTTAAAGAGCAAGATTCCAACGATACCTCCCACATTTCCTGATAATATGAAGTCTTTTACTGGTTGGGCGACAAAGGATGGTAAACCTCTCCCGCCAGCAGTTTATGAATCGGAGGAAGCTTATGGGCCTTTTAAGGAAGCGATAGATGTTTACGCGCAGTGGGGGGCACCCTATAAAATAACATTTGAAACAAACGGCGGAGGAACAATTACTGATGTTAAGTATACTGAAAAAGACGGAAAAATTAACGCATCGACGCTTCCAACACCGCCGACTCCACCAACAGACAAGGTGTTTGCGGGATGGTATTTAACTAATAATTTCAGTGGTAATCCTGTAGGAATTGATACACCTCCCTGTACTGAACCCCCTACGCTTTATGCGAAGTGGGTAAAGCCTGTTCAAGAAATTCCTATAACGTATGACGCTGGAATACGAGGAACTGTGTCCACTACTTCTGTACAGGATAAGACTACATTGTCTGGTCAATTCCCCCCCTCGCTCCCTCAAGCAGTACCTAATGATGTAACTGCATTCCGGTTTGGAGGTTGGTTTACAAAATCTGACGGTCAAGGTACACAGATAAACGCTGGTGACAAGATTCCTGACGATGTGTATATTGACTCAACTACTGGCGCAATCCATCTCTTTGCATACTGGACACCAACAACCCGCGCCACTAACTCAACCCCCTCCACCTTTGCAATGCGTCCCACTGCGGATGTGCCATCGCTCACTGCTGCGGCTGGGGAAGTTGAGATTACTTTCAACCTCAACGGTATTGCAGGAACTGCACCCGTTCCGGCAATGACAGATGCAAATGGCCGACTGACTAGTCTCCCAGAGCCAACCGCAGATCATTATAAGTTTGTTGGGTGGTACAAAATACCGAGCGGTGGTACCGAAAAAGTTACTACTAATACGGTTTTCACGAAAGAGCAAAACCTTTACGCCTATTGGGAACCTATTATTACCTTTAACGCCAACGGCGGACACTTTGTTGGTGATGAACTGGAGTTTGAGGCTACTACCACAAACAAGAAACTGCCTCTAAATGGTTGGCCAGCTGATCCTACCCGTCAATACTACAAATTTGATGGTTGGTATACAAGCGCAACCGGTGGCGATAAGATTAACAAAGACCCAGAACATGAGTTTACCGGAACTCCTCCGATTACCCTTTATGCTCACTGGACCGGATATACTATCAGTTTTGATCGAAACGATGGTTCTGGCGCTATTGAACACACAGTGGTGACAGAAGATGGAAAGATAAAAGTATTACCCGCTGCTCCTGCTGCCCGGCCTGGATATGAGTTTGAGGGCTGGTACACCGAAGCGGAGGGCGGCACGGAGATTACTACAAACCGCACATTCACCGCCGACACTGTAGTTTATGCCCATTGGAAGAAATTCCCTACGGTCACATTTGAACCAGGAAATGGTGAGAAGCCTGAAGTTATAACAGTAACGCAGGTTGGTGGTCCACTTAGCAAGGAACCCGAAACTCCCAATCGTGCGGGATATAAGCACAGTGGCTGGTTTACTGGAGAAAACGGTAGTGGTATCCAGTACCAACAGGGCAGTACATTTACAACGGATACCACTTTTTACGCCTACTGGACAGAGGCAAAGCATGCAATTACATGGGTGACGGGTTCAACTGCGGATAAACCCACTAATCCCACAGAAATAACAGAACCATCTGAAACAGTAAATGGATTTATCCCCCGTCTTCCTCAAATCACCCGCAAGGGCTACCGGTTTGGAGGTTGGTGGACTGGTGATCCCAATGATGATAATGTTGATTCTGGTATTCAGGTTACAACAAGCACCCCTATCTACAAAGATACTACACTGACAGCAAAGTGGATAGACCTTACTAACACTGATCCTGAAAACCCGGTTGTTACTTTCATCGTAGATATCGCCGGGATTCCGGACGATGCCGCCCACTTCACCCTGGAGACAAACAGCAGTCACCAACTGGAGCAACTGCCTGTTCTGGACGGCATTGGCAAGGTCAACGGCTGGCGTCTGGAGGATGGGAGCAGCCGCGTAACGGAGACGGAAGTTTACAACAGCAACACTAATCTTTACGTCTATACGGCGCAGACCTACTCCGTCACCTTTGACTGGAATGACGCCGAAGAGGGCGGAACCTCCAACAAGACCATTGTTGAAACCAACGCAGACGGTCAGATTGATGCCGACAAGTGGCCGAACACGGACAACGCACGGCCCGGTTATCATTTTGACGACTGGTACACGGAAGCCACGGGCGGCGAACCGGTTCTCAGGCTCAAAACCTTTACCGAGGACACCACCATTTACGCCCACTGGGTCGGTCCCTACACGATTACCTTTGATGCCAACGGCGGCGCTTTCCCGGATGGCGAGACAAAGAAGGAAGCCGAAACGGACGCAAAAGGCAATCTTGACCGCGCAAACATCCCGGAAGACCCAAGCCGGGAAGGATACGGTTCCTTTGTGGGCTGGTCCCTGACGGCAGACGGCACGGAAGAGATTACCCCCTCCGGTCAGCCCTATGAGAAGGCAACCACCCTCTATGCCATCTGGGGACCTCCCTACGACATCACGTATGATGCCATGGGCGGCGAAGTCACCCCGACGGAGGAGCAGCTGAAGAGTACGGAGGAGGGCAAATATCCTGAGCTGCCCGTCCCCACCCACACCCGCGATTCCTTCGGCGGCTGGTACACCACCCAGGACTACCAGGAGGGTACCCAGGCCACGGCGGGCGGCGACTGCCCCGGCGCGGTAACGCTGTATGCGAAGTGGACCCGTGAGCCGCCCTATACGATCACCTTTGAAGCGAACCGAGAGGGCGCAACGATGGAAGACCCGGACAGCGGGGCGGCGGTGACAACCATCACGCTGAAGACGGACGACAAGGGCGTACTGATGAAAGCCCCGCCGGAGCCGATGCTGCGGGGCGGCAAGTTCCAGGGCTGGTTCACAAAGGCGGAGGAAGGTACCGGCGAAGCGGTGACGGACGCGGCCACCCGGACCTATACGGACGACACGACCCTGTACGCCCACTGGGAGACCATGGAGTTCAAGATCACGTTTGACTTCAACCTCAGCGCGATCATGTCCAATCCCACCAATGTGACCACGTACACGACCACCAAAGGCGGCTCGCTGACCTATCTGCCCGGCGATCTGCCCCAGGCTTCCTCCGGCGAGAAGAAGATTTCGGGTTGGTACCGGGTCCCGAACCCCACGGCGAAGGACCAGCCGGTGACAAAGAGCGATGTTTTCTATCGGGACACCACCCTCTATGCCCAGTGGGTGGACGCGGATGACCCCCCCATTGTGTTTAAGTATCCCAACATTACGTTTATGAATGAGGACGGCAACAAGGCGATGATTACCCTGGAGGTGGACACGGACTACAAGCTGGCCACCTTCCCGGAGCCGCCCTACAAGGAGGGCCACACCTTCACCGGCTGGGTCACGCGGGACCCGGACGGCACGGAGCATCCCCTCACCAGCGACACCCTGATTACGGGCAGTCTGGTTGCGTATCCCAAGTACGCCCAGAAGGGGTACACGATTACCTTTGAGCCCGGCGAGGAAACGGAGCTTGACCCGACGAAGGTGACGACCACGTCCGAGGGCCGGATTCCCGACGGTTCCATGCCGGACGATCCTGTGTGGGAGGGCCACACCTTCAACGGCTGGTACACCTCCGCCACAGGCGGCACGAAGATCAACCGCCGCACGGTCTTCACCCAGGACACCACGGTCTATGCCCACTGGGACGGCTCTGACGGCGAAACGCCCTCCGGCGAGTACACCATTACCTTTGACGCGGACGGCGGTTCTGCTACGTTCACCAGCGCAAAAACGGTAAATGGTAAGCTGAAAGAGCTTCCCACAGCAACAAAGAGCGGTTGCACTTTCGACGGTTGGTACAACGGCAGTTCTGCGGTCACGTTGGACACAGTCTACACAGCGGATACCATCCTGAAAGCCCATTGGAAATCGGACGGCGGTTCCGATGGACCCTCCAGCGCGCCGTATACGATTACCTTTAATCCCAACGGCGGCAATCTGGAGACTGCGGCCACTGCGCTCACCGACCTGCAGGGACGGCTGATGTCGATTCCCACCCCCCGGCGCACAGGCTACAGCTTTGACGGCTGGTACAACGGCACGGAGCGGGTAACAACGGCAACGGTCTTCACGAAGAACACCGAGGTTGTGGCCCGCTGGACCACCGGTTCCGGCGGCGGTTCCGGCTCTGATTCCGGAACGAATGGGGACAATGGGTATACGGTGACGGTGAACAACAACAGCGGAGGCCGCGTCAGCGTCTCCACGACCTACGCTCGCGAGGGCGACCGTGTGACGGTCACAATCCGGCCTTACACCGGGTATCAGCTGGACCAGATCAATGTCACCAACGCCCGCGGCTACGACGTATCCCTGCGGGATCAGGGCGGCAACCGGTACACGTTCTATATGCCCGCCTCCCGCGTCACGGTGGACGCCACCTTTATGGAGCTGATTGCCAATGGCAACGGTAACGGCGATAACGGCGGAAATAACGGTGGAAATACAGGCGGAAACACCGGCGGCAGTACCGGCGGGAATGGCGGCACAGGCGGAACGCTGAATCCGATTACGCCGCCGGTGACATCCGGGAACGGTGTCTTTTCGGAGCCGGTCCTGAATACGGTCCCCATGCCGTACGTGGACGTCACCCCCAGCGCATGGTATTACAGCAGTGTGGACTACATGTGGCAGCGTTCCCTGATGGGCGGCGTATCGGCCAACCGGTTCGGCCCCCAGGCAACGACCAGCAACGCGATGATCTGGACGATTCTCGCACGGCTGGCGGGAGTGGATGTCACGGCTGGCGGCGGGATTTGGTATGAAAACGCCCGCAGCTGGGCGGTTTCCAACCGGATTTCCGACGGCGTGGGACCGAACAACGCCGTGACCCGCGAGCAGCTGGCAACCATGCTGTGGAATTACAGGGGCTCCCCGGCGGCGAGCTACGATCTGGGCCGCTTTGGCGACCGCGGACAGATCAGCACCTATCAAGCAGAAAACGCACTGCGCTGGGCAGTCGCAAACAACATCGTATCCGGCAGCGGCAACCGTCTGAACCCCCGCGGCACGGCAACCCGTGCAGAGGTGGCGGCGATGATTACCAGATTCTGCCAGAATACCTGATACGAAAACATGTCAGTCAGCCGGGAATGTGCAGGCGCACGTTCCCGGCTGCTTTTTGATGGAGAAGGAGGCGTGATCCATGGACCACACAATACATGTCATTGCCCGCATCCGCAGTGATTTTCACACAAAATTCGGTATTCCCCGCCAGAGCGGGCTGGTGGAGTCCCTGCAGGCGGAGGTCATTTTTGAACCGGCTTACCGCAGCGCGGAAGCGGTCCGGGGCCTGGAGGATTTCAGTCATATCTGGCTGCTCTGGCAGTTCAGCCAGGCGGTACGGGACAGCTGGTCCCCAACGGTGCGTCCGCCGCGTCTGGGCGGCAACCGCCGGTTAGGGGTGTTTGCCTCCCGGTCTCCCTTCCGGCCCAATCCTATCGGCCTGTCATGCGTCCGGCTGGAGGGCGTGGAGCTGAGGGGCGGACAGGGACCAATCCTCCACGTGCGGGGCGCGGACCTCCTGGACGGTACCCCCATCTATGACATCAAACCCTACATTCCCTATGCCGACGCCCATCCGGAGGCCGCAGGCGGTTTCACGGACACAGCCGTCCGCCGCCGCCTGACGGTGGACTGTCCCGGCCATCTGCTGCGGCTGGCGCCGGAGGCAAAACGGCAAGCGCTGCTGGGGATTCTGGCGGAGGACCCCCGGCCCTCCTATCAGGACGACCCCCAGCGGGTATACGGCCTCGCATTTGCCGGGACAGACGTCCGCTTTACCGTGTCGGGAGACACGCTGACAGTGGTGGAGATTGTCCCGGCGGAGGATCGGTAAAAAGAAACTGGATTTTTTATACAGAGAAAATTTGTAGGAATGCACACTATACATTTTGATTGCCGTCTGTTATAGTTATCCATAGGAGATTAAGGAAGACAGGTCTAAACGACGAAAGACGGTACAAGGAGCATACTACATGGATATCTTTTCACTATTCACCCTCTGCGGCGGCATCGCCTTCTTTCTGTACGGCATGTCCATACTGTCCTCCCGGCTGGAGAAGCTGGCGGGCGGAAAATTGGAGCAGCTGCTCAAAAAGATGACCTCCAACCGCTTCAAGGCATTGGTTCTGGGCGCGGGCATCACCATTGCCATCCAGTCCTCCACCGCCGTGACGGTCATGCTGGTCGGTCTGGTCAACTCCGGCATCATGGAGCTGGGACAGACCATCGGCGTGATTATGGGTTCCAACATAGGAACCACCCTCACCGCCTGGATTTTATCCCTGTCCGGCATTGAGAGCGACGCCATCTGGCTCCAGCTGCTCAAGCCGGAGGCATTCTCACCCCTGGCAGCCTTTATCGGCATTGTCCTGCGCACCAAGTACAAGGATGGTAAAATGCGCAGTACGGGTACGATTCTGGTTGGCTTTGCCATCCTGATGTACGGCACGGTCATGATGCGCGACTCCATGGCCCCGCTGGCGGAAACGCCTGAGTTTGCCCAGATCCTGACGGCATTTACCAATCCCTTCCTGGGGATTGCGGTGGGCGCGGTGCTGACCGCAATCCTGCACTCCTCCGCCGCCTCGGTAGCGATTTTGCAGGCTCTCTCCAGAACCGGCGGCATTACCTACGGCATCGCCCTGCCTATCATCATGGGCCAGAATATCGGCACCTGTCTGACCGCCCTGCTCACCGGCGTGGGCGCAAACCGCAATGCCCGCCGGGTTTCGATTGTACATATCTCCTTTAACCTGATTGGTACAACGATTTTCATGCTCATTTTCTACGGCAGCGACCTGTTCCTCCACTTTTCCTTTATGGACGCCGCCATCCGGCCTGCGGACATCGCCCTGATGCACAGCGTCTTCAACATCGCCACCACCGCTCTGCTCCTGCCCTTCACCAAACAGCTGGAGAAGCTGGCCTATCTGGTCATCAAGGAGGATAAAGCGGAGAAGCCCAAGTATACGTTTGTGGACCCGCTGCTGCTGTCCACCCCCTCCGTGGCTATTGCGGAGTGCGGCACAAAGACCGTAGAAATGGCGAAGCTGGCAGAGGACACCATTCTGAAGGCCCTGGGCCTGTTGGAGAAATACGACGAAAAAACCGCCCTGGAGGTCCGGGAGAACGAGGACCGTCTGGACCTGTACGAAGACCGGCTGGGTACGGTGCTGGTGCAGATCAGCAGCAAATCCCTCTCCAAGCCGGACAGCCGCAGCGTATCCAAGCAGTTGCATACCATCGGCGATTTTGAGCGCATCGGCGACCATGCGCTGAACCTGCTGGGTACCGCCCAGGAGATTCATGAGAAGGGCATCACCTTCTCCGGCTCCGCGCAGGAGGAGATCCGCACGCTGCTGACCGCCCTGCGGGAGATTCTGGATGTGACCACCAAGGCTTTTGCGGAGGACGACCTCTATCTTGCGGCAAAGGTGGAGCCGCTGGAGCAGGTGATCGACCTGCTGATTACGGAGATCAAGAGCAACCATATTGCCCGGCTGCAGAAGGGCGACTGCACCATAGAATTTGGCTTTGTGCTCTCGGACCTCCTGACCAACTGCGAGCGCGTCAGCGACCACTGCTCCAACATTGCCGTGGCCCAGATTGAGACTGCGCAGAACGCTTACCAGGCCCACAAGTACCTCAACGCCGTCAAGAGTAAGAGCAACGCGGAGTTCCAGTCCGCGTTCGACAGCTATCAGCAGCAGTACCGGATTAAACCGGAAGAGGCATAAAAACCGGAAAGACCGGCCCCGTTTCGGGCCGGTCTTTCCGGTTTAGTTCTCCTCTGCGTCCGCGCAGTCAACGATTCTGCCTTCCTCGTCCCACAGATCGTTCCAATCCTTTGCGCCGGGCCACAGGAACACCTGCCCTTTTACCAGGCGGTTGTGACGCTCCAGGGTCCCGATTGTACGCATTTCTTCTTCTGTCAATGGTTCTGTCATAGTACACTCCAAATTTGCAATATAGTTGTGAATCGAGAAGGGAATGGGAATCTGTCCCCTCTGTACCGCCCACTTCAGCGCAATAATCGCCGGATGCACGCCGTGGGCCTGGGCAATGGCACGCATCTCCGGCAGTTCCAGGTCAGCGATATCCGTCTCCACAATGTCCCGCTCCGGTCTCCGGGGGGAGCCAATGGGCATATAGCCCACGGGCTGGATATGATGGGCATTCAGGTAGTCAAACAGCTCCTGCTGCTGAAAGCAGGGGTGCAGCTCGATCTCGCAGGCCGTGGGGGGAATGCGCAGCCGTCCCAACACCGCCTCCAGCTTGGGAATGGTCATGTTGGAAATGCCGATGTGACGGATGAGCCCCTTGTCCACCAGGGCCTCGCACTGCCGGTAGGTATCCAAAAACTCCTCCACGGAGAAGGGCTTGGAATCCGGGTTGCGGGCGTCCACATCGCAGTGGGGGGCGTGGTAATTGGGGAAGGGCCAGTGGATGAAGTACATGTCCACATACCCGCACCGCAGGTCCGCAATGCTCTTGCGGCAGGCTGTCTCTACATCCCGGTGCATGTCGTTCCACACCTTCGTCATAATGTACAGGTCCTTTCGCTCCACCACGCCCTCGTCAAAAGCGGCCTGGAACACCTGCCCGATCTGCGCCTCGTTGCCGTAGCAGGCGGCGCAGTCGAACAGCCGGTATCCCGCCCGGACCGCACTGGCCACCGCCGCCGCTACCTCCTCCGCACTTACCCGGTCCGAGCCGAAGGTGCCCATTCCGATGCAGGGGATACTGCCGCCGTTGGGCAGCGTGATCTGCGGAACCTTGCTGGCGTCTATTGCCATAACTCTACCTCCTGAAAACTATTATGATAAAACTCAATCGGTTTGGATTCGCGCTTGACAAAATGGCTCTACTTTTGTCCGTTTGACAGGGAGGATGAAAACTTGTTACGCCTCGCTGTCGATAAGAATTTTTCCCTTCACAGTCCCCGGCGTCTTGAACAGCGCAAAGGCTTCGCTGATTTTGGACAGAGGAATCTTCTTAAAAATAAACGAGTCATCGAATTTGAGCTGGCCTGTCTGGAAGTAGTGCGCAACCAGCGTCCACTCGTCCCCAGGAAAGGGGGCGGAGTAGCTCATCCAGGACCCGGTGAGACGGAACTCCTTCCGGTTGATGTTCTCCCACTCCTCCACGCTGAAGGACAGCTCCCTGGTGGGGGTGCCGATAAAGCACACCTGCCCCTTGTTAGCCGCAAGCTGGAAAGCCATTTTCATGGTCACAGTGTTGCCCGCCGTCTCATAGACGCAGTCAAATCCCCTGCCGCCGGTGAGCTCCCGGAACCGGTCCATGAAGTCCGGGTGTCCGGAGTTGACCGTCTCGTCCGCCCCCAGACGCCGCCCCAGCTCCAGCCGCTCGTCCAGGATGTCAAAGACCACCGCGGTCTTTGCGCCGAAAATCTTCGCCCACTGCATGGTCAGCATACCGATGGTGCCGCCGCCCAGGATGGCCACGGTTTTTCCGCCCTGGAAGTCCAGCCGCCGCAGGCCGTGGAGAGCCACGGCAGCCGGTTCAAAAAACGCCCCCTGCTCGAAGCTCACTTCCTCCCCGAACTTCACCGCGTTCTTCTCCGGCACGGCCACGTATTCCGCAAAGCTGCCGAACTCCCGCGACCCGATGAAGCTGTAGCGGCGGCACAGGGAGTAATTTCCCTTCTGGCAGTCCTCGCACTGCATACACGGTACCAGCGGCGCTCCCGCCACACGGTCCCCAGGCTTCAGGGCGGTCACGCCCGCGCCAATCTCCTCCACCACGCCGGAGAACTCATGCCCCAGCACATTGGGGAAGAAGTGGCAGGCGTCGCCGTTGACCCGCGGGATGTCGGAGCCGCAGATGCCGGTGTACTTGACCTTGACAAGTACCTTGCCCGGACCCGCCTCCGGTTTTTTGATCTCCTCCCAGCGAATGTCGTTCTTTCCGTGGACTACTCCCGCTTTCATCTGTCATTCCTCTTTTCTTTATTGAAATAGCGGAAAATCCGCCTTCAAATCCTCGTACAGCTTCAAATAGAGAGCCATATATTTCTGGTATTTCTCATGGTTCGCCCTGTTGGGCTCCTGTACCCGCGTTATGCGGATGGTACGGCTCACCGCCTCCCCGTAGTCCCGGAACACGCCGCAGCCCACCGCCGCCAGCAGAGCCGCGCCCAGGGTGGTGGCGGTGTCCGTCCCCGGCACCTGAATCCGCCTGCCGGTCACGTCCGCCTTGATCTGGGTCCACAGCACGGAGTTCGACGCGCCGCCCATGGCGTTGAGCGCCTCCGCCGCAGCCCCGGCCTCCGCCGCTGTCCGCAGATTGTGCTCCAGCGCAAAGGCCGTTCCCTCCAGCACCGCCCGGACCATGTGGCCCCGCGTCTTGCTGAAGGACAGGCCGCAGAACACGCCCTTTGCGTCCGGGTCCCAGATGGGGGACCGCTCCCCGGCCATGTAGGGCAGAAACAGCAGGCCGTCCGCGCCGGGGGCAACCGGCTCCGCCTCCGCCGTCAGCTGGTCGAAGCTGAGGCCCTGTCCCAGCTCCTGCCGGAACCACTTCAGCGCGCCGCCGCCCCCCACGGTCCCGCCCTGGAGCAGCCACATCCCCGGTACCACATGGGGGCTGAGAATCAGCTTTTCATGGGCCAACGCCCGGTCTGTGCAGATGCTCATACCCCCTGCCTGACCGCCCTGCTCCTGGGTCTGTCCGGGGCGGTACACCCCCGCGCCCAGCGCGCCGCAGGCCGCGTCCAGTCCTCCGGCCACCACCGGCGTACCGGCCTTCAGCCCTGTCCGCGCCGCCGCCTCTTCCGTCACCGTACCCACCACGCTGTCGCAGGCGTACAGCGGCGGGACCAGGTCCGCCGCCAGCCCCAGCTCCGCCGCCAGCGCCCCGTCATAGGACAGCTTTTCCATGTCAAAGAAGTGGATGCCATAGCCCTGGGAGACGTCCTGGCTCATGACGCCGGTGAGCTTGAGGACAATATAGCTGTTGCTCTGCAAAAACTTGTATGTACGGGCGAAAATTGCAGGCCGCTCCGCCTGGAACCACAGCATTTTCGGCGTGGCGTAGGAGGGCAGGAAGCTGTTGCCCGCCACACGGAAAATCCGCTCTCCGCCTATCTCCCGCTCCACCCGGCTGCAAATTTCCCTGGCCCGCGTATCCATCCAGATAGGGGTGGGCGCAAGGGCGTTGCCCTCCTCGTCCACCGGGATGGCGGACCAGCTCTGGCCGTCCACACCCACGCCGCAGATTTTTTCCGGGTCCGCCCCGCCCTGGCGCAGCGCGTCCCTTAGGGCGGCCTGGGCGGCTTCCCACCAGTCGTCCGGGTCCTGCTCCGCCCAGCCGGACCCCGGATAGGACACCGGGTAGGTCCGGGACGACTGGGCCAGAACGGTCCCGTCCTCGTCAAAAACCGCCGCTTTGCAGGCGGATGTACCGATATCGAGTCCTGCAAACTGTTTTCCCATGTGGTTCTCCCTCCTGGAGCGAAACGTTTCGCTCTGCCCCATAAAAAAAGCGTCCTGTTTTTTCCCAAGTATAACACGGCGGTTTCCCCCTGTCAACCCGGCGGCAAGTCTTTTTTCCTCCCGCTCCGCCGGAAAATCCCCCTCGACTTGACGGCGGCGGCGTGTTATACTGGCGGGTGGAAAGGAGCGGATTGTCTATGAAAATATTCGGCTTGGCCCAGGATTCCATTGTGGACGGCCCAGGATTCCGGTTTGCCTGCTTTGTCCAGGGCTGTCCCCACGGCTGTCCCGGATGCCACAACCCCGACAGCCACGACCCCAGCGGCGGCAGGGAGATGACGGTGGAGGAGGTGGCGGCGGAGATGCTGGGCAATCCCCTTACCGACGGCCTGACCCTCTCCGGCGGGGAGCCCTTTGCCCAGGCGGCGGACTGCCTGCGCCTGGCGGAAGCGGCCCGCAGCAGGGGATTGAACGTGTGGAGCTACAGCGGGTGGACCTTTGAACATCTGCGGGACGAGGGGACGCCGGAGCAGAAGGCTCTGCTGCAGGCGTTGGACGTGCTCATCGACGGTCCCTTCCTGCTCGCGGAGCGGACCCTGGCCCTCCCTTGGCGGGGAAGCCGGAACCAGCGGGTGATTGACGTCCCCGCGTCCCTGGCGGCGGGGGAGGCGGTGGTCCTGCCGGACTGACGTTAAGACCGCTGCTAAGAGTGTTCCCAGGCTCGTTAATAGACCGACAAGAGTGAGGGCGGACCCCTTGCTCTTTTTTTGTTGCGTGTTAGAATACAATCAGCAAAATTTTGGGAGGTAAACCGCGTATGGAGGTTGGCAATCTGTTTGTGTGCATCATGGGCATGTCCGTCACGTTTATCGGCCTGACGTGCCTGATTCTCCTGACTGTGGTCATGGGAAAAATTGTCCGGAATTTCGGCGGAGCCGAGACGCCCGTCAAAGCGACCGCCGGTCCGATTCCGTCCGCTCCGGCGGCAGAGGCGATCCCAAACCGTCAGGAGCTGATCGCCGCTATTTCCGTGGCTCTGGCGGAGGAAATGGGCACGGATGTGACAGGCATACGGATTCTGTCCATGAAAAAGGTTTCATAAAGAAAAACGCCCTGGAAAAGCGGTTTGCCGCTGGTCCAGGGCGTTTGTTGTACGTCTGTGAGCCGGGGGTTACAGCGTCCGCAGCGCGGCCTCCAGCGCGGTTTTCTGGGTGGTCCCCTCGTCCTTCATCTTGATGACACGGGCAGGGCATCCCGCCACCACGGCGTTCTCCGGCACGTCCGCAATCACCACCGCGCCTGCGGCTACCACGGCGTTTTTCCCCACATGGACGCCCTCGATCACCACCGCGTTGGCTCCCACCAGCACGCCGTCCTCTATAATAACCGGCGTCGCGCTGGCCGGTTCAATGACACCCGCCAGGACCGCCCCGGCCCCGATGTGGCAGTTTTTGCCCACTGTGGCCCGTCCGCCCAGAATCGCACCCATGTCAATCATGGTACCCTCGCCGATGACTGCGCCGATATTGATGACCGCGCCCATCATAATGACGGCATTGCTGCCGATTTCCACCTGCTCGCGGATAATCGCGCCCGGCTCGATCCGGGCGTTGACGCCCTTCAGGTCCAGCATGGGGATGGCGCTGTTGCGGCGGTCGTTCTCCACCACCAGGTCTTTGATCTTCCCGGCGTTGGCCTCCAACACCGGACCCAGCTCCCGCCAGTCGCCGAAGACCACCTTGGACGCGCCCTCCCCGAAGACAACGGCGGAACCGTAGTCAATGGCTTCCTTCTCGTTGACGTACGCCTTCACCGGCGTCTTTTTCTCCGCACTACCAATGTAGGCAATAATTTCCTGGGCGTTCATCATGCCTTATCCCCTCCAAACAGGATTTCCTGCAAATTATACCGGCCCTTGGGCATATTTACCAGCTTCCGGGCCATGTGCAGGGCTCCGTTGACGAAAATCTGCCGGGACGACGCCCGGTGGGTGATTTCCACCACCTCGTCCGCGCCGAAAAAGCTGACTGTGTGGGTCCCGGCCTCCGTACCGCCCCGGATGGCGTGGACGCCGATCTCCTTCCCGCTCCGCTTGCCGCAGATACCCTGACGGCCATAGACGGGGGTATACTCGTGGTTGGGGTCAATGGCCTCCAGCAGCAGCTTGGCCGTGCCGCTGGGGGCGTCCACCTTCTGGTTGTGGTGGGCCTCCACAATCTCAATGTCGAAATCCGGCTTCAGCACATCGCTGACCGCCTCCAACGCCCGGCGGAACACCGCCACGCCGACAGAGTAGTTTGCGCTGTGGAGCACCGGGGCGTACTGCCCCAGCTCGTCCAGCACGGCGAAGCCGGCGTCCGTCATGCCGGTGGTGCCGGAGAGAAGGGGCGTGCCGGTGCGGCGGACATAGGCCGCTACCGCGGGCAGCGCGGCGGGATTGGAGAAGTCCACCGCCACGTCCGCCACCCGGCCCATGGTCTCCAGATTGCCGATGGTGTCGATATCCACCACAGCGGCAACAGTGTCCCCTGCGGCGGCGGCCGTCTTCTCAATGAGACGTCCCATGCGGCCATAGCCGATCAGAAGTATTTTCATGCCAGCAGCCCCGCTTTCTCCAGCAGGCCCCGCAGCTGCTCCTGATGGGCCGGGGTCATCTCGCACAGCGGCAGGCGGAACGCGCCCGCTCCCTTGCCCATCATATTCAGCGCGGTCTTGACGGGAATGGGGTTGACCTCCATAAACAGGCCGTTCATCAGGTCCAGATACTGCAGCGCAGCGGCCACTGCCTCCTTCTGCCGTCCCTCCAGGTAGTCCGTCACCATGTCGTGGCACTGGCGGGGCATGATATTGGCCCACACGGAGATGACGCCGCTGCCGCCGATGGAGAGCAGGGGGAGGGTGATGTCGTCGTTGCCGCACCAGAGGGCGAAGTCCGGCCCGATGCAGTGGGCGATCTTCATGGCGTAGGACATGTCCCCGCTGGCCTCCTTGATCCCGCAGATGTTGGGATGGCGGCTCAGCTTCTCCACGTTCTCCACGGAGATGGAGCAGCCTGTCCGTCCGGGGACGTTGTAGAGAATGCAGGGGATGTTGACCGCGTCTGCCACTGCAGCGAAGTGGCGGTAAATACCCTCGGCGTTGCCCTTATTGTAGTAAGGAGTGATGATCAAAAGGCCGTCCGCCCCCAGCTCCTGCGCCCGCAGGCTCTTCTCCAGCATGGTCTGGGTGCTGTTGGAGCCGGTGCCGGCGATGACGGGAATGCGTCCGCCCACGGTCTCCATCACGCACTGGAGGACGGCGTCGTCCTCCTCATGGGTCATGGTGGAGCTTTCGCCGGTGGTGCCCAGGGCGAGGATGGCGTCGGTCTTGCTTTCCAGGTGCCACTCGACCAGCTCCTTGAGCTTGCCGAAGTCTACAGAGCCGTCGTTTTGGAAGGGCGTGACCAGGGCTACGATGGAGCCTTTCAGATTGCGGATACTCATTGGTAAAGAACCTCCTGTAGAAAGAATGAAAGAATAGGGGTGATAGGAGTCCTGCCGTTTCTGCATAGAAGAAAAGCCGGCGGACGCTTCCGCCGGCCTTGCACAAGATTGTCTCGTTCAAGCAAGCAGATAGCGCACCCGCGGGATGACCCGCGGACAGTGGCGGAGATCTTCTCCCCGTCCCCACCCCGCGGACACGCCTGTCCGCAGGATTCGGCGGATTTGCCTCCCCTGGGTTCACAGCCTGCCGGCTCCGCCAGGGTATTCGCCTCCGCGACCTCTATCGTTGACAGTATTTATACCACATATTCTCCCATCTGACAAGAGGGAATTTTCATTCTTCACCGTATTTTCATTCAAACCTCCGAATCCTCCAGCAGATGCATGACGCTGACCTCGAAGGCAGTGCGCTCCTGGGCGCAGCCGTCGACTACCTTCGTATACACCCGGCTCTGCACCCGGCCCTCCAGGGCCAGGGTGTCCCCCACCTCCATCCGGCCCGTGAGCATGGCCACCTGGCCCCAGGCGATGCAGGGCAGGTAGTCCGCCCGGCCATACCGCCGGTTCACCGCCAGCATCATGTCGGAGATGCACCGGCCCAGGGGCGTCCGCCGCAGCACCGGCGGCTTGCAGATCACACCCCGCAGCTGGATGCTGTTGAACTCCTCCTCCTCCGTCTCCTCCAGGGTCCGGGCAAAGACGGAGATGACCAGCTTGCTGCCGCACCCGCTCTTGTTGTTGAAGGAACGAAGCTGCCCGTCCACCGCCAGCCGCCGGCCCTCCAAGGGCAGCAGGCCCCGCAGCTGTTCGCCGGTGGCGATGACGTGGAGGAGGTCCGCCTGGCCCGACAGACGCCGGACGGAGAGGGGGAAGCGGTAGAACTGCTGCCCGTGGTTCTCGTGGGAGAGGGCGGGCTCCCCGGCTGCAGTCCCCCGCAGCTGTACCAAATTGCGCGTTTCATCCATATATGTAAGTCCACCTCTTTCGTAGTTTTCATCCCGAAGGACTGGCTTGCACTACAGCCTATGCGGACTTGGACCGGGTTATGCGCAAAAAGGACTGCCGCCCGGCGATTGGAGACAATCGCGGGCGGCAGTCCCGGCGTTATTGTGGGGGAAATCCTCAGAAGGCGTCGGTCAGCACGGACAGAGCCTTGCAGATCACGGCGCGGGTCATGGCGCCGTTGGGGTCCAGCAGTCCGTCGCTGCCGTCAATGGCCCCCATGCCCACCAGCAGCTGGAAGTGCTCCAGGGCGTAGGAGGGAATCCGGTCCGCGTCCTTGAACTGGCTCAGGTCCGCTGTCACAGGCTCCTCCGGGCTGTCCGGCAGAGGTTCCGCCTCATCCCAGTCCAGCGGCGGCGGCACGCCCTCGTCCTCCTCCGAAGCCAGCAGGCGGCCCAGCATGGCCACAGCCTGGGCGCGGGTCAGGGCTCCTTGGGGGTCAAAGACCACCTTTCCATTGATCTCCGCGCCGTTGACAATGCCCATGGTATACATGGCGCGGATGGCGTTCCCGGCCCAGGACTCCACCGGTCCCAAATCCGGGAAGGGCGTCTCCACGCTGGCATAGTCGTCGGGATGCAGGCCAATGAACCGGCCCAGCAGCACGGAGAATTCCGCACGGGTCACACCCTTGTCCGGGTAGGCGTACAGCTGGCCGTCTGTGGTGACGCCGGCCAGAATGCCCTGGTAGTAGAGGTCTGTCAGGTATTTTTCTGCCCAGTGGCCCTCTGTATCCACAAAGGGGCTCTTGCCGTCCACTGTCAGAGGAATACTCACGGTACTGTTCCCCCGCACGGCGGTGATCGTACCCTTGCCGTCGGAGAGGGCGGCGGTCAGCAGGCCGTTTTCGTCGATGGTACCCAGCGAGGGGTCCAGCTGCCAGGTGTAGTCGGTGGGGAAAATCTCAATGTTCCTGTGGTTATAGGAACCGGCCAGCCCCAGCTGCACTGTCTCGCCGGGGGTGACAGTCAAACTGGAGATATTGGAGCCGCTGCGGGTGATGGCCACGCCGCCGGGCTCATCCAGGACCAGAATATCGGTCTGGGCGGTGAGGGAGCCGGAAAATGCGTTGACGGTGACAAGACCGCCGGTCTGGGGCGTATGCAGGGTATTGCCCTGTATCTCGCCGCCGCTGGGGACCATCTGTATGTCTCCGGACATGGGGTAGTAGTGGCTGTCCGAGAGGACGGCTTTCAGCTCCACCGGATGGCCGGCCAGCACTGCGGGCGCACTGGCGGACAGCTGCAGGCTGCGGGCCTGGCCGGTCGCTCCGCCGGGGGCCAGGAGGACAATGTGGTTGGTCACTTTCCGCAGATTCTTGTCGCTGGGGGAGTTGAGGGTCCGGGCAGCGGTTTGATCCGGCGTGGCGGCAACTATGGTGGTGGAGCCGCCGCCGTCCAGACAGAGGGCGGTCACGCAGCCCAGCTCCTTCATCCGCTCCGCCAGCACTCCCAGGGACGCGCCCATGCTGTGGCTGGACTGCCGCCCGTCAATGGTGTAGAGCACCAGGTCGCCGTTGGCCTTCACACCCACGGCGGTGCGGGGAGCGGCGGAGACCTCGAAGCCGCTCTGCACCACGCCGCCTGAAACCAGCAGATACAGCGCTCCGATGGCCTCCGTCACGTCGTTCCAGCTGGGGTCGGGGGTGGTGAAGGAGACGGTCACGGTCTGTCCCGGCGTCAGGGAGCGGAGAAAGGCCAGGGCGTCCGCATAGCCGTTGGCCGCGGCGGACAGCAGGACCTGGTTTTCCTCCAGGGTATAGGCGGCGGACTCCTCCAGGACCTGCTCCACCTGCACCGTCAGCTGTTCTCCAATGGAGGCCCGCCCGCCTGTAATGCGGGCCAGCACGTTTACGCCGGCAGTAGCGGTACCGGTGCGGTGGTCGTTGCGGAAGTAGTGGGTCAGCAGGGTCACGCCGCCCTTCTCCACTCGCGGCTTGTTGATGCTCCAGATGTTAATGCTCATCCCGGCGTCGGACTGGGCGGTAATGGAGAGCTTGGGCTCGCCCATCACCACAGAGCCGTCCTGCCGGAAGCCCACGGCGTAATAGTCGGAGGCCCCGGAGAGCAGCTGGCCGTCGGAAACCAGAAGGCCCAGAGGAAAGCCGGTAGACACGTCGTAAAAGTCGCCGTTGATGGCGCCCACCACCCGGTATCCCAGACCCTCGTAATACTGGGCGGCGGCAGCGGCGGTAAGGCGGTCGCAGACGGAGGAGCCGAAGGCCGCCACCGGACGGACGCCGCTTCCAGAGCTGTACGAGACCACCGAGGCGGCGTATTCGCTCCGTCCGTTCAGCAGCCAGCCGGGGATATCGCCGTCCGGGGCGGGGGCGTCCGGTTCCGGTACGGTTTCCGGTTCGAAGGCCGCCCCGCCGGGGGAATAGGTAATGTAATACTCATGCCGCGGCTTGTCGTAGGACTCGCTCCAGAAAATATTGTCGCTCAGGACAACGCCGTCCTGGAGTCTGGTCTCCTGCAGCCAGACCTCGCTGCCATAGGCGGGCGAACTGGCCAGCGCGGCGGTGGCCAGCAGAAGGAATAGGGTCAGCGCCAGCAGAAGGGAAATTGCTCGTTTCATTCTGTCTCCTTTTCTATGCGTTCAAATGGAAATTCGTTGGTACTCTGCTATTATACCAAATCTGCCGCTGAATGTCCATCCCTCATCCGGCAGAAGAATCTCCCGGCGGGCAGACAATGGGGCTTTCCATGAAAAGAGATTCTTGCAATAGAGGGATTCTGTGATATAATAGGCTTACAAAAAGAATAGAGAGGCCGCTGCCGGATGGCAAAGGAAAAAGATATTGCAGAAAAACTGCTCTTTGAGGCGGACTTGGTTTTGCGCGTTTTTTCGTACGGCGGGGCATCTTACCCAGCCGCGAAATCATCACCCGCGCGGAAGAGGCCTTGGCGTTGGACGGCGTGCTGTCCCGTGCCGAAGCCGCCGCCCGCGCCAATCTCTCTGAGCAGGAATTCGTCAAAAAGGCGGAGGAGTACAGACGCCCCACAGGTCCCTCCCAGCCATTCCCCCCAGTAAAAAAACTACAAGTCAAATCTGAAAAGCGAGGTACCCGCTGTTATGAATCAAAAAGAAGTCGCCGAACTGCGCCGCCGGTTCCGGCTGGACAAGTCCGCCGTCAGCCGGATTTACGGCTGCTACGTCAACGGCTCCAGCAAGGAGATCATCTCCGACCTGGACGAGCCTCTGTCCCTGATGCCTGCGGAGGAGGCAGAAAAATACCTTAACCTGCTGAAAAAGGCCCTCTCCGGCGCCCTGGGCCGCAACCTGCTGGACATCGTCTTCTCCACAGAACAGGTGGCGGACAGCCCGGAACACCGCCTCCTGACCACCCTCCGCTCCTCCGGCCTGAAGGACGGCGAGGCCCGCAGGACCTTCTATCAGACGGTGATCGAGCGGCTGGAGATGGGGGAGGGCAACTACCTCATCCTCCTGGCCCACGACGCCTACGACGTCCCCCGCCGGGGGGCTGACGGTGAAATCCAGGCCGATGCCTCCGACGAGGTCTTTCAGTACATCCTCTGCTGCGTCTGCCCGGTGAAGGGCTGCAAAATGGAACTGGGCTATTTCCCAGGGGAGAACGAGTTCCACAGCTGCGCCGCCGGACAGGTGGTGTCTCCGCCGGAGCTGGGCTTCCTGTTCCCGGCCTTCGACAACCGCGCCGCCAATATCTATAATGCCCTTTTCTACTCCCGCAATGCGGACCGGATCCACCAGGAGTTTATTGACGCCGTGTTCCATACAGAGCCGCCCATGTCCGCCGCCGAGCAGAAAGAGGCTTTTGAAAACGCCCTCAGCGGCGCACTGGAGGACGAGTGCCTGATGGACGTGGTGCAGTCCGTCCACGAGCAGCTGCGGGAGAAAATCGAGCAGCACAAAGAGAGCCGGGACCCGGAACCGCTGGCTGTGACCGCCAGGGATGTGGGCGGGATTCTCCAGACCTGCGGCATCGCCCAGGAGCGGCTGGACGCCTTTCAGGTGCGGTGCGACGAGTATTTCGGAGAGAACGCCGCGCTGAATCCCTCCAATCTCATCGACAGCAAACGCTTTGAGGTGAAAACCCCGGAGATTACCATTACCATCAGCCCGGAATGCAGCTATCTGGTGGAAACCTGCGTCATCGACGGCAGAAAGTATCTGCTGATCCCCGCCGGAGAGGGCGTGGAAATCAACGGACTTGCCGTAGGGCTGCGGGACGGCAGGGAAAAACAGATGGAATCCGGCAGTATATAACAAAAACCGGAGTCTCCAGTATGGCTGGGGGCTCCGGCTTTCTTTCAGGCCAATTCTATTTCTCTCCTCCAGGACAGCAGCTTAGAGGTAGTACTCAAAGAAATTGCGGGTAATATCAATCGCGTCGTTCTCCTGGGGGCCTTCCGCCGCGACAGTCACCCTGCTGCCCCGTTTGATGCCCATACTGATGAGCCGCATCAGCTGGCTGGTCCTGACAGTGCGCCCTTCTGTGGACACCGTGATATTGGTATCCTTAAACGCCTTGGCCTGCATGGCAAGCAGTCCGGCGCGGCGGGTGTGCAGCCCTGTCTCGTTCTTGACGGTATAGGTAAACTCTTTCATAGCGAAGTGCTCCTTTCTGAAAAGATGTGCCTATTATAGTCAAACATCCTTCTGTCTGCAAGAGACACTTCTCCAAAATAAGGGCGGTCTGGCGAATTATGTTTTGCTGAATTGCACAAATATACTATTTACAATTTGTACATATTCACAAATCATTCACCTGCATGAACAAAATCACTCCCGTACCAGCCAGGCAAAGCCATAGGGATACAGCTCCACATCCCGAATCTGGTCGTGGTGGACGCCGTACATCAATTCTGACCAGCAGCCGTCCCGCTGCACGCCCGCGTGGACAAACTCGCCGCTGAAGTTGAACAGGCATACCAGCTCCCGGTCCTCCAGCTTCCGGCACAGGGCCAGCACATGATTGCTGCCGCTGTCCTCCACCCATACGTCCGCGCAGCTGTCAAAGCACGGCTCCTGGGCGCGCAGCTGCTCCAGCCGCCGCAGGCCCTGGAACTGCTTGCCCTGCCGGGTACTGCCGTCGGTGCGGAGTTCCGCCAGCTCCCACTGGAAGTTCCCACGGTGGATATAACGGCTGTCGTCCCGCTTGTCCGGGTCGTCGTGGTAGGTATAGTCGTTGAGCTGCCCCACTTCGTCTCCGCTGTAGATGACGGGAATGCCGCTCTGGGAGAGCATCCACGCATGGAGGGTCAGGTCGCAGGAGACCGCCCGCTCCAGCTGGAAGGGGTCCTGCTCATAGACCGCCGCCTCTACGCCGCACAGGGACGCGGTGGTACCGCACAGCCGGGCGTCTCCCAGGCGGGGATCGTCGTTGTACAGCTCGCCCCGGCTGGGGCTGCCCGGCCATCTGCCGGTAAAGTAGTCGTTGAGGTACTTCTTATGGGGGACCTCCTGCTGGCCGAAACAGCTCCCCAGCCAGGGATAGTCCAGACCCCAGCCGATGTCGTCGTGGCACCGGAGATAGTTGAGGAAGGTGAACTCCTTGGGCAGACTGCACACCGCCTCCATCTGCCGCCGCAGCAGGGACACGTCCCCGGTGGCCAGGGTGTGCCAGGTGGTGGCCATGGTGGTCACGTTGTAGAGCATATGGCACTCCGGCTTCTCGGTGGTGCCGAAGTAGGGGGCCACCTTGACCGGCTCCATGACCACCTCCCCCAGCAGCAGCACGCTGGGACAGACGATCTCGCAGGCTATGCGCAGCATCCTGGACAGGGTGTGGACCTGGGGCAGATTGCGGCAGGTGGTACCCAGCTCCTTCCATATGTAGGGGGTGGCGTCCAGCCGGAGGACGTCGATGCCACGGTTGGCCAGATAGAGGAGGTTTTCCGTCATATCGTTGAAAACCACGGGGTTTGCGTAGTTCAAATCCCACTGATAGGGGTAAAAGTTGGTCATCACCACCTGCCGGCAGTCCTCCAGCCAGGTGAAGCTGCCCGGCGCGGTGGTGGGAAACACCTGGGGGACGGTCTTCTCAAACGCACGGGGGATATCCCAGCTGTCATAGAAGAAGTAGCGGTCCCGGTAGCCCGGCTCGCCGGCCCGCGCCTTTTTCGCCCAGATATGGTCCTCGCTGGTGTGGTTGAGCACAAAATCCAGGCACAGGCTCACTCCCCCCTCGCGGCAGGCGTCGGCCAGGCGCTCCAGGTCCTCCATCGTACCCAGGGACTGCTGGACGCGGCGGAAATCGGACACCGCGTAGCCGCCGTCGCTTCGTCCCTTGGGACTCTCCAGCAGCGGCATGAGGTGCAGGTAGTTGACGCCGCACTCCTGGAGGTAGGGGAGCTTTTCCTCCACGCCCTTCAAGTTTCCCGCAAAGGCGTTGACATAGAGCATCATGCCCAGCATGTCCCGGCGGCGGTACCAGCCGGGCTGTTCCTCCCGGCGGCGGTCCTGTTCCCGCAGGGGCGCCTTGCGCTCCTCCCAGCAGCGGCGGAGCATGGCGAGAAAATAGCCGAACGCCGCCTCGTCGCCGTGGTACAGCTCGCAGTAGAGCCATTTCAGCTCGTCGCAGCGCGGCTGCAGCCGCCGGTCAAAATCTGTATCCACTACTTCCGGCACAGCCGCTGTCACAGCGGCAGGTTCCGCCGGCGCAGGCTCCGCCGCCCCAAGGTCCAGCCGGGCCGCCCGCTTCGCCGCTGCCGCCTGCTTGACAGCCTTTTTTTCCGCCGCCGCCTGCTTGGCGGATTTTTTCAGCTTTGCCATCAGATTTGACCTCCTTCCAGTTCCGCCGCTGTGGGCATGGCGGGTATGGCCCCGCTGCGGGAGCATGTGACCGCCGCCGCACGGTTGGCATAGGTCAGGATCTCCTCCAGCTCGCTCCGCTCCAGGCCCTCCAGGGGGTTCTGCCCCCGGCGGCTGAGGCGGCTGAGCACAGCGCCGAAGAAGGTGTCTCCCGCGCCGTTGGTGTCCGCCACATGCACCGGAACGCCAGGTACGGTAAAGCTCTCGTCCTTCCAGCGGCAGAAGGAACCCGCGCCCCCCAGCGTGACCAGTACCAGCGAGATGCCCTGTTCCGCCAGCTTCCGGCTTCCTTCATTCAGATCGGAGGACCCGGTGAGCAGGGGCAGCTCCTCCTCCGACAGCTTGATTACATCCACAACCGGCAGCGGCAGAGTCATCCACTCCACGGCGTCCCGCTCGGTGTTCCACAGGGCGGGACGGTAGTTGGGGTCGTAGCTGACCAGCACGCCTTTCTTCCGGGCGGTGCGGGCGGCATGGATAGTGGCGCTGCGGGCGATGCCCCGTGTGAGGCTGACGGAACCGAAATGGAGAAATTTGCTCTCCTCAATGAGTGCCTCGTCCACCTCCTCTGGCATGAGGGCGCAGTCCGCTCCCCGGACGAACTGGAAGCTGCGCTCCCCGGTATCGTCTACGGTGACAATCGCCATGGTGGTGGGGCCGCCGCCGGTACACATCCGGGAGATGCTGACGCCGTTGTCCGACAGGACCCGGCGCAGGTATGCGCCGAAGCTGTCCTCGCCGACCTTGCCGATAAAAGAGGCCCGCGCTCCCAGCCGGGATGCGGCCACCGCCACGTTTGCAGGCGCGCCGCCTGGATTGGCTGCAAATAGAGGAACGTTGGCCTCATTCACATCAAATTGGGTTAAATCAATCAGTACCTCGCCAATTGCAGTAATATCTGTCATACGATCATTCATCCTTTCCTCCAATATCCAATTTCCGCCACCCAGAGCGGTAAAGCATTCCTTCAAAGATGACTTTCATCATATCAGACTTGGACACATTTGTCCAGAGTTTTGACGCACTGCGCCGCCCGAAATAATTCCTGGAACCAGGCGGAAACGACTGCCCCCCAGCAGGATGAACCGTCCCGGCGCGGGCCCGCCGAAAAACAGTCCCTCCGGCGGCGGAAATTTCGGCGTTTTTTTCGCAATTCCTCTTGCAATCAGGGCAAAATTTTAGTATTATGCTATTTAGGAAACTTTGCTTTCTGAAAACGCAAATAAATAATGGAGGAAATCTTATGGCTCTGACCAACAATAAAGCCGTGCTGAGCTGGATCGACGAAATGGCAAAAATGACCCAGCCCGACAAAATCGTGTGGATCGACGGTTCCAAGGAACAGATCGAGGCCCTGCGCGCCGAGGCGTGCTCCACCGGTGAGATTGAGAAGCTCAACCAGGAGAAGCTCCCCGACTGCTACCTCCACCGCACCGCCGTCAACGACGTGGCCCGCGTGGAGGACCGTACCTTCATCTGCTGCCGCAAGAAGGAGAATGCCGGCCCCACCAACAACTGGATGGACCCCCAGGAGATGTACGCAAAGCTGAACAAGCTCTACACAGGGGCCATGAAGGGCCGCACCATGTACGTCATCCCCTACTCCATGGGCGTGGTCGGCTCCCCCTTTGCCAAGTACGGCATTGAGCTGACCGACTCCATCTACGTGGTGCTGAACATGTGCATCATGACCCGCGTGGGTACAGCCGTGGCGGAGCTGATTGGCGACGACTTCATCAAGGGACTCCATGCCAAGGCGGACATCGACCCTGAGAACCGCTATATTGTCCACTTCCCTGAGGACAACACCATCATGAGCGTCAACTCCGGCTACGGCGGAAACGTGCTGCTGGGCAAGAAGTGCTTTGCCCTGCGTATCGCCTCCTACCTGGGCCACGAGCAGGGCTGGATGGCCGAGCACATGCTCATCCTGGGCCTCCAGAACCCCGCCGGCGAGGTCCGCTACCTGGCCGCCGCCTTCCCCTCCGCCTGCGGCAAAACCAACCTGGCCATGCTCATCCCCCCCGAAGCGTACCGGGAGAAGGGCTGGAAGGTCTGGTGCGTGGGCGACGATATCGCCTGGATCCGCGTGGGCGAGGATGGCCGCCTGTGGGCTATGAACCCTGAGTACGGCTTCTTCGGCGTGGCCCCCGGCACCAACGTCAAGTCCAACCCCAACGCCCTGGCGTCCACCCAGCAGGGTACCATCTTCACCAACGTGGTCCACAACCTGGACGACAACACCGTGTGGTGGGAGGGCCTGGACAAGAATCCGCCCGCCAACGCCGTGGACTGGAAGGGCAACCCCTGGAACGGTCAGGAGAGCTCCGAGAAGGGCGCCCATCCCAACAGCCGTTTCACCGCTCCCGCCAAGAACTGCCCCTGCATCTCCCCTGAGTTCGAGGCCCCCCAGGGCGTGCCCCTGAGCGCCATTGTCTTCGGCGGACGCCGGGCCAAGACCGCTCCCCTGGTCTATCAGTCCCGCGACTGGGAGCACGGCGTGTTCGTCGGCTCCATCATGGCCTCCGAGACCACTGCCGCCGCCGCCGGCGCAGTCGGCGTCGTGCGCCGCGATCCCATGGCCATGCTGCCCTTCTGCGGTTACCACATGGGCGACTACTGGCAGCACTGGCTGGATATGGGCAAGAAGGTGGACGCTGACAAGCTGCCCAAGATTTTCAACGTCAACTGGTTCCGTACCGACGATGAAGGCCACTTCATCTGGCCGGGCTTCGGCGACAACATGCGCGTGCTGGAGTGGATCATGAAGCGCGCCTTCGGCGAGGCCGACGCGGTGGAGACCCCCATCGGCTATCAGCCCAAGGCGGAGGACATCAACATGGAGGGCCTGGATATCAGCAAAGAGACCCTGCAGGGCCTTCTGAGTGTTGATAAGGAACTGTGGAAGGATGAAGCCAAGGGCATCCACGAGTTCTATGGCAAGTTCGGCGACAAGGTTCCCCAGGGACTGCGGGACGAACTGGCCAAGCTGGAAGAAAATCTGAAATAAAGATCATCAGGACGCCAGCCCCTTCTTGGGACCGGCGTCCTCTTTTTCAAGAGCGGGCAGGGCAGGGATACGTCCGATTTATTCTCTTGCAATCCGGCCCCCAAATCGGTTATAATAAGAGGCAGAAGGAGGGGATGCCATGCCGGAAATGAAGCGTACCGCAAAGGACAGCGTATTTACCTATCTGTTCAAGCAGCCCATGTATACACGACAGCTTTACCTTGCGCTGCACCCGGAGGATACGGCTGTCACGGAAGCTGACTGCAAAGTGATCTCGCTGGAGAATGTGCTGACTACAGGGCTGTATAACGACTTGGGCATTCAGGTGCGCGGACGGCTGATCCTCCTGGTGGAAGCCCAGAGCACATTTTCTGTGAACATCGTTCTGCGCCTGTTGCTGTATCTCGCGGAAACCTATATGCAGTATATCAAGGAGCATAAGCTGGACCTGTATGCCAGTCCGCCGGTTTTCGTCCCTACGCCTGAGCTGTATGTCATCTATACGGGCAGCAGGGAAAAGGTGCCGGATACCCTGTATCTGTCTGATTTGTACCAGGGAGCAGGCGGTGTGGAGGTGCAGGTACATGTGTTGCGGGGCAGCGCCCAGGGCAATATCGTGGACCAGTATGTCCAATTCTGCAAAATTTTGGACGAACAGCGGGTGTTGTATGGCCGGACAAAGAGGGCAATTGAGGAGACTTTACGGATTTGTAAGGAGCGGAATGTTCTGACGCCGTTTCTGGCGTCGCGGCAGAAGGAGGTTGTTGATATTATGAGTATGCTGTTTGACCAGAAAGAGATTATGGAGATTCATGATTATAATATTGCCCAGGCCGCCAGACGGGACGGTTGGCAAAGAGGCCGACAGGAGGGCTGGCAAAAAGGCCGGCAGGAGGGCTGGCAAAAGGGAATGCAGGAGGGCCGGCAGGAGGGCTGGCAAAAGGGAATGCAGGAGGGCCGGCAGGAAGGCTGGCAGGAGGGCAGTGAGCTGGAGTTCCTGCGTATGGCGAATCTTTCCAAGGTCCTGACCGAGAAGGGCCGGGGGGACGAACTGTCAAAAGCCCTCATGGACCGCAGGTTTTATGAAAGACTGCTGAAGGAATTCGGCTTATAATGACAGTAAGGAGACAATACGAGATGCTGCACACCATTGAAAACGACTTCCTGCGCATGACCATCGACGACACCGGCGCACAGATGATGTCCATTACCGCCGCAGACGGTACGGAGTACCTCTGGAGCGGCGACAGCGCCTACTGGGGAGGCCGGGCCCCGAATCTGTTCCCCTATGTGGGCCGCCTGACAGACGACGTCTATACGGTGGATGGCCGCAGCTACGGGATGAAACGCCACGGCTTCTCCCGCCACATGACCTTCGAGACCCAGAAGCAAGCTCCGGACAAGGCGGCCTTCCGCCTCGCCGCCACCGAGGAAACCAAAGCCGTGTACCCCTGGGATTTCGCCTTTTCCGTGGCCTACGAGCTGGATGGCAGCACGGTTTTCATCACCTACTGCGTGGAAAACCGGGATAGCCGGGATCTATATTTCGGGCTGGGCGCACATCCGGGATTCCGGGCGCCGCTGGAGAGCGGGAAATGCTTCGAGGATTACCGGCTGACCTTTCGCCGTCCCTGCCAGCCGTGGCGGGTGGAGATGTCGGACGCCTATATGATCAGTGGACAGGAGACCCCCTACCCCCTGGAGGACGGCGTGACCATGCCCCTGCGCCACAGCCTCTTTGACCGGGACGCGGTCATCCTGAAGAATATGGACCGCACCGTAACCCTGTCCGCCGGGGAGGGGACTAAAGGCGTGACGCTGTCCATCCCGCGGATGCGCTATCTGGGCGTGTGGCACACCCCGAAGAGCGACGCCCCCTTTGTATGCCTGGAGCCGTGGGTCAGCCTGCCCGCCCGGCAGGACGTTGTTGAGGACTTTTCCCAGCAGAACGACCTCATTACTCTCTCTCCCGGCGAGATTTACCGGAACCGCTGGAGCATCACCGTGTTTTGATGATGCGTAAAATCTCGGATTGACAATTTCCCCCAGAGGTGGTATAAAGAAAGAGAGGATAGGAGGGGTACCAAATGAAATTATATCAAAATGTGATGGAGTCCTTTGTGGAAGAGGAACTGGACAGAATGGGAGACAGCCTGGGCTGCTGCCTGTGCGAGCAGTGCCGCAACGATGTGGCCGCATACGCGCTCAACCATGTGCCGTCCCGCTATGTTGTCACCAAATCCGGCGGCATCATCAGCAAGGCCGACTCCCTGCGCACACAGCACCTCACCGATGTGCGCACAGCCTTGCTCCAGGCGGCGCAGGTGATTAAGGAGAATCCCCGCCACGACGGTCCCTGACCGCGCAGATGTATATGCTCTTGGCCCGCCGTGCGCCTACAGCGCGGCGGGCGCAAGTCCTCCCCGACTGGCTGGAGGACTTTTTTCTTTTCCCCTTGTTTACGACGGAAATGTGTGATATACTGTACACTGTATTTGTGTGCATTTTTACTCTTACGAAAGAGGAGCTTTTTTATAATGAGTTTATTAACCAAATTGTTCGGAACTTACAGCGACCGGGAGCTGAAGCAGATCTATCCCATCGTTGATAAGATCGAAGCCCTGGAGCCGGAGTATCAGGCTCTCTCCGATACAGAGCTGGCCGCCAAGACGCCCTGGTTCAAAGAACGCCTGGCCAATGGCGAGAGCCTGGACGATATTCTTCCCGAAGCCTTTGCCGCCGCGCGGGAGGCGTCCGTCCGGGTGCTGGGAATGCGGCCCTACCGGGTGCAGCTGGTGGGCGGCGTGGTCCTCCATCAAGGCCGTATCGCCGAGATGAAGACCGGTGAAGGCAAGACCCTGGTGGCAACCCTGCCCGCTTACCTCAATGCCCTGGCCGGAAAGGGCGTCCACATCGTCACCGTCAACGACTACCTGGCCAAGCGCGACAGCGAGTGGATGGGCAAGGTCTACCGCTTCCTGGGTTTGACCGTGGGTCTGATTATCCACGGTCTGGACAAGGCCCAGCGGCAGCAGGCTTACGCCGCCGATATTACCTACGGCACCAACAACGAGATGGGGTTCGATTACCTGCGGGACAACATGGCTCTCTACAGCGGCGAGCTGGTCCAGCGGGGCCACCGCTTCGCCATCGTGGACGAGGTGGACTCCATCCTCATCGACGAGGCCCGCACCCCCCTGATTATTTCCGGCATGGGGGAGAAGTCCACCCAGATGTACGACATGGCGGAGATGTTTGTCCGGTCCCTGAAGAAGACCGTCATTGCCGAGACCGACGAGAAGGCGGAGGAGGATGAGGACAGCGTCGAGGACTATATCGTAGACGAGAAGGCCCGCACCGCTACCCTTACCTCCAAGGGCGTGAAGAAGGCGGAGGAGTATTTCCATGTGGAAAATCTGTCCGACCCGGAGAATTCCACCCTGAACCACCATATCAATCAGGCTATCAAGGCCCACGGCGTGATGAAAAAGGACATCGACTATGTGGTCAAGGACGGCCAGATCATCATTGTGGACGAGTTCACAGGCCGCCTCATGTTCGGACGCCGCTACAGCGAGGGTCTGCACCAGGCGATTGAGGCCAAGGAGCGGGTGAAGGTGGAGCGGGAGAGCAAGACCCTGGCGACCATCACCTTCCAGAACTATTTCCGCCTGTACACCAAGCTCTCCGGCATGACCGGTACGGCCTTGACGGAGGAGGAGGAGTTCGGCACCATCTATAAACTGGATATCATTGAGATTCCCACCAACCGTCCCCTGGCCCGCCAGGACGACAACGACGTGGTGTACAAGACCGAAAACGCCAAGTACAGGGCGGTCATTGAGCAGATCAAGACCTGCCACGCCAAGGGCCAGCCGGTGCTGGTGGGCACGGTGTCCATCGACAAGAACGAGCGGCTGAGCAAGCTGCTCAGCCGGGAGGGCATCAAGCACAACCTGCTCAACGCCAAAAACCATGAGCGTGAGGCGGAGATCGTAGCCCAGGCCGGCAAGCTGGGCGCGGTGACGGTGGCCACCAACATGGCGGGCCGCGGCACCGACATCATGCTGGGCGGCAACGCGGAGTTCCTGGCCAAAAACGACCTGCGCAAAGCGGGCCTCTCCGACGAGATGATTGCCGAGGCTACCGGCTACGCCGAAACCACCGACGAGGAGATTCTCAGCGCCCGGCAGCGGTACGCGGAGAGCTACCAGAAGCACAAGGAGGAGATCGAGGGCGAGGCGGAAAAGGTCCGCGCCGCCGGAGGACTCTTTATCATCGGCACCGAGCGGCACGACTCCCGCCGCATCGACAACCAGCTGCGGGGCCGCGCCGGACGGCAGGGCGACCCCGGCGAGACCCGGTTCTACCTGAGCCTGGAGGACGATCTGATCCGTCTGTTCGGCGGCGACCGCATCACCGGCATTATGGATAAGCTGGACCTGGACGAAGACCTGCCCATTGAAAACAAAATGCTCACCAGGTCCATTGAGAGCGCACAGACCAGCGTGGAGTCCCGGAACTTCCAGGCCCGCAAGAGCACCCTGGAGTACGACGACGTGATGAACAAGCAGCGGGAGATCATCTACGGCCAGCGCAAGCAGGTTCTGGATGGCCGGGATATCCGGGATGTAATTACCGGCATGATTTCGTCCATCATCTCCAACACCGTCAACAGCGCATACGGAGAGCAGAAGAGTCTGGATGCCGAGGGCTACAAAACGGTCATGTCCGCTCTGGAGGGTACCTTCTTCCCCAAAAACAGCATCCAGCTGACGGAGGCGAAAGCGGCGCAGACGACGGCGGAGGACCTGACCGGGCGCCTCTCCGCCAAGGCTCTGGAGGTTTACGGCGCCAAGGAGCAGGAGGTCACGCCGCCGGTTATGCGGGAGCTGGAGCGGGTGATTATGCTCCGGGTGGTGGACGAATACTGGATGGACCACATCGACGCCATGCAGGACCTCCGCCAAGGCATCCGCCTGCGGGCCTACGCGCAGAGCAACCCCGTGGACGCATACAAGCAGGAGAGCCTGCATATGTTCGAGGAGATGATCGCGGCCATCCAGGAGGAGACGGTGCGGCGGCTGTACTCCGTACGCCTGCAGAAGAACGAGGAGGTCAAGCGGGAACGGGTCGCCACCGGCATCACCGAGGGCCGGGGGGACGGCGCTGTGAAAAAGCAGCCCCGCCGTGTGCAGAAGATTGGCCGCAACGACCCATGTCCCTGCGGCAGCGGAAAGAAGTATAAGCACTGCTGCGGCCGGGATGCGTAAAGCTGTAAACCGGAAAGGAAGCGCTGACCGTGGGAACTGAAAAAGAGCGCAAGGATACACAGAAAGCGGTACTCTATGATTTGCGGCGCTTGCTGAAAACAGCGGCAAGGAAACCTATACGGTAGAGTAACTCTGCGATCTGCTGGATACCGCCGCAGACGCGAAGGACCAGGAGTAACCCCACAAGGCCGCTGGAGGATTCTGGCGGCCTTTTCCGATAAGGACAAAGAATAGGAGCCTGTTCATGTCATTTGTAACACACAAGGAAAACGGCGTGACCTTCCATACCTCCACCCTGCTGGAGAACGGGGCGGTCCGCCACGGCTTTTCCACCCGTCTGGGCGGCGTCAGCAAGGGCGTCTATGCCTCCCTGAACCTGCGCCGCCACGGAAATCCGCCGGACGCGCCGGACCTGGTGGATGAGAATTACCGCCGGTTCTGCGCCGCCGTAGGGGTGGACACAGCGGGACTGGCGCTGTCCAGGCAGGTCCATGAGGACACAGTCCGGCACGTCACCGCCGGCGACGCGGGCAAGGGATTTTCCCGCCCGGTGGACTACACTGCCGACGCTCTGGTGACGGATGTGCCGGGGCTGCAGCTGATGGTCTTTTCCGCCGACTGCATCATCCTTCTGCTGTGGGACCCGGCGGCGGGGTGCGTGGGCGCGGTTCACGCCGGATGGCGGGGTACCGCCCTGGACCTGCCCGCCAAGACAGCGGCAGAGCTGCGCCGTCTCTTCGGCGCAAAACCGGAGAACCTGCGGGTGGCTATCGGCGCGGGGATCGGCCCCTGCTGCTTCGAGACACACAGCGACGTCCCCGACGCCATGCGTACCGCCTTCGGCCCAGGGGCGGAGGCGTTTATCACCCCGGCGGCGGACAAGTGGCGCGTGGACCTGAAGGCAATCAACGCCTGGCGGCTGCGGGAGGCGGGGGTCCCGGCGGAACAGATCGACATCTGCCCCCTCTGTACCGCCTGCCGGGGGGATCTCTACTGGAGCCACCGGAAATTGGGGGAACACCGGGGACTGCAGGCCGCGCTCATCGGGCTCTCCGGCGGAGGAACAATCCATGGGTAGACGGCTTTCTGCGCTGCTGCTGGCGCTGCTGCTTCTGACGGGCTGCTCCTCTCTGCCGGAAGAGGCGGAGGAGCCGGAGGAGGCTATGGACTGGAACCTCTACCAGTCCCAGGGCGGACCGGAGAAACCGGTGGAGGAGCCGGAGGAACCGGAACATCCCGCCGTCTTCTCTATGGCCTACTACAAGGATTCCCCCTTTGACCCCATTATCTGCGGCGAGGGGGTCCAGCAAGATGTGGCGTCGCTGCTGTATGAGCCGCTGTTCCAGCTCAACGGAAAATTTCAGCCCGAACCGGCGCTCTGCGAAAGCTACGCATGGGATGAGACCGGCAGAATCTGCACCCTGACGCTGCGGCAGGGGGTGTCATTCCACGACGGCTCCCCGCTGACGGCCCGCGACGCTGCCGCCACCCTCCAGCGGGCTGCGGCGTCGGACCGCTACGGCTACCGTCTGCGGGGCATGGCCTCCGCCGCGGCCAGCCGGTCGGGGGAGCTGGTCATTACCCTCTCCGCACCCAATCAGGGGTTTCTCTCCCTGCTGGATATCCCCATCACCAAGAGCGGCGCGGAGCGGCAGCTGATTCCCGTGGGGACCGGACCGTACCTGTTTATCAGCGGCGCGGAGGGGGACTACCTCCAGGTCAACAGCGAGTGGTGGCAGGGAAAGCCCCTGCCGGTTCAGACCATTCCGCTGGTGGATACCAAGGACCGGGACACGGCCCGGTACCTGTTTTCCTCCCGGCAGATTGAGCTGCTGACGGTTGACCCCACGGACAGTATGGCCTCCGCCACCGGCCAGCGTCAGACGGCCAGCCGCGCCACGTCCATTTTACAGTATATCGGCTTCAACACGGCCTCCCCGGTCTTCGGGGACCCGGCGGTGCGGGAGGCGTTCAGCCGCGGAGTACCCCGCGGCAGCACAGCGGAGGCGCAGCTGGCGGGAATGGCCCTGGATGCGCAGTTCCCGGTCTCCCCTCTCTCCGATCTGTATCCCAAGGACCTGGAACGGGCCTACAGCCGGGACGAGGCTATGACGGCCCTCGCGGCGGCGGGCCAGAATACCGGCGAGGAGAAAATACTGACGCTGCTGGTGAACGAAGAGGACATGTTCCGCCGTACCAGCGCCCAGTATATTGCGGAAAATTTGACCATGCTGGACTGGAACATCACGGTTCGTACACTGCCCTGGGAGGAGTACCTGGCGGCGTTGGAGAGCGGAGATTTTGACCTGTATTACGGCGAGGTGCGGCTGACTGCCGACTGGGACCTCCGCGATCTTGTGGGGACCGGCGGCGCGCTGAATTACGGCGGATACTCGGACCCCGTTGTGGACGGGCTGCTGGCAAACTACGCGGCGGCTCCGGACCGGGCGGCGTCCCTCCGCCAGCTGCTGGCGTATTTGCAGACGGCGGCTCCCATTGTGCCGGTGTGCTTTAAGAATTATTCCGTGCTCACGTATCCGGGGACGGCGGAGGGCGTTTCGCCGTCGCCCACCAGCACGTTCTATGGGCTGGAAAACTGGAAGATTCATTTGAGCCAGTAATCCTTTAAGAAAGGCGCAGACCAATGATTAAAATTCTGATCGTCGAGGACGAAAAACCCATAGCCGACCTGCTGGACATGTCCCTGACTGCGGCGGGCTACCACTGCGATTGGGTGGACAACGGCTTGGACGCCGCCGACGCGGTGGAGGAAACCCGGTATGACCTGATTCTTCTGGATGTGATGCTCCCCGGCAGCGACGGCTTCGAGCTGATGGAGTATTTTGCCCCGCTGCATATCCCCGTCATTTTCACCACCGCGCGGGACTCCCTCAAGGACCGGATCAAGGGCCTGAAGCTGGGGGCGGACGACTATATCGTCAAGCCCTTTGAGATCGCGGAGCTGCTGGCGCGGGTGGAGACGGTCCTGCGCCGGTGCCATAAGACGGACAGCCTCCTGTCCCTGGACGACGTGACAGTGGATACCCAGTCCCGCGTGGTCACGAAGGCCGGACAGACAGTGCCGCTGACCGCCAAGGAATACAACCTCCTCCTGCTGTTCCTTCAGAATAAGAACATCGCCCTCTTCCGGGAGACCATCTACGAGCGGGTGTGGGAGAACGACTACATGGGCGACAGCCGCACCGTGGACCTCCATGTGCAGCGGCTGCGGAAAAAGCTGGGGTGGCAGGAGCGAATCGCCGCCGTCTATAAGGTGGGCTACCGCTTAGAGGTCAAGGAGCCATGAAATTTGCCTGGAAAGTCACCCTGGCCGCCGTCAGCATCCTGGTCATCTCCATGGGCGTGGGCAGCTATCTGCTCATCTCCCTCTCCTTCCGGTCCGCCCTGGAGCGGGAGATCGACATCGCCATGGAGGAAATGCAGATGCTGCGCATCTCCTACGAGGCCGTGTGCGACGCCAGAGGCGTCACCCTGGAGAATATCGCCGCCAGAAGCCGGGGCCTGCAGCGTACGCTCACCGAGGACCCCTATTTCGCGGACCGGCAGTTCCGGGTCAGCACACAGGAGGGGGCGCAGCTCTACTCCACCCTCACCGCCGGCAGCGACCAGGAGCTTTTGAACTGCATCGACAGCCGTTCCTACGGCTATGTGGTGCGCTCCGACCGGCCTGGGCAGGTGCTGGTCCACTTCGCCGGGCCGGTGGCCCTGCCGGACGGCATCCTGTATATGGAGACGGTACGGGATATCTCCAGCCTCTTTACGGACCGGGAGATTCATTTCCAGGTCTACCGCTGGATTCTTCTGATCGTCGTGGCGGCGGGCAGCGCGGTGCTGTTCCTGCTCTCCTACTGGCTCACCATGCCCATCCGCACCCTGGGCAAGGTCACGACCCAGCTGGCCCAGGGGGACTACTCCCCCCGCGCGGAGGTGTCCGGCGGGGACGAGATCAGCGAACTGGCGGCGAACTTCAACCGCATGGCGGACGCCATTGAAAAGACTGTCCAGGAGCTGGAGGACGCTGCCCGCAGGCAGGAGGATTTTACCGCCAGCTTCGTCCACGAGCTGAAAACCCCGCTCACCTCCATCATCGGCTATGCGGATATGCTCCGCAGCCGCCAGATGGACGGTACGGCCCGTTTCAAGGCGGCCAACTATATTTTTTCCGAGGGCAAGCGGCTGGAAAATCTCTCCCTCAGCCTGATGAATCTGCTGGTGGTGAACCACAGCGCGGCGGACGCCAAGCCGGTGCATATGCCCCTTCTGTGCCAGCGCGCCGGAAGGATCAGCCAGCCTGCGCTGGAGGCCAAGGGACTGTCCCTGGAGGTAACGGCGGAGGAGGGGGTCCTGACCGGGGACTCCGCCCTGCTGCAGACCCTGGCGCTGAACCTGCTGGACAACGCCCGGAAAGCCTCCGAAGCCGGGGGAACCGTGTCTTTGACAGGTACCGTCACCGCCTCCGGCTACCGTCTCCAGGTTTCCGACCAGGGGCGGGGGATTCCGGCGGAGGAGCTGGAGAAAATCACCGAGGCGTTCTATATGGTGGACAAGTCCCGCTCGCGGGCCGAGGGCGGCGCGGGGCTGGGCCTTGCGCTGTGCAAACAGATCGCCGCGCTCCATAGAGGCGTCCTCCGGTTTGACAGCGAGCTGGGAGGCGGCACCACAGTGACGGTAGAGCTGGAGGGAATGGAGGATGCGTAACGTATGGGCCGGACTGGCGGCGGCAGCGCTGCTGGCAGCGGCATTCTTTCTGCCCGCCGCCCTCTCCCAGTGGGGGGACCAGCGGCTGCTGGACGACCCCCATATCACCCGCCAGGACGAGGAGCGGGAGGGCTTCGCGGAGAGCTTGCAGCTGTCTGTGGCGGAAAAGCTGTTCCTTCTGCGCAGCAGCAGCGTGACCAGCGTGACGCTGGCGGATATGGAGGCGGCGTCCATCTATATCGAGGGCAAGGCCGTACTGTGGAAGAAGGACGAGGAGATCATTCTGACAGAGAGCCTGGCGGCGGCGGAAGAGCTGGAGGAAATCGAGAGGAAGTGGACCCAGCGGCTGGACCGCCTGCGCAGTGAAATCCGGGGCCTGCAGGCGACGGGCGCCCTGCCCCGCCTGTGGGATGCGGAGGCGGAGGTGGTCTGTACGGACCACCATCAGACGCTGTATATCGACCAGGAATCCCAGGTGAGCTTCCTGGCCTACGACATGGCTCTGAACAGCCAGCCCTATTCCATGCGGGTGACGGTGGACGCGAAAACCGGACGGATTCTGGGGTTCCGGCTGAACTGGAGCAAGGGGTCCCGGCCCGACTGGGGGTTCCGGGGCACGGCAAAATTCGGCTCCGCGTGGCGGGATTACTGGGGTATGGACAGCGTGAGCAGCGCATGGAACAACGAGTATATCCGCGCCCTCCTGGAGATGCCGGCGGAGGAGTTCGCCCGCAACGGCAGCTACAACTCCAACGCCGACGTGTCCTTTACCTACGACGGACAGACCCTGCGGGCGCCGCTGGCGAACTGGGTGTCCAGCGGCGGGGGCTGCGTGCTGGAGTGGAATATGGCGTAGGGGAAAGTTTACAAGAAAGATGCAGATTCGACATACGCCGGACATGCCCGGCTGGTATACTGGCGTATACAGAATACAAACTTGGAGGCATACACGTGAAGAGACCAAATTACCGCCGGAGACGGCGCGGCGTCTATGTCCATCCGCTGGTGAAGCTGCTGATTCTGCTGCTGGCAGCCGGAGGCGCCTTTGTTTGCGTGCGGTACTATGGACGGCTCCCCGGCGAGACTCCCGGCAGTACGCCGGTACAGGCCGCGCCGGTTCCGGAGCCGCTGCCCAAGACAATCACCACCCCTGCCGGCGCGGCCTGTACCCTGACGCAGCTGGGACCGGAGGCGGTCCATACCGGCAACCTGATTCTGGTCAACAACTGGACCGCGTTCCACTTCCCGGAGCATCAGGAGGAATCGCTGGCCTGCATTCTGGACCAGCGGACGGAGAGCTATTATGTCAAAGACAGCACCGTGCTGCTGCTGCCGGAGGCTTTGCAGGCGCTGAACAGCCTGATGGACGCCTTTAAGGCCCAGGGGAGCCGGAAGTCCGTGCAGATTGTGGCCGGACACCGGACCACCGCCTATCAGCAGCACCTCTTTGACCAGAGCGCGGAGCGCAACGGGTTGGAGCACGCAAAAAAGTACGTGGCCCAGCCGGGACACAGCGAGCACCACACCGGCCTTGTGGTGGATATGGGGACCATGAACGGGGAGTTTATGGACAGCAGCGGGGACTATGCCTGGATTACGGAGAACTGTCAGGATTACGGCTGGGTGGTCCGGTACGAAACCGGCAAGGAGGAGCGGACCGGTATCTGGGACGAGCCGTGGCATTTCCGCTACGTGGGGATTCCCCATGCCACGGAGATGGTCCGCAGGGACTACTGCCTGGAGGAGTACATCGACTATTTGAAGCAGTTCCCCCAGGATGGGGAGCATCTCATGATTGACTGCGTGAGCGGACAATACGAGGTGTGGTATACGGAGGGCTGCGAGGTATATCTGCCGGACAGCAAGCTGTATACGGTTTCCGGCAACAACGTGGACGGCGTGATTGTGACCTGCCGGATTGGAGACTAGAGCAAACAGCAGAATTCCTGACAAACTGCGGTGTAAGCCCTCTCGGCCGGCTGTGACGAGGGGGCTTATTCCCGGCAATTTTAAGGATTGCTATAAGACGTTGGGTCCCCGGAGAGCGCTGTCTCTTTGGCAATGTCATAAATTTAACATCTTATAAAAAAGATACTTGCATTTTTAACATGATTGGCAAGTATCTTTTTTTGAATCAGCTATTCAAATATTATTTTATCGCATGCAATTTATGATT
>Ga0137308_100506_pt1 | contig 62025 bp, 53 predicted proteins | sample Inofrocosms_June_FD_97181 | JGI IMG/M metagenome (GOLD analysis project Ga0137308, IMG submission 97181) | Mouse cecal microbial communities from Vienna, Austria - N-Acetylneuraminic and N-Acetylglucosamine D2O microcosms_June | ecosystem: Host-associated > Mammals > Digestive system > Large... | reverse complement strand
GGAAACGCCCCCGCCGCTTTCTTTCTTACGTTTTTCAAAAGCAGAGAGTTTTTCCCGGTAGCCGCACACACAGGTGAAACGCTGGCCGTCCCCTTCCCCCACCAATTCCATTTTTTTATGGCACTGAGGGCAGCGGGCATTAGTGGTTCTGGACAAGGTTTTCCTGTAGCCGCATTCCCGGTCCTGGCATACCAGCATCCGCCCATTTTTATGGTTGACTTCCAGGAGCAGCTTCCCGCAGTCCGGGCATTTTTTCCCGGTCAGGTTGTCATGGCGGTAGGTTTTGGAAGAAGCTGCAATGTCTTTTACAATGTCCGCCGTATAGGAACGGATTTCCGCCTCAAAATCTTTTTTTCTGGCCCTCCCTTTGGCAATGTCTGCCAACTGCTGTTCCCACCGGGCAGTCAGTTCCGGGGAAGTCAGTCCTTGGGGCGCAAGCTCCAGCACCTGCCTTCCCTTGGAGGTCAGATGGATATATTTATCCTTCTTTTCTATCATAAAGCTGTTAAAAAGCTTTTCAATAATATCTGCTCGGGTGGCAACCGTCCCTAAGCCGCCGGTTTCCCCAAGGGTTTTTTGCAGGCTTTTATCGGCATGTTCCATATATTTGGCAGGATTTTCCATGGCAGCCAAAAGGGTAGCTTCGGTAAACGGCAGGGGCGGCTTGGTTTTTCCCTCTGTAATTTTTGTTTCCGTAAACATTATTTTCTGGCCCTTGGTAAATTCCGGGAGGTTCCCTTCCACCTCGTCTTTTCCGCCGGGGACAGTATTCCCGGGCAGTTCCTCATCTTCTTCCGGCAGGATTCCGGCTTCTGCCTGGATGCCTTTGATTTCCTGCCAGCCGGATTTCTTAATTACTTTCCCTTTTACAGAAAAGCGTTCCCCCTGGCAGAGCACCGTAACTTCCGTCTGCTGGTATTCACAGGGCGGCAGCAAGGCTGCGAGGAACCGGGAAATTACCAGTTCATAAATTTTGCGCTCCCCATACTCCAGCTCGCTGAGGCTGATGCCCTGTTCCGTGGGGATGATGGCGTGGTGGTCGGATACCTTTTTGTCATCTACAAAGGATTTGCCGCCTTTAATTGGGGATTTTAACAGCCTGCTGCACAAATTCCCGTAGCTCCCCACCCGGCAGGCCTTTACCCGCTCCGGCAAAGTGCCCACAATATCCTGCGTCAAATATCTGGAATCCGTCCTTGGGTATGTCACCACCTTATACCTTTCATAGAGATGCTGCATATAGTCCAGGGTCTGCTTGGCAGAAAAGCCAAACATCCGGTTAGCGTCCTGTTGGAGGGAAGTCAGGTCATAAAGCTGGGGAGCATAAGATTTCTGGTCTTTCGTCTTGATTTCCTCTACTGTCCCTGTGCTGTTCGTTACTTTTTCCTGTACCTTTTTTATGGTTTCCCCGGAAAATGTACTGGCGCTGTTGTCTCTGGATTTCCAGCTCCAAAGCACGCCGCTGCCTTTCGCCTTTAAGCCATAGTAAGCCTTGGGCCTGAACTCCTTAATTTGGCTCTCCCGCTTTGCAATCATGGCAAGGGTAGGGGTCTGGACCCGGCCACAGGAAAGCTGGGCATTATGTTTGACTGTCAGTGCACGGGTAGCGTTAAGCCCTACCAGCCAGTCGGCTTCCGCCCTTGCCACGGCTGCTTCATACAGCTTCTGGTACTCCCTTGCGTCTTTTAAATGGGAAAATCCCTGCCGGATTGCCTGGTCTGTCACCGAGGAAATCCACAGCCGCTTCATGGGCTTTTTCACCCCTGCTTTCTTGATAATCCAGCGGGCTACCAATTCCCCTTCCCTGCCTGCGTCTGTGGCAATGATAAGCTCCCCGATATCCTTCCGGTACATCTGGGCTTTTACCGTCTGGTACTGTTTGCCTGTTTTCTTGATGACTTGGATCTCCAAATGTTCCGGCAGCATGGGCAGGGTTTCCATCTTCCATGTTTTCCACTGTTCCCCATAGCTTTCCGGGTCGGAGAGTTCTACCAGATGCCCCAGCGCCCAGGTCACTACATAGTCTTTCCCTTCCAGAAAGCCGCTGCCGCCTTTGCTGCAGCCCAGTACACGGGCAATGTCCCGGCCTACGCTGGGCTTTTCTGCAATTACTAATGATTTCATTGTCTTTCCATTCCTTCCTGATGGTTCGGGACTACCAGATTTTTTTGATATCTTCCCGCCTTACCGCATATTGGATACAGAATTCTTCCAAATCTTTTTCGCCGCGGATAAACACGGCCTCCTCAAATTTCCCGGTTTCGTTATCCTGAAACCCTGCTACCTGCTCCCCTGTGCAGATGCTGGCACGGATGGTTGGCGTCTGTTTTTGGGGGTTATAGGGCTGCTGCTTTGTATGGGTTTTCTTCTTTTTTCCAAACATTTCCTTCCCTCCATTTAAAGTTTCCGGGTCCCCCGGCAGCCGGGAAAATTGCTGCAGCCGTAAAATTCCCCATATTTCCCCTTCCGTTTTACCATTTCCGCGCCGCACAGGGGGCAGAGGACGTCAGGCTGCGTCTTTCTGGTTTCTTCCAATAGTTTTCCCAGTTCTTCATAGCATTTCTGGTTCATGGTACAGTCCGCCAGTGCGCGGTGTGCCCCGGCTGTACTGATGCCAAAGTATTCCGACACATCGGACAGCCTGTGGTGGGAAAGCTGGGGAAGGAGCCTCCGCGACAGATACAGCGTGTCGACATAATCATTTTTCAGCTCTGCGCCAAGTGTTTCCATGGCTGCCTGACAAATGAAATTCAAGTCAAACGTATGTATGTTATGGCCTACCAGAATGTCATTTCCAATAAAATCCAAAAAGCCCTGGACAGCGTCCGCCATCTTGGGGGCTCCCTCTACCATTTCATCAGTAATCCCATTGACTGCAGTTGCAGCTTTGGGGATATGCATTTCCGGGTCTGCCAGCGTGGTGTACTCCCCTGCCGGCTGGTGGCTGCGTACACGGATAGCAGATATTTCTACAATCCTGTCCACCCCCTGGCGGACGCCTGTGGTTTCCAAATCAAATACCACATAGTCGCCAAGGTACTGGGACAGGCGTTTTCCTCTGTTCCCTATCATATTGTTTTCTCCCTTGCAGATACAATTTTCATGCTTTTTCCAGTATAACGAATTTTTCTGGATAATACAAACATTATTTGGTTTGAGTTTCCCCATTTTGCAATTCAAGGAAGTGTCTTTTCAATCCTGCTGCGGAAAAACTGGATAAAGGGCCCGTTAAACATGGAATTAATCAGCGTCCCAAGCCCTACCACCTGAAAAATGGAGTTCCCAGACGCCGCGCAGAAGGCAACGCCAATTGCCATTACCACCACATCCGAACAGACCCTCCCATACTGGAAGGGAATTTTCCCCTTTGAGAATTTCTCAATAATAAACGCCATGCTGTCATAAGGCGCAACCCCCATCTCAGCTACCATATAAAACGCCACCCCGGAAGATGCAAACAGCATCCCAAAAAACAGCATAAAAAATTTCAGGGGCCAATTCATCTGCAGATTTATGATATCCTCCATTACCCAGCAAAGGAAATCTGAAATATAGCCCACGCAGACCATGTTCACCACCGTCCCAAGGCCAATGCAATGGCGGACGGTGAAAAAGACAAGTACCAGCAAAACCGCATTTACAATAAGCTGCCATGTCCCAAACCCCATATGGATGAACATGCTGATGCCAAGGTTCATACAGGTAAATGGGTCTACCCCAAACCCAGACATCCGGAAAGCTGCCACGCAGATCCCAATTAATAAAATCCCAAATACCATATAGCAAAATTTTTTCATTTTCACACTCATGCTTCCACCTACCCTACTGCTTTCAGCACATAAATCCGCGACTCATAATCCGTGCAGGGCGTCTGGCTATCTGGCTGCTGCCCTGCCGTCGCATCGGAAGTAACCAGCCCAAGGTTCATCAGCTCATCCCCATAATGCACCGAACCGTCCCTGTTGTTTTCATAGCAGAAATCCCCACAAAGCCCCTGCAGCTTCACCCGGGTAAAACAGCCGTTTACCTCATTTAAAATCCGATACCAGCCCACCACTGCCGTCTTTTTATCCTCGCTGACAACCATCCAGGCCATTTCATTCCCTTCAAATGGGCTTTTCAGGCGGTAAAACGTGCCAAACTGCAAAAGGCCCCGGTACTCCTTCATAAATGCGATCTGCCCTTTGACTTCTGCAATCTCCGTTTCTGTCAGTTTGTTTAAGTCCAGCTCATAGCCAAATGTCCCAAAATATGCCACATTTGCCCTTGTATGCAGCGGGGTGCTGCGGTACATCTGGTGGTTTGGCACCACAGACACATGGCTGCCGATGCTGCTTACCGGATAGCACATGGAAGTGCCGTACTGAATTTTCATCCGCTCCACTGCATCAGAATTGTCGCTTGCCCAGCCCTGGGGGGCGTAATATAAAATGCCCGGGTCAAACCTTCCGCCGCCGCTGGCACAGGACTCAAACAGCACCTCTGGGAATTCCGAAACCAGACGTTCATACAAATCATACACCCCAAGGATATAACGGTGGAAAATTTCCCCCTGCTGCTTTGGGCCGTAGGCCTGGCTGAAACACTCCGTAATGCTGCGGTTCATGTCCCATTTTATATAGGAAACTTTTGCCGCCCGCAAAATCTTTGCCATCATCCCAAAAATACAGTCCACAACCTCTGTCCTGGAGAAATCCAGCACAAATTGGTTCCTGCCATGGCTGTTTGGCCTGTCAGGGGTTTGGATAATCCAGTCTGGATGGCTGCGGTACAGGTCAGAATCCTTATTCACCATTTCCGGCTCAAACCACAGGCCGAATTTCATGCCAATCTGCTCTATCCGTTCTGCCAGCCCGGTAATGCCGTTTGCCAGACGCTCCCTGTTGGCCGTCCAGTCCCCAAGCCCCGCACAGTCATTGCTCCTTGCGCCAAACCATCCGTCGTCCAGCACAAACAGCTCCACGCCGCACTCTTTTGCCTTTTGGGCAATCTGCACCAATTTATCCTCGGTGAAATCAAAATACGTGGCTTCCCAGTTATTGATCAGGATAGGGCGCGCCCGGTCCCGCCAGTATCCCCGCGCCAGCCGTTTCTGGAACAGCCTGTGGAATGTCTGGCTTAAATGGTTCAGCCCGGAATCCGTATACACCATCACCGCCTCCGGCGTCTGGAATGTTTCCTGCGGCATTAAACGCCATTCAAAGGTATCCGGGTGGATGCCCACCAGCACCCTTGTATTGTCATGTCCGTCCACTTCCGCCTGCATCAGGAAATTCCCGCTGTACACAAAGCTGAACCCAATGGCCTCCCCCTGCCCCTCCCCGGTGTCCGGGCGTTTCAGGATTACAAAGGGATTATGCTCATGGGAGGAATTCCCCCTCATGCTGCCTACCGACTGTATGCCCATAGTAAGCCTGCGGGATTTCAGATGGCGTTCCCTTGCCCACACGCCGGAAAACTGCACCCAGTCATAGTTACAGTCCGGCAAATCCAGGCACAGGCTCATGGCACGGCCCAACTGGACAGGCTGGTTCCCTTTATTGATATAGCGGACGCTCCTTGCAATGACGCCCCCTTCTGCAAATATAGTGTAAAACACCTCCGCCCATATCCCAGCCACATCATCATACAGATCCAGCACAAGGGTTTCCGCTTCTGCCTTGTCCTCCACATAAGTAGCAGGCAGCCCCAGAAGCCTTGGTTTCCCAGGATCTATATGGTGGGAATGGTACTGGAAGCTTGAAATCCTGCTTCCGTTTTCCTGCTTTACCTCCACCGCCGGGCTCCGGTAGTCCCCCGTGCCATAGCTGGGCAGCTCCTGCTTAATATGTTCCAGGGAAAATTCTTTGTTCCCCTCAAACGTGCAGGAAGACATAGGGCGGGGGGCTGTTTCCAGCAAGTCCCCAAACCCTTCCCTGTCATGGATCCTTTTCCCAAAATATAAGTGCCCCATCTGCCCATTTGGCAGGACCATCATCAGATAGCTGATGGAGCTGTTCTGTAAGTGGAATACCTTTGTTTTTTCATGAAAAATAATACCCATTTCCTAACCTCCCTAACTCTTAAGATGGTTTTATTATAGTATAGCTTTCCCATCCACGTTAGAAAGTTTTGTTTTGGAAATCAGTCAAAATGTTTCCAGCAGCTTTTCCAATTTCTTTCCCCCTGCCTGTAATTGCTCCTTGACCTCCTCCCGGTGCACCCTGCGGTAAACGCTGGGCGGCATGCCAATAATTTTTTTAAAGGTTTTGGAATACACAAGGGCGTCCCCATACCCACAGGACAGGGCAACCCCTTCAATAGATAAATCTGTTACTGTCAGAAGTTCTTTAGACCTGGAGATTTGGAACTGCGTCAGGAAATCCTTTGGGGACATTTCCAGGGTTTCCTCAAATACCTTGTAGAGGTAGCTGCGGCTGACGCAGACATGCTCCGCAATGTCCTTGACGCTAATTCCGGCAGAATAATTGTTGCGGATATAATTAATGGCCTTCCGCACATAAATGCTTTCCTTTGTTTCCTTTGCCACAGCCGCAAGCTGGGCGTCTTTTGTCAGCACTGCAAAAAATTCATACAGAAGGCTTTGGAGGTAATACTGGCCTGTCTGGGATGAAGCATGGAACCCCAGCATGGTTGCCACAATCCGCTGCAAGTCCTTCCCTTGGCCGCTCTGGAAGATAAGCTGGCTGCTGTTAAGCCCAAGGTCCTGCAGGTATACCTCCGCCTGCTCCCCGCCGAACCCAATCCAAAGGTAAGTCCAGGGCTCCTGCCCATCCGCTTTGTAAAAGGTAACGGCTTCCGGCTCAATTAAAAACCCCTGCCCCTGCTGCAGCTCATACCGTTCATCCCCTACCTGGTAAATGCCCTTCCCTGACAGGATATAATGGATAATATAATTTGGGCGGACGGCAGGGCCAAAGCTGTGGTTTGGCTCACATTCAGACATTCCACAGAAACACAGGTACAAATCTTGGAATTTCGACCCGGTGAGCTGTAATACATATGCATCTTCCATCCCTCATCCCTCCCAAAAAACAAGGTACTCCCTGCCATAATTGCCCCACCATGTGCTCCGCCTGCCTTTTTCCCCAGTGAAATAGATGGTAGAAAAAAGCATCTCCGCCTGGTTTAGCTTTGTGACAGCCCTTAGCAGTTTTTCCTCCAGTGGGAAAATGATTTCCCCTTTCCCTGCTTCCGGCGCCATAAGGGAGCCTTTCTGGAAAAGCTGCTGCCCTTTTTGCCCGCCTATCCCTTCCCCAAGCCCCTCTAAATATAAGAGTTCCTCTTTTCCCAGCACGGAACCTGCCTTCTGCCTTGCTTCCGGCGGCAGGGAAAAATAATAGAAATCCGCATAAGCCTTCTTTGGATATTCCTGCTGCTGTTTTTCAAGGAAAAACCGGTATGCCTGTTCCCCGTCCATTACAACGGTTTTGTGCCGGTATTGGGACAGGCCGGTTTTTAACTGGCTGAAATAAATAGCCCCTTCTGCAATCAATTGTTCTGTTGTCATAGGTGTGCCCTCCAATTTCATGGGAAATAAGTCCTGTCCAAATTAAAATACAATTTCTTCCAACCGTCAAGATTTTTCTGGAAAACATATAGAAAATATTTTATAATTAAGAAAAGATTAGGGTGCCAAAAGCACCTTTGGTGCTACGCTCATACCATATATTGCTATTGCAAATGTATTTGCACATCAATATATGGGATAGAGCGGGTGCAGCGCACCCTTTTGACACGCTAATCAAGAATAGCAAAATGTAAATCAGAAAGGATGTTCCCTATGGCAGAATACGAAAGCCTTACCCACCAATTTGAGCCCGTCTATAACAGCAGTTCCAGAATCTTAATCCTAGGCACTTTCCCTTCCGTTAAGTCACGGGCGTACGGTTTTTATTATGGGCATCCCCAGAACCGCTTCTGGAAGGTGCTGGCAGCAATCGCCAATGCGCCTGTCCCTGCCAGCATCCCGGAAAAAAAGCAGCTTCTCCTAAGCCGCGGGATTGCCCTCTGGGACGTCATCCAAAGCTGTAACATCATTGGTTCTTCCGACAGCAGCATCCGAAACGTAGTGCCTGCCGATATCCCCTGGCTGCTCAGGCAGGCTCCCATTTCCGCCATTTTTGGGAATGGGGCAAAAGCATGCGAGCTTTTCCAAAAATATACCCAGCCCCTGCTGGAAGAAAGCTTCCCGGACGGGACGTGCACGAAGGCGCCCTGCGCCATCCGCAAACTCCCTTCTACCAGCCCCGCCAATGCGGCCTGGAAACTGGAACGGCTGGTGGATTACTGGAAACAGGAAATCATGGCGGCCCAGCCAGAAACCAAAGTGGATAAGTCCGCGTCAGCCCCCTGAATCCCTCATTACTTGAGGGGCTTGGACGGTTTATCGCACTGCGGCGGGTATGAAATCTGTCGCAAAGCGACCCGCCGCAGGCGGAGAATCCTGCAAAGCAGGATTCTTTTTTACCCCTTGTGTGGGCGCACATATTTCCCCACCTGCTCCAATTCCTCCAGGAAAATGCAGTACTTCCCTGCCTTCCCCTGCTTTGCCTCACGGCGGACTTCCTCCAGCAGCGCCCCGTACTCCATCCAGCGCACCCCTGCCACTTCTGTTTCCTGCAGCTTCAAATCCTCTGCCTTTATCGGCTTGCTGTAGAGGTACACCATGCTGGCTTCTGCATTTTTAAATGGCTTCCCATAAAATTCTGCTTCTGCATAGCCAAGGTGCAGAAATGCCTGCTGCAAGTCCCCGGGCTGGGCTTTGATCCCCAGTTCTTCTTCCAATTCCCGCAGGGCGGAATCCAGATAGCCGCACCCTGCCGGGACATGGCCCGCAGCGGAAATATCGTAGCAGCCCGGATAAGAATCCTTGTGGGCGCTGCGTTTTTGCAGCAAAAGTTCGAAGCTGCCTGTCCCTGTGGGGCGCACAATCCAGACATGGGCGGTCCCGTGAAGGTCCCCGTTTTCATGGACCAGCGTGCGTTCCCGCACCACGCCGGTCCCGCTGCCATCCTCCCGGCGCAGTTCCAGCAGCTCCATGGGCTTCCCATCCAGTACCGCTTCTGTCAGCCGGTCCCCGTCATAACTTAACTTTAAAGAGAAAAACGGGGCGTCTTCCAGCAGCAGCTTAAAAAATATTTTGTCCCCTTCCCACAAATTCAAAGACATCAGGTTTTCTTTCCTGACCCACTCCAGCGTCCCTTCGTCACAGTCTGCCAATGTCCCCTCAAAACGGTCTGCCGTATACAGGCACATATATTCTGTCTGCCACCCTACGGCAGAAAAAGTCACAATGCCCCGGAAGGAAAAGCCCGTCAAGGTAAGCCCGGTTTCTTCCTTCACTTCCCGGAGAAGGCACTCCTCTGGGCTTTCCCCTTCTTCAAAATGACCCCCAATGCCAATCCATTTATCCTTATTTACATCCACCTGCTTTTTCACCCGGTGGAGCATCAGGTAGCTGCCATCTTTTTCTATGTAACATAATGTGGTTAAAACTGATTTTCCCATAAAGTTTTCCCATTTCCCTGCATAAGCCCCGCACAGCTTTTTCCTGGCAGGAGCCGCCTTACTCTTTCATATAAGCTTCATTCAGAACCCCATCCAATTCCTCATAGGGCACTTCCACCTCTATTACGCCAGCCGCATAAACCGTTACCATATAGGGGTTGCAAATAATCATCAGCCCTTTTTCCCCCAGATAAAACACTTCTTCCGTCAGGATATCCGGGACGTAGCTTTCATAATCATCCAGCAGCGCATCCTTATAAGGGTCCTGGGTAATGACTTTCATAATATGCTCCTCTGCCAGTTCCATGCCTTTTTCCTTGTCAATGAAAATATCTGACAAAGTCAGGAGCTTCCCTGTCGCTGCGTCGAAGCAGTAGGCGTTTGTCCATGTATTTGGGTGGGATGCCCCCTGCCACTCGTAGTTCTGCCCTTCAATGCTTAGCACTTTGTTGGAAGCATATACCATTTTATAGGTGGAGCCATACCCGTAGCACCCCCAGTCCTTTTTTTCCTCCTCGGAAAGCCCTTCGTAAGCGCTGCGTGCCTCCTGCGCATCTTCTTCTATGTACGCCTGGTTTTCTATGTGCTTCTGCTCAAAAGCCATATTTATTTTTTCAGCAGCCGCTTCATTTTCCGGGATAGAAACGATGGGGCAGTTCTCTATGACAGAAAGGAGCACTGTGCCGGTTTCCTCATCTTTAAATTCCTGGGAATAATCGTCAAACGTTACCTCTGGGGGCTTTGTCAGCTTAATGCTTGGCTCCTGCGGGGTTTCTTCCTGCCCGCCGCCTTCACCCCCGTCTTCTTTGTCCGTTTCGTCAGAACCTTCTCCTGCTTCGGTTCCCTGTTCCTGCTTTGTATTGGGCTGCTGCCCTTTCTCTGCTGCATTTTTGCCAGAACAGGCCGTAAACAGCAGGCATATCCCTAATCCAAGCAACAGTAATTTTTTCTTCATCCGCAGAATCCCCTTTACGCTAAATTTGTACCGTCCATACGGTACATATGGTTCAGCGGCCCATTTCCTTTTCCCAGATTCATCCCGTCCAAAAGGGCGCCAGCCAGATAGGCCTTTGCGCTTCTTGCGCTTTCCAAGGGCCCAAGCCCCGCCGCAAGCCCGCAGGCAATGGCTGAGGACAGGGTACACCCCGTCCCATGGGTATTCCCGTTTTCTATGCGTTCCCCCAAAATCCAAATGGGTTCCCCTTTTAAAAACAGCAAATCATCTGCTGAAACTTCATCATGTCCGCCTTTTAAATAAACAATACCCTTGTATTGTAACGCAAAATCCCTTGCTGCCGCAACCCTTTCTTCCTTTGTTTTTATGGTTCTTTTTAGCAAAATCCCTGCTTCCGGGAGATTTGGGGTAAAAAAATCTGCCAATGAGAGAAGTTCCTCCTGATAGTAGGATAGGGCTTCCGGCTCCATTAATGGCTTACCGCTGGTGGAAACCATGACTGTATCCATCACCACATGGCCTGGGCGGTACCGCAGCAGGCACTTTTTGATTACCTCCATTTGCCGGGTTCCGGTTACCATGCCAATTTTTACAGCGTCAGGCACAATATCTGTAAAAATACATTCTAACTGCTGTTCCAAAAAATCAGGGGATACCGGCACAACCTCCGATACCCCCATAGTATTCTGCGCCGTCAGCGCAGTAATGGCGCTCTCCCCATACAGCCCATGGGCCGCAATGGTTTTTAAGTCCGCCTGTATCCCAGCGCCGCCGCTGCAGTCGCTTCCTGCAATTGTAAGCACAACCTTCATGCATATCCCTCCTGTATCCTGCTTAGCCTGGAATCCCTCATTTTTCAAATCCCCTCTGTACTGGGTTAACCATGGAACTGCTCCAATATTTTCCGTATTTTTAAAATTTCTGCTGCCGGATCCTGCACTTTCAGGATTCCAGCAGAAATTGCCACCCCATGGGCACCCAGGGAAAGGGGCTTCCTGCAGTTTTCCCCGGTAAGCCCCCCTACCGCCACGTTTGGGATGGGGGCTGCGGAAAGGATTTTCTGGTAAACCCCTTCGGAAATGGGGATAGCGTCAGCCTTGGTCTGTGTCGGGAACCATGCCCCGCTGCCCAGATAATCCGCCCCTGCTTCTGCCGCCTTTTTTGCCTGTTCCGGCGTTTTTGCCGTCGCGCCGATGAGCTTCCCTGCCCCAAGGAGCATGCGGGCGTCCGTTACCGGGATATCCTCCTGCCCCAAATGAACCCCGTCTGCGCCGCTTAAGGCTGCAATATCCGCCCGGTCGTTGATTATTAATTTCGTATGGTAATGCGACGCCAAAACCCGCAGTTTTTTTGCCCGCAGAAGGTATTCTGCTGAAGAAATATTTTTTTCCCGGAGCTGGATATACTCCACCCCGGCGTCCAGGGCCGTTTCTATTTTTTCTTCCCCATAGGAAAAATCTGCAATCAGATACAGCCACCTTTTCATTCATCCCACCCATTCCTTTCCGCCTGCAAAAGCCGAACCATCATCCAACAGCCACTCCAGAAAACATGCTTCGGACAGCAGGCATAAGCCGTCCAAAATAGCTGATTTTGCTGCCCCATACCCTTCTTCCTTCCCTGCCCGCCCTAATGCAAAAGCCATGCCAAGGGACGCGGAAGCTGCAGCCAGTATATCGCAATTTTGCCTTCCTGCAGCCTTGGTATTTCCTGTCATTTTTTCTTTCGCCATTGTCCGCGCCGCGCTGCTGCATGCCCCGGCCACCGCCCCGGTCAGGCAGCCGGTCCCTACTACATTTTGGCGCAGGGCGCCCCGGTGGGGGAGTTTTGCCCTGCCCCCTTCCCAGAGGATGCAGTCGGATCCCCCAGTCACCAGATAGGTGCAGCCCGGTTTCAGCCGTCCGGCCAAACTGCGGTTTTGCAAAGAGTCAATGCCTTCCCTTGTCAGCTTCCCTTGCTGGATGCTGAAAATCTCAGAATGGTTTCCCTTTACCATGCCTTTCCATGGAAGGCCCAGCAGCTCCTGCACCGCCCCCAGCCGGAAAGAAGACGCGCCGCAGCCTACCGGGTCTAACACCAAGGGTTTATTTTCCTGGGCTGCGCATTGCAATGCCACCTTTGCCGCCGCTAACTTCCCCTGGCTTAGCTGCCCTAAATTTACCACGCAGCCATCCGCCTGCGCTACAATTTCCCCAAGTTCTTCCGGTGCAACAGCCATCAGGGGGCGCGCCCCCAAGGCTGCAAGGCCGTCGGCGCAAAATGCCGCAGAAACCGTATTTGGCATCATATGGATTAAAAACTTTTCCTGCCGGATAAGCTGGAATACCTCTGCCACCTGCTCTGGCAGGACGCCCGTGCCCCCTATCCCCAAAACAGGGGCGCGCCCGATGGGCACAGGCTCTTTTGCCCGCCTTCCTCTGCTCATTTACCTGTCCCTTCCTTTCCTAAATCCCTGTTGGAAACCAGAACCTATGGAACTGCCCAGCATGGCTATGTGCTTTACCACATGCCGGATGGCAACGCCCCAGGACGCCCAATGCGCCAGCAAACTTTTTCTATATATGGCAGTTCAAGTTTCCTGCAGCATTCCCTGCAAATATTGCACAGTCCCTGATTTATAGAGGACGCCTAAAAGCATTGCCGCCATAATGCAGCCCCCTGCCGTGCTGATGGAAAATGGGAGCACATAAGTAAAAATAGCCGCTTCCTGATTTCCCAAAAGCAGCTTTGCCACAGGATAGCAAAGGATGCCCCCAAGGATTCCGGTGCCTGCCAATTCCCCTGCAAAAGCTGTCCACATTTTCCCTGTTTTCTGGTACAAAACCGCGCACAGGAACGCCCCTGCCATGCTGCCAGGAAATGCCAGCAAAGTTCCCGTCCCCATCAGGTTCCGGATCAGGGAAGCGGAAAACGCAAACCCTGCCGCATAGCCGGGACCTAAAAACACGCCTGCCAGCACATTCAATAAATGCTGGATTGGGAAACATTTGGACGCCCCTACCGGGATGGAAAATGCAGACAGGCAGACCCCGATGGCTGCCATCATCCCCGCAGCCGTCAATTTCTTTAAATTTATTTTCATGGAATTTCCCTCCTTACAGAATATCTATGTATTCCCCGGACAGCGCCTTATTCATGCTCCGTACCGCGCAGAATTTCCCGCACATGGAGCAGGTGTCGTCATGCTCCGGTTTCCGGCTCTCCCGTATGCCCTTTGCCGTTTCCGGGTCAATGGCCAAAGCCCACTGCCCTTCCCAGTCCAAAGCCCTGCGGGCATCCGCCATCCTGTCGTCGAGTTCCCTGGCGCCCCGGACGCCCTTTGCAATATCCGCCGCATGGGCTGCGATTTTCGATGCAATAATCCCTTGTTTCACATCCTCCACATTAGGCAATGCCAAATGTTCCGCAGGGGTCACATAACAGAGGAACGCCGCCCCGTTCTGGGCTGCAACAGCCCCTCCAATGGCTGAGGTAATATGGTCATACCCTGGTGCAATATCCGTTACAATAGGACCCAGCACATAGAACGGCGCCCCCATGCAAAGAGCCTGCTGGATTTTCATATTGGCGGCAATCTGGTCCATGGGCATGTGCCCCGGCCCTTCCACCATCACCTGCACATCTTTTTCCCATGCGCGCTTTGTCAGTTCCCCCAGCCGCACCAGTTCTTCTATCTGGCACACATCAGAGCCGTCTGCAAGGCAGCCGGGCCGGCAGGCGTCCCCCAGGGAAATGGTTACGTCATATTCCCGGCAGATGTCCAGAATTTCATCGTAATACTCGTAAAATGGATTTTCCTCCCCTGTCATGCACATCCATGCAAATACCAAAGAGCCGCCCCGGGACACAATATTCATTTTCCGTTTCTGCTTTTTTATCTGCTCAACGGTTTTCCTTGTAATCCCACAGTGGAGGGTCACAAAATCCACCCCGTCTTCGGCATGGAGCCTTACCACGCCAATAAAGTCTTTTGCCGTCAGTGTTGCCAAATCCCGCTGGTAGTGGATGACGGAATCGTAGACTGGCACTGTCCCTATCATGGCAGGGCATTCCGTGGTGAGCTTCCTGCGGAATGGGCCGGTATCCCCATGGGAGGACAAATCCATAATGGCATGTGCCCCAAGTTTCACCGCTTCCATTACCTTTTCCATTTCCACATTGTAATCCTTGCAGTCCCGGGATACCCCAAGGTTCACATTAATTTTGGTGCGCAGCATGGAACCTACCCCTTCCGGGTCGATGCATGCATGGTTTTTGTTGGCACAGATGGCAACCTTCCCTTCCGCTACCAAAGGCATCAATTCCTCCGCTTCCATGCGTTCCTTTTCTGCTACTTTCCTGAGCTCCGGTGTTACTATGCCCTTGCGGGCTGCTTCCATTTGTGTTGCATAGTTTCTCATGGCTTCCTCCTTTTCGCCCAACAGCTTGCTTTGGGACGCCTTCCTGCGGATGCCCCCGCTCCGCTGGGGCAGGCCCTGCGCATCTTGCGGAGCATTTTGCTTTATAGGACACAATTTCTATTAAAGCAAAAAAGGGACGCCCAATGAGCGTCCCTAAAAATACACATATCTTCCGCTCCCTACGACAGTATTAACTGACAGGTTCAAAGAGTCAGGTTTTAACCTTCTCAACTGCAATGCAGTCCCTCTGCGTTCTGTTGTTGTGTACATAATATATGATTTTTATAGATTTGTCAATTAATTATTTTCCTGCCCCTCATGTTCCGGGCAAAATTTCTTTTTGTAACGGTCAATGCATTCTTCAATTACCCCGATTGCGCTGGTTGCATCCTCAAAGCCTTCCACCGATATTTTCTTCCCTTCCAAATCTTTGTAAACCGTAAAGAAATGGTGGATTTCATCAAAAATATGCTTCGGCAGCTCGCTGATTTCCGTGTACATCTCATAAGTTGGGTCTGCCCAGGGGATGGCAATAATTTTTTCGTCCCCTGCCCCGTCGTCCGTCATGCGCATTACGCCAATGGGGTAGCAGCGTGCCAGCGTCAGCGGCTCCAGCGGCTCGGAACAGAGTACCAGCACATCCAGCGGATCCCCGTCGTCCCCCAGCGTCCGGGGGATAAACCCATAATTCATTGGATAATGGGTCGAGGTATACAATACCCGGTCCAGAATAATCAGGCCTGTTTCCTTATCCAGCTCATATTTTTTCTTGCTCCCTTTGGAAATCTCAATCACAGCTATAAAATCCGTTGGGAAAACCCTGTCCTCCCTGATATCATGCCAAATACTTCCCATCTCACTCACCTTCCTTTTGAAAACGTCATTATAGTACTGCAATTGTACCATGAAACGCCTGCAACGTCCAGCCCTCCGCACCATTTATCTGCTAACCGTCCAGTTCTTCATCAGCTACCCGCTCAATATGCATGGCAAGGTAGCCGATTTCCACTTCTTCCAATTCACATTTTAAGTTCCGCGAAACCTGGCTGCAGACTTTCTCCGCAATACGGAACGCATTGGGGAATTTTACCCCCATATAATCATTCATATTGATTTTCAGCGTTTCCCCCTTCATGGCGCGTGCGGCCATATAGCGGATATGGTTCATCAGGCGGTTGTAAGCGAGGGACGCCACGTCAATTGGCCGGCCCATCTCCTGCTCAATCAGGGAAATGCATTCCCGGACGGCACGGGCTACCTGCATGGCCTGGGAAACCTTTTCATCCTCAATGGCAGAGTGGATATGGAGCGCAATATAGCCTACCTCGTCCGCATCAATCTCAATGCCCATCTGCTCCTTTAAAATTGGCACTACCTGCTCCGCCACCTCATATTCCAAATGGAACAGGGCGCGGATATCCTCTGTCAGCGGGTTGCTGATTTGCTCATTGCCCTTTACCCGCTTAATGGCGTATTCGATATGGTCGGCCATGGGGAAAAGTATGTCCCTGTCAATATTTCCAAACTTCAGTTCTGCAGCGTTCAGTATCTGGCCTGCGATTTCCAGGCAGGCAGGGGAAATGGATTTTGCCAGTTCCCCTGCATTTCCACGTTCTGTGGTTTTCTGGAGGGAATACACATCGGTTTTCGGGCCGGCCTCAACCCGCTCCGCAATTTTCTTCCCAAACCCAAGCCCTTTCCCTATCAGCAGATACTCCTGGTTATCTTCCGACCGGATTCCAATGATTGTATTATGGTTCAATACTTTTTTCACTCTGTACATACTTTTCCCCGCCTACATTCTTTACTAATTATTCGTAGAAGTCCACGGCAAACAGCCCTTCCCCGGCTTTGATGCTGCCTTCTTTCAGCAGCCGGATTTTCTGGTTATCCTCCAATTCCGTGCACAGCACCGGGGATGCAAGGGAAGGCGCGTTGGCTTTTAAGAATTCCAAATCCAGCTTCAGCATAGGCTCTCCCTTTTTCACCTTCTGCCCATTTTCCACAAACACTTCAAACCCCTGCCCGTTTAAGGCAACGGTGTCAATCCCCATATGGATTAACAGGCTAAGCCCGGATTCTGTCTGGAACCCAACGGCATGTTTTGTTTCAAAGACAAAGCAGACCTCGCCGTCCTCCGGCGCTTTTACAATGCCGTCTTCCGGCGTCACGATTGCGCCGTCGCCCATCATCCGGCCTGCAAATGCTTCGTCCGGCGCTTCGGACAAATCTGCCGCAACACCCGTCACCGGGCTGGAAATAATGACGGTTTTTGCCACCTTCGTCCCAGCCGTTTCCTTTTTCTCCACTGCCGCTGGTTCCTGGCCGCCTGCGGAATGGTATTCCTCATTGGGAGCCGTTTCCAGATAGTCCTCCAGATTGGACTTAATCACCGTAACCCTCGGCCCATAGATAATCTGGACGCCATTCCCTTTATGTACAACGCCTGACGCCCCTGTGGATTTCAGCATGGAATCGCTGACTAAATCTGCCTTAAATACCGTGCAGCGCAGCCTTGTCGCGCAGCAGTCCACATCGGAAATATTTTTCTTGCCCCCAAGGCCATGGCAGATCGTTTCCGACAGGGCATCCTCTACATTGCCGGAGCCGCCCCCTTCATTTTTCCTTGCTTCTACGTCGCTCCTGCGGTACAGCTTCACTTCCTCGCTGTCGTCACGCCCTGGCGTCTTCAAATCCATTTTCTGGATTAAGAAGCTGAACAGGAAATAATACACTACAAAGTAAAAGACGCCTACGACCACGACCCAAATCCAGTTGGTTTTCCCATTCCCCTGGAGAATCCCAAACAGGAACAAGTCAATAATGCCGCCGGAGAATGTCATCCCCACGCCTACCTCAAAAATATGCATCAGCATATATGCGCACCCTGCCAGCACGCAGTGGATGCCGTAAAGGAGGGGAGCCACAAACAGGAACGTAAATTCCAAAGGCTCTGTAATCCCTGTCAGCATGGAAGTAAGGGCTGCGGAAAGCAAAAGCCCTGCGGCTGCCTGCCTTTTCTCAGGCTTTGCCGTCTTATACATAGCCAGCGCCGCCCCCGGGAGCCCAAAGATCATCAGCGGGAACTTCCCTGTCATAAACCGGGTTGCAGACACTGCAAAATGCTCTACTGTCGGGTCGGAAAGCTGTGCAAAGAAAATATTCTGCGCCCCTTCAATGGTCTGCCCTGCCACTTCCAGCGTGCCGCCCACAGCTGTCTGCCAGAAGGGAAGGTAAAATACATGGTGCAGCCCAAATGGGATTAACAGACGTTCCATCAGGCCATAGACCCAGGTCCCTGCATAGCCGGAATTCAGCACCACGTCCCCTACGCCGTAAATGCCCTTCTGTATCACAGGCCATACAAAGAACATCAGTATCCCTACTGCCGTGTACACCAATGCGCTGACAATAGGCACAAACCTTGTGCCGCCAAAGAAGGACAATACCTGCGGAAGCTCAATTTTGTAAAATTTGTTATGGAGGGCCGCAACTCCCAGGCCCACAATAATCCCGCCGAACACGCCCATCTGCAGGGATGTAATGCCGCAGACAGAGGCAGTTGCGCCTTCCAGCATGCTCTCTGCCCCGCCGTTGATATTAATCAGGGCGCCGATGGATGCATGCATAATGAAAAACGCTACCACCGCGGACAGCGCAGCCACGTCCTTTTCCTTTTTCGCCATGCCGATGGCAACGCCCATGGCAAAAATAATGGGCAGGTTGGCAAATACAATATCGCCTGCTTCACTCATGATCTGGAAAATAGCATTGAAAATAGTGCCAGGCCCCATAACCCCCAACAGGCCATAGGTTTCCAACATGGTTTCATTGGAAAAAGAACCGCCGATCCCCAGCAAAAGCCCTGCTACCGGGAGAATTGCAATGGGCAGCATGAAGGAACGCCCCACACGCTGCAAAACGCCAAAAATTTTGTCTTTCATACACTCTGCTCCTTTTTCTTTATTTAAATATTTGGAGTCTGTGTGTCCGGGCGCTTACTAGCCTTTCCTAAAGATTAGAGTGTCAAAAAGGTACTTTTGATACCCTGATCCTATAAGACAAAAAAGGCACTAACACACATAAACATCCAAAATATTTATGCATAGTTAATGCCTTATCTTTATAGAGGTAAGTAACATACTATATCATATGTACTAAATTACCATTGGCAAAGATATTTGTCAAGTTTTTTTCACAAAATTTCATTCATGCTGCCAGTTTGGTTTGCATCCTGCCGCACGTTTGTTATTTCATTTTCAGAACCAGCGCCTCATAGGAGCGCACTGTTACCATGCCTTCCGCACAGGAAATATCACCATAATTTCCGATCAGCAATTCAAAGTTTTCTTTCGTCCATCCATCAGGCAGTGCGAATGTCCGTGTATTTCCATAGAAATTGCAGATGACGAGCAGTTTTTCGGTTTCGAGTGTACGCGTGTATACATAGAGTTCCATGTCATCTGGAAGAAGCAGATCATAACTTCCGTATACAATGACCTCATGCTCTTTCCGGAGGCGGATCAGTTGCTGGTAATAGCGGAAGACTGAGCCTTCTCTTTCTAACTGTTCTCTGGCGTTAATCTCTCTGTAATTTGGATTTACCATAATCCACGGCGTGCCTGCCGTAAAGCCCGCATGTTCCGTATCATCCCACTGGAACGGTGTGCGAGCGTTATCGCGGCTTTTGTACCGCAAGTATTTCATCATCTCATCTTCTGTAAATACGCCCTGCCCGACTAGTTCGTGAAAGGCATTGATACTGTCAAGATCCCGGAAATCTGAAATGTCCTTAAACGGCACATTTGTCATGCCCAGTTCCTCCCCCTGATAGATATAGGGTGTTCCCTGCATCATGTGAAGGCAGGTAGCAAGCATTTTCGCTGACAGTTCACGATACTCTCCGTCATCACCAAATCTTGAAACAGAGCGGGGCTGATCGTGATTTTCCCAGAAAAGACTATTCCATGCAATCGTATCAAGGCCTTTCTGCCATTTTGCCAGGATTGATTTCAAGTCGCGCAGGTCCATCTTTTTATCCGACCATTTGTTTGTGCCGTCAGCGTCCACATCCATGTGCTCGAACTGGAATACCATATTCAATTCTTTCCCATCGCTGCTGGCGTATTTTTTTGCTTCTTCCAGCGTGACGCCGGAGCACTCGCCTACGGTAAGGGTATCTCTCCCGTCCAGCACTTCTCTCCGCATTTCCTTTAGATATTCGTGGACGTGGGGGCCGTTGGCAGGCTCGTTGAAGCTAGCGTATCCGTTGATGCCTGGCACTCCGTTTGGAAATGCCTGATCTTTGGAAATCAAGCTGATCACATCCATGCGGAACCCGTCCACACCCTTATCCAGCCACCAGTTCATCATGCCAAATACCTCTTTTCTCACTTTCGGATTATCCCAGTTCAGATCCGGCTGCTTTTTGGAAAACAGATGGAGATAATACATATCCGTCTTGCTGTCGTATTCCCATGCGGAACCGGAGAAGCAGGATCCCCAGTTATTCGGCTCTTTCCCGTCCTTCGCCGGACGCCAGATGTAGTAATCCCTGTACGGGTTGTCTTTTGATTTACGGCTCTCAATAAACCATTTATGTTCGTCCGAAGTATGGTTTACCACAAGATCCATGACGATACGGATGCCTCTCTTATGCGCCTCATCGAGCATTCTGCCATAATCCTCCATCGTACCAAACTCTTTCATAATCGCACAGTAGTCACTGATATCATAGCCGTTGTCGTCATTGGGTGATTGGTAGACCGGTGAAAGCCAGATTACATCAATTCCCAGCTCCTTCAGATAATCCAGCTTTTCCGTAATCCCGTTCAGGTCGCCGATTCCATCCCCATTGCTGTCTTTAAAACTCCTTGGATAGATCTGGTATACCACGCTTTCTTTCCACCATTTTTTCTCCATTGTTTTTCCTCCTTCTGTCTGTATCCATATTAGTTATGCAGTACAAACGATAGAAAAGACCGCCGAGCTGCTAATAAGTCCGGCGGTCCCAAGCCCTGTCCTAATTTTACAGGATTTCTCCGTTGCTTTCTATCACTTTCTTATACCAGTAGAAAGAATCTTTCCGTTTACGTGACAGTTCTCCTGTTCCGTCGTCGTATTTTTCAACAAAGATAAGCCCATAACGTTTCTTTACCTCACCAGTGGAGGCACTCACAACATCCGTACATCCCCAACAGGTATATCCGATCAGATCAACGCCGTCACAAACAGCTTCTTTCATTTCTTCGATATGCTGCCGCATATAGTCAATGCGGTAATCATCATGGATCTGCCCGTCCTCCGTAATCTGATCTACCGCTCCGAGTCCGTTTTCTACAATCATGATCGGAATCTGATAGCGGTCATAGATTTGGTTGAGCACATATCTTAGGCCCAGCGCATCGATCTGCCATCCCCAGTCAGAGGCTTTCAGATACGGATTTTTGATATTGACGGTTCCGTTGCCCTTGGTTGTTTCTGCACCTTCCTGCGTGAGGCTTACACAGTTGCTGGAATAGTAGCTGATGCTGACAAAGTCTACGGTACCGTCTTTCAGAACCTGTGCATCTTCGGGAAGCATTTCGATATGCATATCATGTTCTGCAAAATAGCGGTATGCGAATCCTGGATAAGTTCCGCGGACATGCACGTCCCCTGCAATGGAATTATGGACCTGGCAGTACTGCTGTGCAAAAAATACATCCTTCGGATGGCAGGTAAATGGATATCCGTTGTGGTATGCAAGCATGCAGCCGAGTTTGTTTTCCGGATCAATTTCATGGGCCATTTTTACAGCGAGGGCACTGGCTACAAGCTGATGGTGCATTGCCTGATAGCGGGCTTCTTCGTTGTTATCTGCCTCGTCTAACATACCGGCACAGAATACAGCGCCAAATGGTTCGGTCAGCATATTGATTTCGTTGAAGGTGAGCCAGTATTTTACCCTTCCTTTATAGCGTTCAAAAAGTACTTTTGCAAAACGCAGATAGAAATCAATAAGTTTCCGGTTCTTCCATCCTCCGTAAGCAAGGGAGAGATGCAGCGGATTCTCATAATGTGAAATCGTAATCAGCGGCTCGATTCCATATTTCTCAAGTTCGCCAATGACTTTATCATAAAATTCAAGCCCTTTCTCATTAGGAGTTTCCTCGTCCCCATTGGGGAAAATCCTTGACCATGAAACTGAGAAACGGTAAACTTTAAACCCCATTTCACCGAAAAGGGCAATATCTTCTTTATAGTGATGGTAGAAGTCTGTCGCCTCATGGTTCGGGTAAAACTCTCCTTCCACAGGCTCTGGTACTGTAAGGCGTCGTTCTTTGTCTACGCTTCCGCCTGTCAGGATATCGGCGATGGACGGGCCTCTCCCGTCCTCGTCCCATCCGCCTTCATACTGGTTAGCGGCTGTGGCTCCGCCCCACAAGAAATTCTCCGGCATTTTTTTCTGGATCATCATGATTCTCCTCCTGATTGTTCTTTCCTAATTTATGCAGCCAACTTTATACGATCATAAGCAGACAGTCGCCGTGTGTGACTTTCTCGCCTGATTTTACCATATTTACAGAGCGGATATAATCATCTCCGTTGGTGACAACGATGGGAGTCACGGGATCATATCCTTCCGCCTTGATTGCGTCAAGATTAAATTCTACGAGCAGATCCCCTGCTTTTACCTGTGCCCCGTTTTCTGTATGGGAGGTGAAATATTTCCCTTTCAAATTTACTGTTTCGAGCCCAATGTGGATCAGAAGTTCTATCCCCTGGGATGTCCGGAACATGATCCCATGTTTCGTATCCATGATATTTACAACTGTACCGTCAGCCGGTGCATAGATCTTTCCTTCCTCCGGGATGACTGCCGCGCCGTCTCCAAGTACTTTATCGGCAAATGTTTTGTCAGGAACTTCGGTAATATCTTTTACACTACCTGTAGCGGGAGCAAAAATCTGGAGCTTTTCTACCAGAGGCTTTGCGTCTGTCTTTCCTTCAGCTTTTTCCTCTCTTTTTTCACCTGTACTGCTGTTTTCCAAGCTTTCCTGTTCATCTTTAAAGCCAAGAATCAGGGTCAGAATAAATGCACCTGCAAATGAAACAATAATCATAATAAGTCCATAGAAGAAATTCTTCATCCCATCGTTTCCGATAAATGCTGGGATCGCAAGGATACAGTTCTGCGCAATGAAAAGCGTTACCTGAAGGAGGCCGCCGATAATACCGCCGATGCCGGCTGCAATTGCTGCAGCGACTACAGGGCGTTTCAGCTTCAGTGTTACACCATAAAGTGCAGGCTCCGTAATTCCCATAAGGGCAGAGATCCCGGATGCACTGGCAAGCTGTTTCATATTCTTGTCCTTTGAACGTACTGCTACTGCAAGCGACGCACCTGCCTGTGCCACATTAGCGCAGACCTGTGAAACAAAGATAAGCGTATCCCCCCCTGTTGCAACAGCGTTCAGGCCAATCGGTGTAAGCGCATGGTGCATACCAGTCATAACAATGAAAGGGAATGTCGCTGCAAGAACACCGACGATGATGAAGCCGAGCCTTGCGGAAAGAAACTCAATTGCAACTGCAAGCCCATCACCGATAATGCCTCCCAGCGGCCCGACCGCAATAATGGCAATCGGCGCGCTAATCAGGATGACCAGCGTTGGATGCAGGATCAGTTTCACAATGCGCGGCGTGATCCTGTCGACCAATTTCACGATGTAAGACATGATCCATACCATCAGGATGATCGGGATGACAGAGTAACTGTAAGTTTTCGGCGTAACCGGAATAGAAAAAAAGCTAATCGGATCACCGGACTCTATCATAGCCGTAAAGCTTGGGTGAAGGAATACGCCTGCAATGATCAGCGCCAGCGACTGATTTACATTGAATACTTTTGCGGCGTTTGCAGCAATCAGAACCGGCATAAAATAGAACGCCGCATCTCCGATAAAGGAGATGACCTGATAAGTGCTGGATGAATCACTCACGAGGTGAAACGTTGTGAGAAGGGTGAGTACGACCTTAATCATACCAGCCGCAGTAAGTGCAGGGATCATAGGCGTCATACACCCGGTGATGGAATCAATAATTGCAGAACCAATGCCCTTCTTTTCCGCCGGTTTCTGTGAAGTGTCTGTGTCATCATTCGGCACGCCCATTTTTACAAGCTCTGCATACATTTCATTGACTTCATTTCCTGCGATTACCTGGAACTGGTCCTGATGCCAGTTTACCCCGGAAATCTCAGGAAGTTTTTTAATATCTCCCTCCTTGATCCTGTTTCGGTCTTTCACGTAGAAACGAAGTCTAGTCATACAATGGAAAACGCGAGTGATGTTGTCTTTTCCTCCCAGTGCCTGAACCAGCTTTTCGGCTGATTGCCCATAATCTTTTTTCATGGCTGTGCTCCTTTTAAATAATTTTTTATTTATTGTGAGGTCTTGCCTAATATGCCGGCCGTACACATCAGTCACAAGCCAAAACAAACTGATTGCTATCTGCGGACCTTACTCCGGTCCATTTGTACCTTCCTTCGCCTCAGATACCTTTTTTAAGGCGGCGCGTGATTTATCTACATTTGTCTGGATATGAATGGAGAGATACACCATCTCCTCTTTGCTCAGTGCATATTGATATTTTTCTTCCATCATAAGATAGATGAGCTTCACACACCCATACGCCTCGCGGCATTGCTCCTGAATGAGCTGGAAAAGATTTTCGTCCTCATCGTACTGGAGTTCTTTATGCAGGTATCTCTGGGCAAAATATTTCAAATGTGTCAGGAATCTTTGATAGTAAAGGCTTGATTCATTGAAGGTAATATCCGAAAAGTAATTCTTTACAATCTCTTGAACCTGATTTACAATCATGGCAATCTTATAATTGTCAGTGTTATGCTGCCCTTCTTCTGCATTTACAAAATGCAGGGCGATAAATCCGGCTTCATCGACGGGAAGCTTGGTCTGAAATGTACGGTTAATCTCATCCACCATTTTCATCCCATACTCATATTCCTTTTTGTAAAGCTGCTGAATATCCAGCAAAAGAACATTTTTCAGGCTGATCCCGTTCCTAAAGCGTTCTACAGTTCCCAGAATATGGTCGCTCAGAGAAAGATAAATGCTGTTATTCAGGCGAAGATTTGGCGCTTCTTCCTTAACGTGATCCACAAACTTCTGGACAAAGTCAAAATATTCTTCAGGAATAGAAAGAAGATACTGCTGCATCTGGATACTGTTCTGATGGTTTTTTGGATAGAAAATTTTTTCAATCAGCGACTCATCAATCTTATCTCCGCGTTTCGCATGGTAGCCGATTCCAAGTCCTTTTACAATGATCTCCTCATTATCTTCGTTTTTTGATAACACGAGATTGTTATTCAGTATTTTATTTACTCTCATCCCTACAGCCTCCTGAAAAATAAAAAAACCTATAATCCGGGTTGCCTTCCCGGATTATAGGTCTTGCCTGACGATAATAATATTTCAGTAACAAGCCTTTACACTCATTCATCTTCCAACTTTGTTTATCATACCAAATTTTATTAATTTTGTCTACAAAAATACTAAACAAAATAAATAGTAAAATTTGTTAATTTTTCACAAAATTTCATTCATGCTGCCCATGCGGTACCCTTCCAAATCCATAGCCACGTAAGTAAAGCCAAAGCTCCGGAACTGGCCTGTGATTTTATCCCTGACTTCCTCAGAGAGCAGTTTGGGGAAGTCTTCCGGCAAGACCTCAATCCTTGCCATTGTCCCATGGATGCGGACCCGGAACTGGACAAACTTAAGCTCCATCAAAAGCTGCTCTGCCTGCTCCACCATGGCAAGCTTTTCTTCGGTGATGGCTTCCCCATAGGGAAACCGGGAGGACAGGCAGGCAAAGGAGGGCTTTTCCCATGTAGGAAGGCCCATCTCTTTGGAGAGGAAGCGTATTTCCCGTTTAGACAGCCCTGCTTCCCGCAGGGGGCTTAGGATGCCAAGCTCTGCCACAGCCTGCATGCCGGGCCGGTAATCCCCTTCATCATCCACATTGGAGCCTTCTGCCACATGAGCAATCCCATGGCCTGTGGCAGCCTCCTTTACTTTTTCCAGAAAAGCTTTTTTGCAGAGGTAACAACGGTTGGGAGGATTCTGGCGAAAGCCTTCCACCTCTAATTCCCTTGATCCAAAAATGATTTGGCGTATATTTTCCCCTTTGCAAAAAGAAATGGACTCTTCCAGTTCCCTTTTGGGGAAAGAACTGGACTTTGCAGTTATGGCAAGGACATGCTCCCCTAATGCTTCATGGGCTACTTTCAGCAGGAACGTGGAATCTACACCGCTGGAGAAAGCGACGGCTAGGGAGCCTAACCCTGCAAGGCTTGTTTTTAATTGGGCTAATTTCTGGGTTGCCAGGTTCTGGTCTATGGGGGCCTGTTTTTCAATGGTTTGTTTTTGGCTTATGGAATTTTGTTTTTCAGCCGCCTGTTTTTGTCCTATAGAATTCTGTTTCAATCTTCCTTCTTCCCTTCTATGTATTTTTAAATGGTATGCCCTATATGAGTGTTCCTATTGTGGGCTTTTTCTTTTCTATGTATTTTGGGACGGATAGCGCCCATATAAATGATTCCCTTATATTGTAAGCTTTTTAATTTCAGGGTATTGTTCTGCAAATTCCGCCAGATGGTACAGTTCTTTCCCCTGTGCAGTCCGCACCAGCAGTTCCAGATGGATATGGTTCCCTTTTTTCCTTGTGCGGAATTTTAAAATCCGGCACTGGTACGTTTCTTCCAGTTCCTTTTGCAGCGCAGCGCTAACTTCCCCTATTTCCCCGGAAGTGAAGGCGTATTCCACTTCTATCTCGTAAATGTCCTTAATAATGTGGGACAGCTTGCCTTGCCGCCCCAGGAAAATTTCTACTAAAATCACAATGGCGGACGTGCAGATGCCAATTACATAAAGCCCTGCCCCTACAGCCATCCCTACGCCTACGGTTGCCCAGATTCCTGCCGAAGTAGTAATCCCGCTGACATTTTTATTGCGGGAAAAAATTACCCCAGACCCCAAAAACCCAATGGCTGCCACTGTCCCTGACGCAATGCGGGACGGGTCCACACGGACGTATTGGCCTACCACGTCCTGAAACCCATACTTGGACAGCACAATCATCAGGGCGGAGGAAACGGCTACAATGACATGGGTGCGCAGGCCCGCCGTTTTCTTCCGGCTCTCCCGCTCATAGCCGATAAGCCCGCCGCAAAGGCCTGCCAGCAGGATTCTTGCCATCCATTCCAACTGCTGTATCAAATACGCCATGTGCATTCCCCCTTTTCCATGCCAGATGCTCCGCACTATGGTAAAACCATGCCACTCCGTTCCGGACGGTATAATATCTATTCTTTATTATACCATAACTCCCTTCTTTTTCGGGAAAAATTAAGATTCCTTATTGAAAAAATCCACCTGCAAGCATATAATGATACCGGACAAAAAAGGATAAGGAGTACAATATGGAACATTTAATGATACCTGAAAATTATCAGCCCCAGCTTGATTTACATGACACACAGGTTGCGATTAAGACCGTCAAAGATTTTTTCCAGAACCTGCTTTCAGAGCGGCTGAACCTGCAGCGTGTGTCGGCTCCGCTGTTTGTAGACCCGGATTCCGGGCTGAACGACAACCTAAATGGGGTAGAACGCCCAGTAGCATTTGGCATCAAGGAGCAGGGGGAAAAGACGGCTGAGATTGTGCATTCCCTTGCAAAATGGAAACGTTATGCCCTGAAAAAATATGGCTTTTCCATGGGGGAAGGGCTCTATACCGACATGAACGCCATCCGGCGGGATGAAACCACAGACAATATCCACTCCATCTTTGTGGACCAATGGGATTGGGAAAAAATCATTTCCAGGGAAGACCGGAACATGGAGTACCTAAAGGAGACTGTACGGAATGTCTACAAGGTCCTCCGGAAAACAGAAAAATATATGGCTATCCGCTACGATTACATAGAAGAAATTCTGCCCCATGATATTTTCTTCCTGACTACCCAAGAGCTGGAAGACCAGTTCCCGGATTGCAGCCCCAAGGAACGGGAACTGCGGATTGCCCGGGAAAAAGGGGCTGTCTGCATTATGCAGATTGGTGACAGGCTAAAGTCCGGGGAGCCCCACGACGGAAGGGCGCCGGATTATGACGATTGGGCGCTGAATGCAGATATTGTGGTATATTACCCAGTACTGGACATTGCTTTGGAGCTTTCCTCCATGGGCATCCGTGTGGACAGGCAGGCTCTTTTGGAGCAGTTGGAAAAAGCAGGCTGCCCGGAGCGGAAGGAACTCCCCTTCCAGAAATCCATCCTTTCGGAAGAACTTCCCTACACGATTGGCGGCGGCATCGGGCAGTCCCGTATCTGTATGTTTTTCCTGCGGAAAGCCCATATTGGGGAAGTACAGTCCTCCCTTTGGAAAGAAGAAGTGGCGGAGGAAATGGAAAAGCATGGGATTCCCCTGCTGTAACATGGCAAAATTTAGTAACATAATAATCCTATAAAGAAACAAAGTGGGCAAGCCCACTTCAGCTCCCCTCCCCCTCACTCATGAGGGGCTTGGACACTTTGCTGCGCCGAGTGCGGTCACGCAGTGACATCTTCTATTCGCACGAGTACCCTCGCTTCGCTGGGGCAGACCCTGCGCATCTCTATTTTTATCTTATAGGAAAGCCATGGACTTTAACACTTTGCAGTAACACGGCCTTTCCTACAAGATGAAAAAGGGGCTGTCGCACTAAGCAAAACATATACAAGTAATGCGACAGCCCTTTTTGGTATCTATTGCCCTAGAGCGTGTCTGAAAATTCATTCCCGCCATCTGCATCCCCTAATTTGCGGCATATTTCTGCCAAATTCAGTCAACGTAGCCCGCTACGCCTCCTTCATTTGGCAAAAATCTCCCACAAATTGTAGAATACATCTGTCAGAAAGCAATTTTCAGACACGCTCTAGCGGTTAACTATAAATATGTACTCCTGCGTGTTCCATACCCCCATTTCGGTATGCCATATTATAAGTTTTCTTTGAAAAATGTTTCCAGCATACTGTATGCTGCTTCTTCGTCTTCCCCCTCTACTTTCACGGTTACTGTGTTCCCTTTCTTCACCCCAAGGCCCATAATGCCGAAAATCCGCTTTGCGTCAACTTCTTTCCCATCCTTTGCCATGGTGATCTTGCTGGCAAATTTTCCTGCTTCCTTCACTAAAATCCCTGCCGGCCTTGCGTGGATCCCTTCTGGGTCTGTAATTGTGTAATCAAATGTTTTCATAATTTTTTCTCCTTTTCTTTCATTTTATTTGTTTTTTTACTGTCCTGCTGTTATCCTTACTTCCAGCCCATTTGCCCCAAAATACCGTCAACTTCTTCCTGGGTTGCAAGGCGTTCTGAAAATGCGCTTGCGCTCCCGGTGCAGATTCCCATATGGAAAGCTTCTTCATAGCTTTGGCTCTTTAAGTACCCGGTGATAAACCCTGCCACCATGGAATCCCCCGCCCCAACGGAGTTCACAACATTGCCTTTGGGCGCTGGGCTCTGCCAAACGCTCCCGTCTGCCGCTACCAAAATCGCGCCGTCCCCTGCCATGGAAATCAGTACATTTTCCGCCCCCATTTCCTGCATTTTCTTCGCATGGGCAACGATCGTTTCTTTGCTGTCCATGGGCACATGGAAAATTTCCTCCAGCTCATGGTTGTTGGGCTTAATCAGGAACGGATGGTATTTCAGCACATTTACCAGCAAATCCCCGGTGGCGTCTACCACGGAACGGATATGCCTGCCCTGTACCCGGGCCAAAATCTGTTCATAACTGGAATCCGGCATACTGTTTGGGATGCTCCCGGCCAGTACCAGCACATCCCCCGGCTCCATAGCGTCTAATTTCCGGTAAAGTTCTTCCAGGGCATCCTCGGAAATCCTTGGCCCCTGTCCGTTAATTTCGCTTTCTTCCCGGGAGCGCAGCTTCATGTTGATTCTGGACATGCCTTCGGGAATTTTGATAAAATCCGTCAGGCAGCCCCACTCCTTTAAGCCCCGCTCAATCTCCGTGCCGGTAAACCCTGCAATAAACCCAAGGGCTGTATTTTCCATCCCAAGGTTTTTTAACACCAGCGAAACGTTCACGCCTTTCCCGCCTGGGTAGACCAATTCCTTCGTGGTGCGGTTCACACGCCCCAAGGTAAAGCCATCCACACTTACGATATAATCCAAACTTGGGTTAAAAGTTACTGTGTAAATCATGTTGTTCTCCTTCCCTGCTATTTCTTTGCTGTTTCAATAATGTTTTCTAAATCCCGGAAACTTCCATGCTTAATTTCTGTGGTAATCAGTTCCGCGTCCTCAATCCCGGCGAAGGTTATTGGCGAAATTTGGTTGAATTTGCCGGAATCCCCTAAAATATAAGGCCTGCGGCACTGCATGAGTGCCCTGCGCTTTACCATGGCCTCGTCAATATCCGGGGTAGAAAACCCTGCGGTCCGGCTGATTCCATTGGTTCCGATAAAGCCAAGGGTAAAATTGAATTTTTCCAGTTCGGACACCGTTTCAATCCCCACGATGGCTTCTGTGGAAAGCTTGAATTTCCCACCCAGGATATGTGCTTCGCAGCCTGCCTGCACAAGGCGCTTGGCATGGCCGATAGCATTTGTTACATACACGGCCTTTTTTTCCGTGATAAAATCAATGACCCGCTCCGTGGTGGTCCCGGCATCCAAAAACACCAAATCGTTGGGCTTTATCAGGGCAGCCGCATATTTGGCGATTTCCCCTTTTTCTTCCCGGTTTAAGTTTTTGCGGTATCCAATCTCCACATCCCTTGCACTGGCATAAAGTGCATTGATGGCAGTGGCGCCCCCATGTACCTTATTCAGTTTCCCTTCTTCATCCAGCAGGCATAAATCCCTGCGGATGGTGGATTCAGACGCCTGCAGGTACTCTGTCAGTTCCTGTACTGTGACGCTGCCGTTTTTTTCCACTAATTTCAGGATTTCTTCCAGCCGTTTTTCTAATAACATCTTGGTTCCCTCGTTTGATTTGTTTTGATTGATTTTTGTTGTTTTTGATTGTAAATGTATAATACCATCATTTTCCTTCATTTTCAATCAAAACTATTCACAAAATTGCAGGAATGTTTTTGTGAAACATGTACAAGAAAGAATCCTGCTTTGCGGGATTCTCCGCCTGCGGCGGGGTGCTTTTCGGCAGATTTTATACCCGCCGCAGTGCGATAAGAGCTTTTTTATTCTATAGGAAAGATACTTTCACGCGTTAGCGTGACAAGGTCTTTCCTATAGAATAAAAAAACCGCCCCACTAAGAAAAATACTGCATGGCATAGCCGCATAAACATTTATGCTGGCTAATTTTACATATTTTCCGCTTAGTGAGGCAGTTCCTCCGCCTGTCTGTATTTTTTTATGATATGGGCTGCGCCTTTTTATTCCCGCGAGCAATGAGCCAAGCAGCCGCGCTCGCGCGGATATTTGGCGAATGCCGCGAGGGGCAAATACCCCGCCCCTTGGGGCGGAAAGAACAATCTAGGTCATGCCCCGTAGCTTGCTGCGGGGTATTTGGCTTCTTTTACATTCCCTTTTATTTTACACTTGCCTTTGCAGGCAGGCCGCCTTTTTTCAGAAGGCTCTTATACGCTTTGGCTTTTCCCTTGGGCACTTTGAATTTCGCCTTTTTCGCAATGCCCTTCCATGCGTCCTTTTTCACTGTCTTTAACTTCTTCGTGTTGATTTTAATTGTTGCAAGCTTTGCATCCCCTTTAAACGCCTTGCTCTCAATTTTTGTCACGCCCTTGCCGATGATAACGGTTGTAAGCTGCCTGTCGCCTTCAAATGCAGATGCGCCAATGGTGGTTACATTGTCCCCAATGACTGCTTTCTTTAAGTTTTTATTGTTTTTGAAAGCCTTGCTTGCAATAGACGTTACCTTAAATGTATACTTGCCAATTTTCACAGTCTTAGGGATTGTTATTGTCCTGTAATTCTTTTTCTTTGGGGCAGTTACGGTTACTGTGCCGTTTTTGGCTGCTGATTTTGTCACCTTGTACTTAAGGACGCCTACGGTATATGTTTTGCCTTTTGCAGGAAGCGTGCTGCTGGTGGTTGGTTTTTCAGTATCCGTATTCCCAGTTCCCGGATTCTTGGTGTCCGCATCCCCAGTTCCCGGATTCTTGGTGTCCGTATCCCCAGTTCCTGGATTATCTGTATTTGTATCCTCATTGCTGCCCCCGTTGCCTGTCCCTGACGGTTTTCGTACCACAGAAACGGATGCTTCCCCAAACTTCGTAGCGTCAAGGGTTGAAGTTGCCCGCACAGTCAGAATTGCAGCCGTTTCATCTTCTGCCACTGTCAGCAGCCCGGCCTGGCTGATTTTAGTGTTTGCAGACTGATTCCCTTCCACGCTCCATGTTACCGTTTTTGCTGCGCCGTTTTGGACAGTTACACTTTCTCTGAACTGCTGTGTGTTCCCTGCCGTTACAGTTGTAATGCCTGGGATTACGGACACAGCGTCCACAGATGCTGCCCCAGTGCCCGGTACATCTAAATCAAAGAAATTCACGGTATAGGAAACATCCCCGCCGCTTAAGCCAGTAATATTTACATGGTAGCTATCTCCATCTTGGTAACCGGCTACATCATTTGGACGGAAAATAATACAGCCCTTTTGCCCGTAATTGTCATTGTTGACATAAAATGCCCCATCTGCTGATGATTGGGAAAAATTCCATACCTTGCCGTCACTGGCCCGTGTCAGCGTGACAGCGACAGCAGATGCATCCACTTCCGTCCCCATAGAAACCGACCATGGGAATTTGTTATTAAAATAGTCTGTGGGCATATTCTGGGCAGGCCACATCACGCCATAATGTTCTGCCTGCCCAGATCTATCAAAGGCATAAACTGCACTATATGTCCCATTTACCCCGTTTACAAGGCCAAATCCTGTTTTCTTCATGGAAGGGTTCAAAAGCCACCGCCTATGCCCAACACTGTCAATATTAGAGCTGTCGCCATCCTCCATCCAACTCATGACAATAAAACGGTTCAATTTCCATGAAGCGCTGCTGCCCCATGCAATGTTCGAAGAACCTGCGCCACTCTCTCCTAATGCAAACATCTCATCCGCCATGCCCTCCGGTTTCGTAGGGTAATGTGTCATTTTACCGTTCACATAGTTCACCAATGATGCAGCCTGCGCTTTTTCATTATAACTATCATCCAGCGCCACATCATACGGAATCCCGGCAATATAACGGATTTGGTTCAGCATCTTCACTGCTGAATCCAATGTTTCATTTGACAGCTTCCCCAAACCGAAGGGCGCTTCTGTCACCGGGTTTTCCTGAAATGTCACAGCATCCGATATCCCTGCGCCTGAATTCTTAATATAAGCCCTTATTTCATCCTGCGTATGGTATGCAACATTGATGCCGACCGCTTCCTTTTGGGCCGCCCCCTTTATCCCCGGCCCTGGTACCGTTTCGCCCTGTACTGCCGCCCCAGCATCCTGCGACGCTGCCTGTACAGGCATTGGCGCACCCTGCAGCACTAATGCAGCCGCCAATGCGGCTGCTATTCCTTGTTTTACTTTTTTCATAGCCATAACCTATTCTCCTTTTAAATGATAACAACTATCCCTGCTGCCCATTCCTCATCTGTTCATGCTCCGCCTTGATTTCTTGGAACAGCTTCAAAGCATCCCAATTTTGGTTCGACGGCGTCAGCACCGCCTTATAGGGTATGGGGCCAGCCCCAGATTTGCGGATAGCCCTAAGCACCAGATCCACCTGCGGGCTGGATAACCCTGCCATCAAAAGCAGCTCCCCCGCCAGCCCATCCCCATCATACTTTGTTTCCACAGGGGATATTTCCTTATTCCCTGCCAGATACCCCACCGGCTGCAAATAATCTTCCCTGGCAACCTCCCGGATCCTTACCCGAAGCGGGAGCAATGCCCGGATAAGCTTATTTTTCTTATCTTTATCTAAAAATTGAAAAAGCAAAACGATCCCTTTCATTACAGCCTCCTTTCCATAAGCCCAAACATCTGCGGACATCCTGCAGCCCTTGGCAGCATACTTCCAGCACCTGCACATTACTGCGGTCCCAGTTCCCAATCCAGATACATCCCATGGGTTTTCAGCCAATTCCTGCGTTCCCTGCAGTCAGGCAAAACAGCGGCTACCATCTGCCAAAACTGCTTCGAATGGTCCAAATAGGCAAGGTGGCACAATTCATGCACTACCACATAATCCAGCACCTTTGCCGGGGCCATCAGGAGCCGCCAGTTAAAATTCAGGTTCCCCTTGCTGCTGCAGCTCCCCCACCGGGTTTTCTGGTTGCGGACCACAATGCGGTTCACTGGGAAAATCTCTTTCCCCATCTCCCCTGCCAGCTTGGAAACCAGTGGGTAATACTGGCTGGCCCGCTCCGGGAACACCTGCTTTGCCTGGGAAATATACCATCCTTCCAGATGCTTTTGCACGGTGGCAGCTTCTGCCTGCCCTGCCCTTAGTTCCATTTCCAAAATATTTTCCTTTTGGCAAAGGGAAATCCCCTGGACCTCTCCATTTGCCTGACAGCCGTCCCCCTGCCGTCCCTGGGGCGGGGTGCGAAATACCAGCCGATATGGCTCCCCCAAATACAGGAACACATCCCCCTCCTGAAAAGTATGGGCTGGCCGCTCCCGCTCCCGCATGGAAACCTCAGACCGTTTCTCCTCAATCCATCCCGCCTTCTGCTGGATAAACTGGTCTATTTGGTGCTTTGGCAGCCAATTCGGCGCCTTTACCTGTACCGTCCCATCCCTTCCAATTACAATGGAGAGGCTTTTTCGTTTGCTCCGTGTTAATTGATATGGTTCCATCCAATTTTCCCTCTATTCCTCATACAGCTCTTTCCTTAATTCCCCGCAAAGGGCAGCCAGCTCCAGTATATCTTCCTCTGTTTCCAGTTCGCCCAGGCCATAGGCAAGCGGCTCTCTGGCAAAATCCATCAGGGCCTGGTTTACCAGCCTGTGCTCCTCCGGAGCTGCCGTAATTGTAACAACGGGCACCCTTGTGTCCAAGCTGCCCTCCTCATCCTCCCCAAAGAACAGCATGTTTAAATCCACGCTCCCATTCTCCTTGCACTCCAGCAGCAATGCGGCAAGGTCTGCAATCAGCCCAATAGCAGAATAAATGGACACCTCCCACCCTTCGGGATCCTCATAGGCAAGGGGGATCTCCGGCTCCCGGAACTCGCCGTGAAGCCTGTCCAGGCCAAAATCAGAAAATATTTCCCCAAAAGGAACCTCCTCCTTCTGCTTCCCTGCCAAATGCTCCACCAGCGTCAGGCTGTCGTCTGAACCGCCAATTAATCCGCCCCAGTATTTTTCTGTAATATACATGTCCCTTCCTCCTGAAGATTATTCCGTCAATATCAGCCAGGGCCACAATGGGATATCTGGTTCCCCTTGCCCTGCCGCCCTGTTTCCTGAAATTCTATGATACCAAAATTCCCTATAACTTACAAGGCTTCTGGCATTTAAGTTTCCCCATTTTACAATTCATAGTACCAAAAGGTTTCCATCACAAAGTGCTGGAAACACTTTGCACATAAAAGCGCTCTGAAAAGTTAGCTTTCCAGACGCTTTTTGTGCAAGATGCCCATGCTGCCAAAGGCAGCAAGGCCTTTTGGCTCTATCATATCGGCTATTATAAAAAATGGGGAAACTCAAATTCTGGCAGAGTCAAAGCAGTTCTGTCCCCAGACACCATTTTCCCATTCTTTCATATATTGTAGGGATAATAGAAATTGGAGGAAGCATATGGCAAAACCATCCATTGCTATCCTTGGCGGGGACCTGCGGCAATGCCACAGCGCAGAATACCTCCATTCCTGCGGCTGGGACGTAACCTGTTTCCATACTCCGGATTTTCCCTACCATTCCGGCATCACAGTGGAAAATGGGCTGCGGCAGGCCTTGGCGCAAGCAAATACCATGCTCCTGCCTACGCCCCTCACGAAAGATGGCGTCCATTTATTTCAGGCAGACGGGCAAGCCCCTCCCTGCCGCTTGGAAGAAATCTGGGAATCTGTAACCCCTAAGCAGGCAGTCGCCGCCCACAGCCTTGCCAAAGAGCAGGCAGCCCTGTTGGAAAGAAAGGGGTGCAGGGTGTTCCAGTTTGGGCAAATGCCTGTATTCGCAAGGGAAAATGCATCCCTTACCGCAGAAGGGCTCCTTTCGGAACTGATACGCTATACCCCCTTTTCCCTGTCCTCCGCCCGGGCGCTCCTTTTGGGCTATGGCTGCTGCGGGTCTGCCATCGGCACGCTCCTGCACCCCATATGCCGCAGCATTTATGTGTTGGAACAGGATTTGGAAAAACAGTCACTGGCAGAAAAAAAGGGGATCTGCCCCATCCAAAAGGAAGATTTTTCCACGGTGCTGCCCCACTGCAGCCTTGTAATCAACACCATCCCGGCAGCCGTGTTGGAACAGGAATGGATCCAGGAGCTTCCCGGCTCCTGCCATATTTTTGACATTGCATCCTCGCCCTTTGGGTTCCCGGAGCATCTCACGGAGGACTTCCTGCTGCCTTATTTCCGGCTGCCGGGCCTCCCGGGGCGTTTTTCCCCTGAGAGCTCTGGGCAGGCCATAGGGAAAATGATAGAAAGGATCACAGATTATGTCATTTGATTTTCACGATAAATCCATCGGCATCGGTTTTACCGGTTCCTTCTGCACCTATGAAAAAATATTCACCGCACTGGAAGAACTGAAAAAGACCGGGGCAAGCCTGCTGCCCGTTTTTTCACTGAACGCTTCCCAGCTAAATTCCAGGTTCGGCACCAGCAGTTCTTTTCTGGAACGGGCACGGGAGCTCACCGGGAAAGAGCCCATTACCACAATCCCCGGGGCAGAACCCATCGGCCCTAAGGGCTTAATGGATATCCTTGTCATTGCCCCCTGCACCGGAAATACCTTATCCAAGCTGGCAAACGGGATTTCCGACACCCCCGTGCTGATGGCCGCCAAATCCCACCTGCGCAACAACCGGCCTTTGGTGCTCTCCCTTTCCACAAACGACGCCCTTGGGATGAACCTGAAAAATATCGGCATCCTCCTGAATACAAAGAACATCTATTTTGTACCCTTTGGGCAGGATGATTACCGGGCAAAACCCAATTCCATGACGGCTTTTACAGAGCTTTTGCCGGAAACCATTGACTGCGCCCTTTCAGGAAAGCAGATTCAGCCGGTGATACAAAGCCCCCATGGGGCAATCGCCTGAGTTTTGTTGTTTTCTTATTGGTGATAGCAAATTTATCATAAAAATAATTGAATCATCGTCAGATATCCAGTATAATGAAATAACTTGAAATACCCTGCTGCAAACAATGGGGCAATAAATTTGCAGCGCAGCAAGCTGCGGCATAAAAGAAAAAAATTATGAAACAGAACAGGCAGAAAGATGAAAATAAATGCAAACAAGAAGATAGCAAATGAACAATTGCTTGCCGCCATGCTGCGGCAGGAAGATGATCCAGGCCGGGGGCAGAAATTATCCATTGTATGGCGGTTCAGCGTCCCGGCAATCCTGGCACAGCTTACCTCCATTATGATGCAGTATATTGACACTGCCATGGTTGGGAACTTAGGCGCAGGGGCGTCGGCAGCTATTGGCGTGGTTTCTACCAGCACATGGCTGCTGAACGGCCTGTGCAGCGCAGTTGCCACCGGGTTCTCTGTCCAGGCCGCCCAGAAAATCGGGGCAAGGCAGGAACGGGACGCAAGGCATGTATTAAAACATGCCTTGGTTTTCGCGCTGTGCTTTTCCGGAATCCTAATGGCCGCCGCCATTGGGATCAGCGGCCCGCTGCCCATTTGGCTGGGCGCCGGGACGGATATCCAGAAAAATGCGTCCATTTATTTCTTTATCTATGCCTGCTCCCTGCCAGCTTTCCAACTGCAAAGCCTGGCTGGCTCCATGCTCCAGTGCAGCGGGAATATGCGTACGCCTGCCATCCTTGACGCAGCCATGTGCGGCCTGGACGTGGTTTTCAACCTGCTGTTCATCCAGTTTTTCGGAGTGCCCGGGGCGGCGCTTGGGACTGCCCTTGCTACCATCGTTATCTGCATTGCAAAGCTTTGGGCGGTATGCGTTTCTTCCCCCATCCTGAATATCCGCCGGAAAGAGCCATGCCCATTCCGCAAGGCAATATTATCCCATATGGTAAGGATTGGGCTCCCTATGGGGTTTGAGCATATTGCCATCTGCGGCGCAATGATCCTTTCCACCCGCATCATTGCCCCTCTGGGCACGGCTGCCATGGCGGCAAATTCCATTGCAGTTACCGCGGAAAGCATCTGCTATATGCCCGGGTATGGGATTGCAAATGCCGCAACCACGCTGGTAGGGCAAAGCATCGGGGCAGGCAGGAAAACACTGGCGAAAAGCTTTTCCAACCTCTCTACGCTGCTGGGCTGCCTGATTATGACAGGCGCCGGGATCCTGATGTATTTTGCCTGCCCCCTGATTTTCCGTATGCTGACGCCGGACATGCAGGTGCAGCAGCTTGCAACGGATGTGCTGCGGATTGAATTATTTGCGGAACCACTGTTTGCCGCGTCTATTGTGGCTTCCGGCGCCCTCCGCGGTGCAGGGGATTCCCTGGTTCCGTGCCTTTTGAACCTTGCCAGCATCTGGGGCGTGCGGCTGACGCTCTCTGTGCTGCTGGTAGGGCAGTTTGGCCTGTCCGGGGTATGGGTTGCTATGTGTGCAGAATTATGCGTGCGGGGGATTCTGCTGGTATACCGGCAGCAGAGGTTCCGATGGTAATTGGGGAGAACAGGGTCCGGCTCGCCGGACTCCCGTGCCGGAGCGCGGCTGCCTGGCATATTGCCTCTAGTCCACTTCTGCCACCATAACTTTACAGCGTTTTTTATAACATGCAATGCCATAGCTTAAAACTTTTTCCATGCCCTCGTCATACAGGGCTTCACCGTACTGTTTCTTCTGTATCTGCTCCAAAGCCTTTTTGCAGCCGGCTTCAAGGTTCCCGTCATGGGCGTATTTTACCTCAATTACAATCCCTGTCCCTTCCTCCTCAATCTCAATTAAAAGATCCGTGTAGCCGTCGCCAGATTCCCGGTTGGAGGATACGTCCCACCCATCCTTAAAGCCAAGGATTCCAATCAAAATGCCATGGTAGAAGTTTTCTTTCATTTCTTTTCTTGCGGATGTATCCCGGATACTGATGGTTTTCTTGAGATATGCGCCAAAATAAGTTTCCACCCCTTTGGCATCCCCATTTTGCAGGGCATTGCAGAAGCAATGCAGGGTTTCCCCGTCTTTTTGGATATTTTCCTTAAAAAGCTCCATAATCTGGCTGGTAAAAATTGTACGTATTTCCATATTTGGGATTGCCAGATGGAACAGGTTCCCGTCCGGCCTGCCCCTCTGGGTCAAATAGCCTGTGGTAAACAGCAGGCTCCACAGGTTTTCCACGGAACGGTACATGTCTTTGTAGGTAAGCTCCTGATGGATTTCCTTTGTGATAATTTCCCCGGCAACCAGCCTTTCGATTTCCCGTTTTGCAGATCCTTTCCCGGCATTTTGGAGGAACCGCCGGACGGCATCGTTGCTGCTGGTGTTGGACCAGTAATTTTGGGGCTGGGCATCCGGGTCCGCACGCAGGAGGTCGCAGTAATTTATGACATCCCATGGGCAGTACACCTCCACATGCCCAAACTGGTAGCCGTCATACCACTCCTTTACCATCCGATATTGGCTGGACAGGCCATAATATTCCAGCAGTTCTTCCACTTCCCTGTCCGTAAAGCCAAAATACTCGTCAAAGCGCACATCTGCCGCAGAGAGGACTTTCAGGTTATTCAGCCCTGTAAAAATGCTTTCCTTGGAAATCCGCATACATCCCGTCAGCACGGCAAACTGCAGGCTGTCGTTTGTCTTAAGGGTCTGCTCAAATAAATTCCGGATGAAAAGCACCATTTTATCATAATAGCCATATTCAAATGCCTTCACAAGAGGCACATCATATTCATCAATCAGAAGGATGGCCTGCCTTCCAAAATGCTTTTGGAGGAGCTGGGTCATCAGCTTTAGGCTATGGCACAGAACCCCTTCTTCCATATTCCCCTGGAGCAGCCTAAAAAACGCTTCCTTATCGTACCTGGTTAGCTGTTGGCTGTCCAGTAAAAACTGCTGCCGCCTTGCTTCTTTTTTCTATCCATCCCATCTGCCAGCCTCCTTCCCCGACATGCGGTTGTAAATCCATTTACACATCAATATATGGTATAGAGCGGGTGCGACGCACCCTTTTGGCACCCTAATCCATTAAAGCATATTTTTTAAGGTATATTCCATCATTTCATAGTGGAGCATGGAGCCTTCTGCAATCTCCGGCGGCAGCAAAGCCCTTGCCACGCATTTCAGTTCTTCCCCGGGATTCCCTTCCTGCTGCAAATATGCATAATCCCCGTCAATACGCGCTACCGTATATTCAATTGGCCCAAAATTCATACGCTTTCTCCTCCTTTTGGTAATCTAAGCCCCTCACGCTTCCTCTTTTTTCTGGGACAACGCCATAATGTCACGGACTTCCTCCATAGGAATCCTTGTGTAGTCGCTTAACTCCTGCAGGGCTGGGATAGTCCCGTTCTCCTCCGCCAGCGCTTTCCTGGCTTCATGGACTAAGTTGACTTTAGCCAGAATGGTATGTTCCTCATTCGCCATCCCTTCCGCTTCCTGGCGGTACTGCCCCATGGCCTCCCGGACATAGCCTTCCAGCTTCTGTTCCATGGCATTGCTGTCCCCAGCCAGCCCCTGATACTTCTCCCCTGCGCCCAGGAGTTCTTCCAGCCCCAACAGCAGCCCCATGTTCCCCTCCTGCACCAAATCCTCTACCAGCGCCTGCCCGGATGCATATGCCCCTGCAATGCCCGCAATTTTTCTCAGCCATTGGGCTGAAATAGCTGAAACTGCTGACTGTTCCCCTTCCAGCAATCTTTGGTACAATTCCTGTTTCCCCTCTTTTGGTAACTCTGGGATGCTTTTAATTTCATTGAGGTACATCTGAAAATGCCGGGAATGCGCCGCTTCCTTCCCGCTGCCTGTTTGCCCTTGGCCTGCATGTTTCCGGGATGCCCTGCCGGGCTTCCTTTGCTGCCCCATGGATGGGCAAGGCTCCCCAAGTTCCTGCAAGGCCTTCCCTTCCTGTTCCCCTGTGCCTGTCCCTTCCTGCGGCTTCTGGAAAAATTGGTATACCAATTCCTGCTGTTCCTCTGTCAGTTCCATGTCTTTAAAATATCCCTGAATTTCCTCCCTTGCCATAGGCTCTGGGGAGGCTTTTGCCAATTCCTGCACGGAGCGCAGTGTTTCCATAAATAATGCCTTGTCTACCATAAATTCCTCCTATCTTTCACTGCCATTGTACCATGCGCCTTGGATTTTGTCAGCTTTTTCTTCTCCGCCATTGCTTTTCCCAACGAAAAGCCCATAATATATCGTATGGCTCCATATACATATGCTTCTATATTTAAAGGGATCTTGAAAAGGAGGGCACTGGTTTGGAAGAATCTAAGATCAAAGAGAACATAAAAGAAAATGCTAGAAGCCTGGGGGCAAATCTTATCCGCTCCTGTTCCGCGAAAAAATAGGAAGAACTGCACATCCAGTGCTTTACAGAGCATGGGGATGGCGCCTATGCCATGGATAAAACAGCCTGCACAAAGCGCCATGCAGAAATCAAAAACCAACGCCACTGGCCCGGCAGCATATGTGCCAGTGCCTGCCCAGTGGGGACGACAGGAAGGCTTATCAGAATGGGCAGGCAGTCACACCGGAAGGGATTGTACACTGCCTAGTATGTTTACCTGATTATCAGCACACTACCCTTACAAGTTCATGGGCGGCCTGCAGCTATCTTCCTTACAGATATAAAGGGTCGCCCGGTTATTGATCCGCTCATAATCCTGGCTTTCTTCCCACAGGACGATAATATCTGCATCCCGCCCGTACAGCTTCTGCAATTTTTTCAAGTCCTTTTCCTCTTTCAGCACGCCTACAATATGCTCCGGCGGGTTCTGGTACAGCAAGGCGGCAAGCAGGGACACCGTCTGTCCAGCCGGATGCCTTTCCGCAAAGGCCGATAAGAACGCCAACTGCTTTTCGGCCTGTTCCCGCCAAACCTCTTTTCCTGTAATCTGCCATAGCTTTACCAAATTATAAGCCATAACGGAATTTCCGCTGGGAATGGCGCCGTCATACGTTTCCTTGGCTGACGCAATCAGCGTTTCATTTTCTTTCCCATACAGGTAAAACCCATCCTGTTCCGGGCCTGAAAAAAGCTCTATGGCCTTCCTGCAATAATGTTCTGCTTTTTCCAGATACTGCGGTTCCAAAGCGGCGCTGTACAGCTCTATCAGCCCAAAGGCATAAAAAGCGTAGTCCTCTAAAAACCCAGTCCCCTGGCAATGGCCTTTGCGGCAGCTTACAAAAAGAGAATCCCTTCCCTGTTTCTGCTGTTCTAAAAACCCACAGGCTGCTTTTGCCCGGCGCAGGTAGCTTTCCAGCCCAAATACCCGGTACATCCTGGCAAAAGCCCCAATCATCAGCCCATTCCACGAAGTAAGGATTTTATCGTCCAAGAACAGCCTGTGCCGCTGCTTCCGGTAGGCATATACTTTGGGCAGCAGCCTTTCCGGTTCTGTATGGGAATATTCCCATTCCACCCCTTGCAGCAAGTCCTCCGGCAAAAGGCCTTCCAGCCGGTTCGGTATGCTGTTCCCTTCAAAATTCCCTTCCCTGGTGATATTGAAATACTCATTGAATTTCCGCCCGGCAGAAGCCCCCAGCAAAGAGGTCAGCTCCTCATAGGCAAACACATAATATTTCCCTTCCACCCCTTGGCTGTCCGCATCTTGGGCGGAGTAAAAGCCACCATAGGAATCCGTCATTTCCCGCTGGATGTATTGGGCGGTTTTCCTTGCCACCTCACGGTAGATCTCCTTCCCTGTCACGGAAAACGCCTGGGTGTAGGCCATCAGGAGCAGCGCATTGTCATAGAGCATTTTTTCAAAATGGGGCACCAAGAAATAATCGTCTGTAGAGTACCGGGAAAACCCGCCGCCAATATGGTCAAACAGCCCGCCCCGGTACATCTGTACCAGTGTCCGTTCCGCCATTTCAAGGGCGCGCCTGTCCCGGTTCACCCTATAATACTCCATCAAAAACAACAGGTTATGGGCCATGGGAAACTTAGGGGCGCTTCCAAACCCGCCGTTTTTTTCATCAAAGTTCCCTTTAAACCAGCGGACTGCCTGCAGGCACAAATGCTGCCAGGACAGCTTGGAAGCCCCTGCGGGCTGCTCCTCCCTAAGCTGCATGGTTAGCTCCTCGGCGGATTTTAGCAAACTTTCCCGCCCTTGTTCCCAGCGTTTGCCTAACGCCCGCAGCAAATCCAGAAACCCTATCCTGCCATATGCGCTTTCTTTTGGGAAATAAGTCCCTGCGTAAAACGGTTTTTGCTCCGGCGTTAAGAAAATGCTGGCCGGCCACCCGCCAGTCCCGGTAAACAGCATACATGCTTCCATATAAATGCTGTCAATATCCGGGCGTTCTTCCCTGTCTACTTTAATGGAAATAAAATTTTCATTTAGCTCTTTTGCCACCTCTTTATCCTCAAAGCTTTCATGGGCCATTACATGGCACCAATGGCAGGTGCTGTAGCCAATGCTCAGGAACACTGGCTTGTCCTCTTTTTTCGCCCGTGCGAACGCTTCTTCACACCAGGGGTACCAGTCCACAGGGTTGCCTGCATGCTGTAATAAATAGGGGCTTGTTTGGTTTTTTAAATGGTTGTTCAGTTTAATCACCTCAGCTTTAAAATGCCTCGGATTGAGGCTGATGGAGTGCTCTCCTATCTGTATAATATCTGCGGTTTTGGTGATTCCGAAACTGTAAAATTTTGGGAAATTCAAAGGGTAACGGAAGGGAACCCGGCAATTTTAGCCCATAGGGGGCTCTTTGGGTTCTGTTTGCCCCTGCTGTTCTTCCTCTTGCCCTAATAATTTCTGCTGCCCTTCCTCCTGCCCTAATAATTTCTGCTGCTGGCATTTCTCTTTTTCCAACAGTTTCTGTTGCTGGCGTTTCTCTTTTTCCAATCGTTTCTGCTGCTGTTTTTCTTCTTTTTCCATCTGTTTCTGTTGCTTTGCAGCCTGTTGTCCCAGAAGCTTTTTCTGCTTTTTTTCTGATTTTTCCCGGGATTTTTGGTTTTTGCGTACTTCCTTACGGGCTGTCCTTTCGATTTCACGGATGGTGTCCTTAGCTGCGCCCACCTTCTTTTTCTCCCCCCGGTAAGGGTTGTAAAAGAAATAAGCGGCAGTCCCCAGGATCAGCACGCAGACGCCAAAAATCGATAATATGGGCAGCAGCATGTGGTATTCTGGGTAGCCTAATTCAAAGCAGACGAAAACTGCCATCATAATAGGGAACATCACAAGATATAAAGCCCTGCAGAGCAGGTCTAAAAATTTCCCCCTCTTGCTCCCCTGGGCCAGAAGCGCACCTTCAATCCCGGAAAATGCAATCATAAATAAGCAGATTTGTGACTGGAACCCGTGCAAAACCCCGCATAATGCCACCAATACCACGGATAACAAAAACAGTGAGAATGCGCAGCCTTGATAGTATGCATTCCGGTATTCCCGGATGCCCTGCAATTTGTCCTCTGTTATGCCATACATGGCATAGACCTGGGAATCCATATGTTCCTGAAACTCCTGATTGTAACGCCGTGCTTCTTTTGTCCGTTCCATATTGTTCTCAATAGACTGGCACAGCTTATCCAGCACATCCTGTTCCTGACGTATCTGCGCAAAAAGCTCGTCTTCGGCTTCCCGCTGCTTTTGGATTTGGCTGTAAACCCATTCAGCCTTCTGTATCCTGACGTTTTCCCGCTCCTTGTCCCCTGTGGATGGAGATGGGGAAGATATGCCGCTGCCTGCCTGCTGTTCCCCTGCGGAGGGGTACGCTGCGTTTTGAAATTCCTGCTTTTGTCCATTTTCTTCCATATGGTTTCCTCTCTATGTCCTGCAATATATGCCCTCCAGGCATCCGATACCAATATCTAAAAAGCCTTATCTTTTACTGCCCATCCCCTAAACATCCCCCTTCTTGCCTTTCCGCTGTTTGGCAGCCCCCTCCTCTTGCTGTAAGGCTGCCATGGGGATATTTCTTTACGTTTATCTTCTCCTTATACCTCCGTGCCAAGGAGCTTTCTTCCAGCAGGCGGCTGTACTCTGCCTCACGTTTCCATTTCTTCTTCCGTTCCAACTTTACCTGGAGCAGTTCTTCTTCGGTTGGCCCGGAACATCCATTTTCGTCTATATTCCTCCTGCCATGGGAAAATTTACGGCGGGAAAGCATATTTTGGAACCTGCAGTCAGGCATCTCCTTTGCCCCGCTGCCCTGAAAAACAGGGCGGCTTAAAAAACTGTTTTCGGTGTGCCCTGAAATTTTATTGCCATTTACCATGTGGTTTCCTCCCGTTTTTCTTTTATATCGGCAGGAATCTCACACCCTTTAAAAAATACTTCCCATTGTGTGCAAAAAGCTGCTACGGTTCAGCCACAACCCTATCATAGTTTTTCCCTAAAACGATAAAAAGGCCTATTCCTAAAGAATCAGCCTTTTTCAAAATGCCGCAGACCGGAATCGAACCGGTACGATGTCGCCACCACAGGATTTTAAGTCCTGCGCGTCTGCCAGTTCCGCCACTGCGGCAAAGCTTTTACTATTCAATAATGTGAATGGATAGAAAAGGATTCGAACCGTTTTGGTTTTTCCCAACTGCTTTCTTTTCTTACCATTACGTTTAATTTAATGGATGGAGAAGGATTCGAACCGTTTTGGTTTTTCCCAACTGCTTTCTTTTCTTACCATTACGTTTAATTTAATGGATGGAGAAGGATTCGAACCTTCGAAGGCGTCGCCAACAGATTTACAGTCTGCCCCCTTTGGCCACTCGGGAATCCATCCATATTTCAGGAAAACAGCATCCAAATGCCCCCTGACAATAATATATTATAGCATATGATTTTTCCACATGCAAGCCTAATCATGAAATATGTCCATAAAAATTTTTATCCTTTACCCGCCCTGTATTTTATGATACCAGTAGCAATGCACCCATCCGGCAAAACAGGCTGAATATCCGCCCAAAAGCAGAACATGCAGCCTATTTTCCCCAATCCCAGTAAAAAGGGCAATCCCCTAAAACTTTCCGACATTCCTCAGTATCACCGCGCAGTTGGGAGGCAGCGTAAGCTTAATCCGGCCGTTATGCACGTCATACATCTGGGGCTCTATGGAGTAAGATTCCGGCGTGGTATACATAATCCGTTTCAGCCGTGTTTCACGCTCCATGCCGGCTGGCCAGACGCGCCACTCCATTTCCCGTTCCACATAATCGTTATTGATAATAATAACAAGCTGCTGGCGGCTGTTAAAGCGCCCATAGCACATAACCTGGTAATCCCCGCCCAGGAATTTCAGGGAACCGGTCCTTAAGGCTTCATACCGTTTATGGATTTTGATGATATCCTTGTGGAAATTCAGCAGCTCCAAATCCTCTTTCCCCCAAGGGTAAGTCCTGCGGTTATCCGGGTCTGTGAAACCTACCGCCCCTACTTCATCCCCATAATAAATGGTAGGGGCCCCAGGCCAGGTCATCTGCACTACCACTGCCTCTTTCATAACGCCCTTGTTGATATCCTCCCCTGCCGCTGCGCTCCCCAGCCGGTCTACCCTGCCCACTTTATGGTTGGTACGGGTCAGGAACCGGGAGTGGTCATGGTTGGAAAGCTCATTCATGGCACAATGGAGGGACGGGGTCATAAACCGGGTCATATAGTAGTTCATGGCGCCCTCAAAATTCTGGAAATTCCCCAGCATATCCTGCCGGTAGCCGTCACTGTGCTTTTCCATGCCCGTCAGGAACCATGTCAGGGGCTCCATAAACGCATCGTAATTCATAACGGTATCCCACTGGTCGCCCCGGAGCCACTCTACCGGATCCCCATAATGCTCTGCAAGCACAATGGCTTCCGGGTTGGCTTCTTTTACTGCCTGCCGGAAATCCCGCCAGAACTGATGGTTAAATTCCATGGAATGGCCCAGGTCTGCCGCCACATCCAGACGCCACCCGTCTGCATTGTAAGGCGGCGACACCCATTTCCGCCCAATGTCAAGGATATAGTCATACAGCTCCTTAGATCCTTCATAATTCAGCTTCGGCAGGGTATCATGCCCCCACCAGCCGTCATAGGACTTATTATAAGGCCAGCAGTTTTCGTCATGGAACTGGAAGAAATTCCGGTAAGGGCTGTCCGCCGAGATATAGGCCCCTGTGGCATACCCTACTTCTTTTTCATAAATCAGTTCCCTGTCCAGCCATTTATTAAAGGAGCCGCAATGGTTAAACACCCCGTCCAAAATCACCCGCATCCCGCGTTTATGGGCTTCCGCCACAAGGCAGGCAAACAGTTCATTGCTGGCTTCCAAATTTTTCACATCCGACACACGCTTAATGTATTTTGTCGCCTTGGCATTATCTGTTTCCCCTTCTGGCATCACTTCCCCGCCGTCTTCGATAATAACGCCGTAATGGGGGTCAATGTAGTCATAGTCCTGAATATCATATTTATGGTTTGAAGGGGACACAAAAAGAGGATTAAAATAGAGCACCTCCACCCCAAGATCCTGAAGGTAATCCATCTTTTTCATTACGCCCGCCAAATCCCCGCCATAAAATTCCCCTACGCCGAAATTTGCCGGGGGCTGGTCCCAGTTCTCCACATGCTGGCTGTAAACTTTAATATAGTAATACTCATTGGTCTTTACATCATTGGAAGGATCCCCATTATAGAACCGGTCCACCAAAATCTGGTACATAACAGCGCCCTTGGCCCAGCCCGGCGTAGAAAATCCCGGCACAATGGTAAAAGCATATTCCGGCCTTATCTGGGGCGTCACGCCCATCCGGTCATAATAGCAGTGGAGCATCCCGGTGGCAACCTCAAAATAATACTGGTACTGCTCCGTCCCCAAGGGTACTTTGATCCGGTAGTAATCAAATTCCCCACGGGTTTCCTCTTTTTCCATAGGGGTACGTACCGGCCCGCTGCACAGCCATACAATATCCACATTATTTTTGGCAGTGCGGAAGGTAAGGGTAACATCTTCATTTTCGTTCGGCTCCGGCGGATTCCTGTAATCCTTTGTCCCGTCTGAAAATAATGCGTGTTTACGCAGCAGGGGGCGCATCTGCATCATATACTGCTGTCGCTGGTTTAACTCATAAATAGAATATTTGCCCATACTGATATCCTCTTTAATCTCGTTTCGTCCGCTGATTCCAAAACTGATACTTTCTTCCTATTTTATCTGATACGTATGCTAAAAGCAACCGTAGAATGTAAAAAGGCAGCTTTTTACGGCTGCCTTTTTAGGAGAAGGTATTTTTACTATGGGGTATAGCAAAAACTATATAATGTATTGGGGGGTTTTTACGTTAATTATAGTACCATAAATCCTCCAATAAGTGTGCACAAACTTCACAAAAAATACGGCCTTTTTCTATACGATTTATACAGTACTTTCTTCCTATCTCCCAGAAACCTTATGGTAATTTTGCACAATTCACCCTTCAAACAGGGCTTCAAACTCATCCCGGCTGATTTTCTCCTTCTCCAGCAGGAGATCTGCGCACCTGTGGAGGATGGTTTCATGCTCCATCAATATCTCTTTGGATTTCTGGTAACATTCATCAATAATACGTTTAATCTCCTGGTCAATCACCCCGGCAATATTTTCCCCATACGCCCTTGTATGTGCCAGATCCCTTCCGATAAATACTTCATCGTCGTCGTTGTCATAATTAATCAGGCCCACATGCTCTGACATGCCATACTTGGTAACCATCGCCTTTGCCACGCCGGTGGCCTGCTTGATGTCCTGGGACGCCCCGGTGGTAATGTCGTCAAAAATAAGTTCCTCCGCTACCCTTCCCCCTAAATCCACGATAATTTCCTGCAGCATCCTGCCTTTGGTGTTGAACATTTCCTCACGCTCCGGCAAAGGCATTGTATAACCTGCCGCACCTACGCCGGTAGGAATGATGGACACGGAATAAACCGGGCCTACATCCGGCAGCACATGGAACAGGATTGCATGGCCTGCTTCGTGGTAAGCGGTAATCCGCTTTTCCTTGTCTGTAATAATCCGGCTCCGCTTTTCAGAACCAATTCCCACTTTTACGAAAGACTTCCGGATATCCCCCTGGACAATATAGCCCCTGTCTTCTTTTGCCGCATAGATTGCCGCTTCATTTAACAGGTTTTCCAGGTCCGCCCCGGTAAAGCCTGCGGTGGTCTGGGCAATCTGCTTTAAGTCCACGTCGTCCCCTAAGGGCTTGTTGCCGGCATGGACTTTTAAAATTTCTTCCCTGCCGCCAATATCCGGCCTTCCCACATGCACCTTCCGGTCAAACCGGCCCGGGCGCATAATGGCGGGGTCTAAAATATCTACCCGGTTGGTAGCCGCCATCACAATAATCCCTTCATTGACGCCAAAGCCGTCCATTTCCACCAGAAGCTGGTTCAGGGTCTGCTCCCGCTCGTCATGGCCGCCGCCCATCCCAGTGCCGCGCCGCCTTGCCACTGCGTCAATCTCGTCAATAAATACAATACAGGGCGCATTTTTCTTTGCGTCCTCAAACAAATCCCGGACACGGGACGCACCTACGCCTACAAACATTTCCACAAAATCAGAACCGGAAATGCTAAAGAATGGCACGCCTGCTTCCCCTGCCACCGCTTTGGCAAGGAGCGTCTTTCCTGTACCGGGAGGGCCTACTAACAGCACGCCCTTGGGAATCCTTGCCCCCAGCTTCGTATACTTCCTGGGTGCGCGGAGGAAATCCACCAGTTCTTCCAGTTCTTCCTTCTCCTCCTTTAAGCCTGCCACATTCCCGAAATTCACTTTCTTGTTGTCATCCGTCGTCATTTTGGCACGGCTCTTCCCAAAATTCATCATTTTGCTGCCGCCCCCAGACGCCGCCGACGCGTGGTTTGTCATCATGATGTAAAAAACAAACAGCACCGCAAATAAAATCAAAGTGGGCAGTATGGAAATCAGCCAGTTTTCCTCCGGCATTTCCCGCACCACATAATCCCCGAAATCGTAGGATTTCATAGTTTCCTGCAAGGTATTGATGTCAGAAACATACAGTTCCCTTGCGCCGCCTTTCCCGCTGTCGCTTTTTAAGGTAATGTCCGCTTCGCCGCTTGGCACCTCCCGGTTCTGGGAAATAACCACGGATACTACATTCTCTTTTTTCAAATCCTGTTCAAACTGCGCGTATGTGTATATGGAATTCTGCCCTAAGCCGGAAGAATTGTCCCGCAGTATCCAGAGCAGCGCCAAGGCCACTATCACCACAAGGTACAGCCCGAATGCCCTGTTGCGTCTTTGTGTATTCATAATTTTCTTGCTGCCTCCTCTCTCATTGTCTGCAAATCTGCCTAACCATCTATTTCCACCACTCCCACATAGGGAAGGTTCCGGTAATGCTGCATATAATCAAGGCCATAGCCTACCACAAATTCATCCGGAATCTCAAACCCAGTATAATCCACATGCACGTCTGTTACCCTGCGCTCTGGTTTATCCAGCAGCGTGCACAGCCGAAGGCTCCTGGGTTTCCTGCTTTTCAAATTTTCCAATAAATAGCTTAAGGTCCTTCCAGAGTCCACAATATCCTCTACTACCAGCACGTGCTTGCCTTCTATCGCTTCATCCAAATCTTTGATTACCTTTACCACGCCGCTGGACTTGGTGTTGTCCCCATAGCTGGACACGGACATAAAATCAAGGGAGACCGGCACTGACAGCCGTTTTGCCAATTGGCAGGTGAAAAACACGCCGCCCTTAAGCACGCTGACTAAATGGACTTCCTCCCCTTTATAATATTCGCTGATTTCTTTTCCCATTTCACAAATTCTTCGTTCTACTTCCTCCTCCGGAATTAAGACACGGATTTTTTCACTCATGAACATTTCCTCCATATACTTGTATCTCAAGAACCCTTTGGGTTTCTTTTGTAACTTTCACGTCTTCGCTGATCCTGCCGCCAATGGCCCAGAGCACATGCGCCCCTTCTGCAAGGAGCAGTACCTGCCCCCGCTGCTGCCTTGGCACCTTCTCATCTATGAAATATCTTTTCAGTTTCTTCTGCCTTCCGTCTGGGCTGATGACAAAATAATCCTGTTCCTGACGGGTCCTCAAATGCATGTTGCCCTTTATTCTATCATAATCCATCCATTTCGTATACATTTTTTTGGGAATTTCTTCATTTTGAAACTGATTTTCCAATATTCTGGTATGAATTTCATAACCAAAGGCTGGAATCCTAAGAGCCCCATTGATTGGCAGCTCCCAAACCTGCCCCTTGGGGCTCCCTGCTTCTTCTGCCGGAAGATGCTGTTCCCGCGTCCGGGATTCCTTTTCTTCCACAGGGAAAAAATGCCCTGGCACAAATTCACGCTTTTTTAGCAGGATGCCCTCATACACCCGCTCTGCCCTTACCCCATAAGGCAAATCCAGCATTTTCCCCGGCTGCTTCCCGAACAGGCCGAAAAGCTGCTGCACATGGAGCTCCGTAATGTCCCGGCTGCCCCCTGCTGCTTCTGAAAGCGCTTTGTGGAGCAGGGATTTCCCGATAATAGGCTTTTCATCCAAAATCCCCATGGAAACTGCCAGCCCCCCTTCCTTTTGGCTGGCATATTTTTCAGCCGCCTGAAAAGCAAGGCCTTCTACCAGCTCCGCCGCTTCTGCCACAAGGCATGCCGCCCCCGCCATATGGGCCACTGCTTCGCTGTTTACCTCCTTCAGGGCAGGGAATACCTGATGGCGCAGCTTATTCCTGGCATATAATAGCTCCCCATTCGTCTTATCCTGGCAGAAGCTTTGCCCCCTTGCAGCCAGATACCCCTCAATTTCCTCCCTCCCGGCGCACAGCAGGGGACGGATAATATTGCCCCGTACCGGCGGGATCCCGCACATGCCTTTCAGCCCCGTCCCACGCGCCAAATGGAACAGCATGGTTTCCGCCCAATCGTCCTGGTTGTGGGCCACCGCCACCTTATCTGCGCCAAACCCCTCCGCTGCCTTTGCAAAAAAACCATAGCGCAAATCCCGCGCCCCCTCCTCCACTGTCATTTTATGCGCCTTGGCATAGTCTTTCGCCTTGCAATGGAAGACCTCCAACGGCACTTGATGGCTTTCACAGAACCTTTCCACAAACCGGGCATCCTGCAGGCTATCCTCCCCCCGTATCCCATGCTCCACATGGACGGCGCACAGCCGCAAATCCCATTCCTGCCGCAGCCCTAACAGCACCGTCAACAGGCAGATGGAATCCGCCCCGCCGGAAACCGCCGCTAAAACGCAGTCCCCCTTCTTTAACATATGATGTTCCTCAATAAAGCTTTTCATTTTCTTTTGCATCTGTTTCTCCCTAAACCTTATTTCCCCAAATATATGCCTGGTCCATAACCAAACATGCGCTGCGCATCCTTATTTCTCCCAAATCCCTGCCGCCAGCACCGTCATATCATCCGGTACCTTTCCGGCAGTATACAGCAAAATATGCTCCAGCACCTGCTTCGCCATCTGCCCAGGGTTATTTGTTTCAATATTTTCCAGAATCTCCTTCATAGCTTCTTCCGGCGAAGGCACATGCAGATCATCCAGCACCCCATCCGTGACCTGGATCACAAAATCCCCGTCCCTTAGCTGGCGGCTTGCCCTGTCAATTTCCAATTGATGGAACATCCCGGCCGGCAATGTGCCGGAAGAAATACATTCCACCTCCGTCCCACGCTTGATAAAAGTAGCAGCCGCGCCAATTTTATAAAACTCACAGTTCCCTGTATATAAATCCATAGCCGCCATATCCACAGTAGAAAAAATCCCTTCCTCCCCCTGGATGACCATGGCTGAATTCATCATGCGGATGGCCGTTTCCTTCCGGAAACCTGCTTCTAAAAACTTCTCTATTAACTCTATCACCATTTCGCTTTCCTTACAAGCACGGATTCCAGAACCCATCCCATCGGACAATGCCATCACGCATTCCCCGCCGTCCAGCTCCAAAAAGGAAAAGCTGTCCCCGGACACCTGGGCGCCGTCTTTTGTCAGCCTTGCCACCCCCTGCAGGGCATGGAACAGCGTATCTTCCTCAAAAGTCAGGAAGGTTTCCTCCTTCCCCACCATGGTACGGACATATTTTCCCGGAACCATAGCCAGGTGCATCCCCTGGCTTACCGCCTTTGCCAATTCCTTTACAGGCACGCAGTTGCCCCATTTGGAGGACGCATGCATCTGCAGGGACAGCTTCCCATTCCGCCTTTCATACAGGCGCACCTGCCTTGCCACAATCCCCTGCTCCTTTATCCTGTATTTTACTGCCCCTAAGAGCCTGCCTTCCCGGCTGCTGATATCCGTGTATTCATGGGCGCAGTCCTCCATAATGTATGCCATGGCGTCTAGCTGTTCTGCAATGATCCCCCTGTTTTCCAACAGCCGGTTATACCACGCAAGGTTCAGCTTTGCCTTTTCAAAAACCCCTACGGCTTCGTCTATGATGTTATCGGAATACGGGCAGTAGCCGGAAAGCTCCTGATGCACAGCGTCCTCAGCGCCGCCCCGTTTTTCAATGGAATGGAACAGGCGGAAAAACAGTTCGTACATAGGGCTGGTTTCCTCCTGCCAGCAAATGGCGCATTGGTCGCAGGACATGCATATTTTCCCGGCAATCTCCTGCTGCATCTTCCCCATTTCCTCCGGCTCAATATTCTGCTTGAAATTTTCCATCTGGGAAAAAATCTGGGAGAGCCCGTTAAATGATTTTGCATAGGTCTGCAGTTTTTCCCCCTGCTCCGGGGCGGTAGGGCGGGGCGGTTCCTCTGCCTGGGCCGCCGGAATCCCCCCTTCTAAGAACCGGTGCAGGATTGGGGCAATCACCAGCACCAACCCGCCCACCAATACAGCTTCCAAAATCCCCATCCATACCACTGCCCGGTTCCGCACCTGCAGCAATTCCCCGGCAGCCGTCAGAAAGCAGACGCTCAGGCCGGCAGCCCATGCCCCGGTGTGGGTGCGGCATCCCTTGTTTGCCCATTCCACCAGCTTCACCACCACCGCCGTCACCAGAAGCGCCATGGTGTATTTCGCCATTGCCTGCACCGGCACAAACAGCGCCATGCCAAATATACTGAACATAAGGAGCAGCGTCCGGTTCACTTCTTCCATAAAGCAGGCTGCAAAGAACCCGGGCACCAGCGGGTAGCACCCTGCAAACGCCCCTTTGGAAACTGCAATTGCCGCCCCATACAATACCATTTCTTTCCACTTTGCCAAATTCATTTTTTTGCTGTTCATATCCTATCCTCCTTTTCTGCCCGGCTTCCCCAGTTTCTTTGCCGGACGTGCAGGAGTTATTATAAAAAGGTGCGGCTGAAATGTTTGTCAAACCAAAGGCAAGTTTCCAAAAACTTTTAGACAAAAAGCCCCTTAGGACCGCTGCTTATGGCGATTCTAAGGGGCTTATGCTTTTTAAGAAATTCAGGCTGGGGCAAAACCGCCAGGGCGGCAGGTTCCCGGCCATCCCCTGTCCTTACGGGGTTTGGGGCTACTTCCCAGCGTCTTCCTTTTCCTTGTATATCACTTCGTTGGGATAAACAAGCCCTAATTTTGTCTTTGCAACCTGTTCTATGTATTCCTTGGTGTTCACGTACTTCTTATATTCTTCCAGTTCCTTCTGGCGCGACTGCTCCGTTTCCAACTGTGCCTGAAGTTCCTCCTCCTGTGCCTGGTAAGATTGGTTCCTGCCATAAACAGAAACAATCTGGACAGACATGACGCCTACCAGCATCAGTACAATTAAGGAAATGCAGACCATGCTGGACTTATTCTGCTTGCTGCGCCTGCGCATCCTGGTTCTTTCGGCGCTTGACTTACGCGCCCTTTCACGTTTTCCCATTCCGTTGCCCTCACACTTTGCATTTTATACCTTACAGCTTACACACTCCCATTCTAACTGCTTTCCAGATTTTTTTCAATTGTTTTTTGAAAAACCGCAGGACTTTTTTCAGCAGCTTTTTCAGCCGCCCAAACGGGCCTTTCAGCAAACGGGCTGTCCAAACCAGCGGCCTGCTTGCCAAAAACAGCGCCTTTTCCAGCAAAAAAACACTTCCCTTTACCACCCATGCGCTCAGCAGCAGGTTATACGCCAGCATCCCGGCCAGGACACCGCCTATGGCAAATCCCCGGATATACCCGCTGTTCTCCCGGTACAGCATGGCAAACAGGGCAATTGCGCTCCCAGCCCAAAACAGCAGGTCCTCCGCCCCCATGGCCCAGGATTTATGGGGGATTAACCTCCTCATAATGCGGATCAGGTCATAGACCAGAAGAAGGGCCATCCCTGTAAGGAATGAAGCCAGAAGGACGTCTGTTTCCTTTAAAATCTCTGTGCTTACCTGCATTACTTAAACAGCCGCCCAAGGAAAGATTCGCCCTGCTTTGAGGAAGCCTTTACATCAGAATAGGTAAAACTGTCGATTTTCCCTTCGATGTCGATTTCCCCTTTTTCCAGTGTCAGGCGGTTTACGTGAAGGTCGTTCCCTTTTATCATCAGCATCCCCAGTTCTGTTTCTAACAGAATTTCTCCTACATCAAAGGAAAGCACATCTATCACACCATTCAATACCCCGTTTTTCCGGTTGGATATTACAATCTTATGGCTGCCTCCTGCCGCTCGTTCTTCCATACCAAAACCTCCTTCCATTGTTCCAAGACCTATGGATGTCCTTTTTAAATATATGAAGGAGGCGGTGTTTTATGCCTGATTTACAGGTACTTAAATAATTCTTTTGCTTCTTCTTTTTTGCTGGTGTCCTGCACGGCAAGGACTTCCACTTTCACGTTCTTGGTGCCGAACCCAATCTCAATGACGTCCCCTGCTTTCACGTCCTGGGATGCCTTGGCTACCTTCCCATTGACGGATACCCGCCCTGCGTCGCAGGCTTCGTTTGCCACGGTCCTGCGCTTAATCAAGCGGGACACTTTCAGATATTTATCAAGCCTCATATTTTTCTTCCTTCCTATCTTATTTTCTTCCATTCCCTGCCGGCTGCAGCGGGGCATCTGGCTATTTCCCAAAAAAGGGCTGCTGCAAAACAGGAATTTTCTACAACATATGGCGTACACAACCGTTTGTTTCACCATATGTAATAGAATCCCTGTATTTTGCAACAGCCCCTTGGATGGCATAAGCCTGTTATGCGTTAATCAAATCCTTTAAAGCCTTTCCTGCCTTAAACTTAGGCGCCTTAGAAGCAGGGATATTCATTTCCTCGCCGCTCTGGGGGTTCCTGCCGGTCCTTGCTGCGCGCTCGGTCACTTCAAAGGTACCAAACCCAACTAACTGGATTTTCTCCCCTTTTTTCAATTCTTCTGCTACTACATCTGTAAACGCCTTCAATGCCTTTTCTGCATCTTTTTTGGATATTTCTGCTTTCTCAGACATTGCTGCGATTAATTCTGCTTTGTTCATGACAAAATTCCTCCTCTGGATTCTCTCTAAAATTATTGTGGATCTAATCCTATCAAAGTAACTACCCATCAAACATGCTCAGCCTTTATCTATATCCGAAATCACATTCCCGGCAGGCGGTACTGCACCTGCATCTGGCCTCTCAGGAGTCAAATATCCCGCAGCAGGCTACGGGGCATGCCCTGGTTTGTTCTTTCTGCCCCAAAGGGCGGGGTATTTGACTCTCGCGGCATTCGCCAAATGTCCGCGCAAGCGCGGCTGCCTGGCTCATTGCTCGCGGGAATAAAATTACTCTGCCTAGATTACCTACACACATATTTATACTTGTTTTTATATTGTTTGTCAAGAAAAATTCCACATTTACAGGGATTTTGTTCTTTTGCAGGCTGCAGTCCCCTGGATTCCTCTATCCTTACAGCATCTTGTCAATCATTGCAAGCACTTCTTTGCCCAATTTTTCTGATTTTTCATCTGCATCTGCCAAAGAAGAACCTTTCACGCCATAGTAGAATTTTACCTTAGGCTCTGTGCCGGATGGCCTTACGCATACCCAGGCGTCGCCTTCCAAGTCATAGTAAAGCACGTTGGAGGACGGAAGCCCGGTGGGGGTTACGCTGCCAGTTGCCATGTCCTTGATAGCGTCTGTCTTATAATCCCTTGCAGAAACCACTTGGTAGCCGCCGATTTCCTTGGGGGTATCTTCCCGTAAGGTATTCATAATTTCCTGAATCTTCTCTAAGCCTTCGATTCCCTTTAAGGTAATGGCTTTTACATCGTCTTTGTAGTAGCCGTACCGCTCATACATAGCCAGCATAGCGTCCCACAAGGTCATGTCTTTCGTCTTGTAGTAAGCGGCTGCTTCGCAAAGCGCCATGGAAGCCACTACTGCGTCCTTATCCCTTGCGTAAGTCCCGGTCAGGCAGCCATAGCTTTCTTCCATGCCAAAGAGGTAGGTTCCTTTCCCAGTGTTTTCAAATTCCAGAATCTTCTGGCCGATAAACTTAAAGCCAGTCAGCACTTCCACAAGGGCAATGCCATAGTACTTTGCAATGGCGTCCGCCATGTTGGTGGAAACGATGGATTTGATAAACGCACCGTCTTCCGGAAGCCCTTCTTTCTCTTTCCTCTGGCTGATTACGTAATCGCCGATTAAGCAGCCGGACATGTTTCCGGTAAGGCTGTGGTATTCCCCCGTCTTGGAATCTTTCACATATACCCCAAGTCGGTCTGCATCTGGGTCAGTGGCAAGGATTAAGTCTGCGTCCACTTCCTTCCCCAGCTTCAGGCCTAACTGGAATGCTTCTTCGGATTCTGGGTTAGGGTAGCTTACCGTGGGGAATTCCCCGTCCGGGAGCTCCTGTTCCGGCACTACGTGCACATGCTCAAAGCCCAGCTCTTTCAGCACCCGGCGCACCGGGATATTCCCTGTCCCATGCAGGGGGGAATATACGATCTTGATATCCTTTGCTACTGCGTCAATGCAGTCCTGGTGCAGCACAAGGCTTTTAAGCTCTGCAATGTATGCGTCATCAATCTCTTTCCCAATGGTTTCATACAGGCCTGCCTTCTGGGCTTCTGCCTTATCCATGGTTTTTACGGCAGCATAATCCGTTACCTTCTTTACCTCGTCCATAATCCCTTTGTCATGGGGCGGCGTAATCTGGGCGCCGTCTTCCCAGTACACTTTATATCCATTGTATTCTGGAGGGTTGTGGCTTGCCGTAATGTTAATCCCTGCAATGCAGCCTAATTTGCGGACGGCATAGGAAAGCTCCGGCGTGGGCCTTAAAGATTCAAACACATAAGCTTTAATCCCATTTGCTGCAAGGCAAAGCGCTGCTTCGTCAGCAAATTCCGGCGACATCCTGCGGGAGTCAAAAGCAATTGCAACGCCCTTTGCCTGCCCGTTCACGGATGCGATATAATTTGCAAGCCCCTGGGTCGCCTTGCGCACGGTATAGATGTTCATGCGGTTCGTGCCTGCCCCGATTACGCCCCTAAGCCCTGCGGTGCCGAATTCCAGGTCCATATAGAAACGGTCTTCTATCTCTTTCTCATCTGTTGCAATCCCTTTTAACTCTGCCTTGGTAGCTTCGTCAAAATAGGGGTTGTCCAACCACTCCTGATACATTTTTTTGTAGTCCATATTAATCCTCCTCGCTTTCCATTCTCTGGCGTCTTGCCAATAGAACCCATGTATTTTTTATCATGATACCTCTATCATACTTCATGGGGGGGATTTTCTCAACTGTTTTTTCTAAATTCTGTCGCTATAACGCAAAGATTTTATATAATTCTCCATGTATATAAAATCTGGCGTCCCGTCTGCCAAACATGGCAATTTTATTACGGTTTCCTTCATTTTTTCAATCGTCCATTTTCTGCCATACCCAAAACGGTAGCTGTTTGCTTTTATCACTGTTATGAGAAACATTGCATTATATTTGTTCATTTCCCAAAAATCTTTGGCATATAAAATATTCACATCATCTGACGCCCAAAATGGCTCCGCTTGATAAAATGCTTCCCCAACACTTCCGTTATAATTTACTGTAATACAATTTGGCTGCCATACAAAATCTGTTTCAATCTTTTCCCGGACGCCATTATTCTCACAAATTGCCCCTAAAAAATTTGTATTCCCTGGAACTATATCATCCCGGACCAGCCGTTTCCCTTTTGCAAAACGAAACAGGGAATCCATCGTATAGCCTTCCCATTCCGCAATATCAGATATATCAGAAGCAACAAGCCCTGCAGCCCTTGTTGAAATTTGCTTTATTTCAGTTTGCTTAACCCATTCCGGCACTGTATCGGGTACTATCATATTTTTTAATGTCTTATCCGCCTGCCTGCCATAATTAAATCTGTATGCATTTTTTTGTATGCACAGGCAATAAAATAATTTTTCCTGCTTTGCCATAGGCTTCTTTGGCATCAATACCGCTATTTGATGCGCCACATAGCATGGTTCCGGCTGCAAATGGGCCATCAGCACAGACCCTTTCAAGGGAACGGTAATAACCCCTGCAGGATATTTCTTAATGCCCTCACACTCCTCTACCTTTGCGGCGACACCATTATTTTTTTCCTGTGAGCTTACAAAATTAACCCCGTTCTTTTTCACCGCCATATCTGCTAATGCCAATGTCCTAGGATACTCTATTTCAAATAAATCACTCAGTTTCATCTACATCCCCACTCTTTACCAAATATGCCAGATAGTCGTTTACTGTCTGCTGGAAGTCCTCCTGTGTTAACTTTGTGTAATCGGTCTGCATATATGCTTCGCACAGCCATTCATCCTTATGCCCGACGCAATGCCTTGCAGACAAACCGTCAGCAACATCCCTATTCCGATATAAGGTTAACCATTCTTTTTCAATGCTTTTCCAGGTTCCAAAGGCGTCAACCCTTCCTAATTTTTTCCGTTTCACAAACCCGTCATTCTTACAATATCCAAAAAATGTTTCCTGTGTACTGTCATGGGGCACATGCGCTGCCCAGACCATCACGCATACATTTGTCCCGGTTGGGTAAAAAATATCATCCGGCATGGAAAACACGGCCTTCAACGTATTCTTTTTCATCAGCCGCTCCCTGACATCCTTAAATTTTGTGCCGATTGCACAGCTCATTGGGACTACTGCTACGCCAGTCCCGCCCACTGCAAGGACATCCAGCAAATGTTCCACAAATTCCAATTCAACAACATCTTTCTGGGAATAGGGAGGATTCATTAACCCTACATTTATGTTCTTACTTTTTAGTTCCTCTGTGATATCCTTATGGAAGCAATCCCCTTTATAAATGTTGGACTTGCCATCTTTACGGATAATCATATTTGCAACAGCCAATGTATAGAGCCCGTCGTCAAATTCAACCCCATACAGCCCATTTTTACGGATATTTTCTACCTCCTTCGGATTTGCGCCCTGAAACATTTTACTCATAGCAGTTACTAAAAAAGAACCGGAGCCACAACATATGTCAACTACCCTGCTGTTTTTATTGACCCCAGCCAAATCACACATAAATTCTGTCAGATGCTGAGGAGTCAGGACAATTCCCAAGCCACTTCCATCACCGCCAGAATATTTAATAAACTCATGGTAAAATACTCCCAAAGCGTCTACTGTGCTGTCTGCATAATCCATCATTGGCTTAATCTTTAGTTCTAACTGTTCAATATACCAGGTAATGGACCTTGCATGCCCTAAAGGGATTTCAGCAAACTTTGTATTATCCTGAAGGGTATGGAACACTTGCTTTATGTAACTGATTCTGCTGCTTTTAATATCACTGCCTATAAGGACATTTTCTATAGCATTTTGGATGTTCTGCATGACTGACTTATAAGACGTCAGCATGGAATAGCTTTTCAAAAAGTCCTCATCATTTAATGCAATCAATACCCCTGCAATGAAAATCGGTTTATGCGCCTCTGTTACCTTAATTTCCCTTAACGAATTATGCATATCAATTGCAATGTCACGGATTCCGTCCAGCGAATATGCTTTCCGCAGCTTGTTTCCCTTGATTAATTCGATATAATTTTGAGGTTCTAAAATAATATCCCTCGCTTTTTCCAGGGTTGTATAGTTCTCCTGCCCCCGCATCCAGTAAAATGTGTCTACTTTCATGTTTTGGGTTGTTGTCCCACTCACAGCGATGGCTATTACATGGTATCCTTCCTTCAAAAATTTGGCATAATATAGTACACCATCAACGGCAAACATGCTTGGCCTGTCCATAGAAGCACTGCAATGCTTCTTAACAGTATTTTTACACTCAACTACTATAATTATATTGATATCATCATTAAAAGTTATAACATATTCCGGCCTTGCCCTCCCTGTCCCTCCCTGGGAATAATCTGGCAGCGCACATTCCCTGGGTTTTCCGCCTGCCTTCTTAAGCAGCCTTTCCACTTTATCTACACTTGAAACATCACCCTGCGGAAATACATAGCCAAATGGATTTTTACCAATTGTGCATTTCATTTCTTTTAAGGTAAGGCTTTCTGTATATTGCCCAACCGCCATTTCACATCTCTCCTCTATGTAAAATCTTACTGTTGGAAACTTCTTTCTTGAAACTAATAAATTTCTTCTTATTATACCATATATGAAAATACATATCCAGAGGGATTCAAACATTCGTTTGTTTTTAATGGCCGATGAATGCCTTTGGTTCCCTGCACAACAAAACTGGGGCTGCCCCACTAAGCAAAACATATACGAAATATAGTATAGAACGATTTAAACTATTACTCCGGCGGTTAAATATCGCAGAATTTTACGCAGGATAAATTTTCATCTGCAAGGCGGAAGAATGAGTTGTAGCGTGGGCTACAACGATTGATGACAACGTGGCAGATGGAAATTTAGACAAGTAAAAACTGTGATATTTAACCGCCGGAGTAATAACTATATCTT